>ENA-OQET01000695-OQET01000695.1-human-gut-metagenome-genome-assembly--contig:-NODE-695-length-16736-cov-3.226684_pt1 | contig 16736 bp, 20 predicted proteins | sample MGYA00242800_ERZ504645 | MGnify/ENA primary metagenome ERZ504645 (study PRJEB26092, sample SAMD00036308) | human gut metagenome | host: Homo sapiens | study: EMG produced TPA metagenomics assembly of... | reverse complement strand
TCAGCATTTTTTCATGATCCAGTTCTCCCTTCGTTCTCAATCTGAAAATCTTCGGCTGCTCTTTGTTGCGCTTATAAGTTGCGCACATCCAAGCAGCTGCTTTTTCTGTACCCATAGGATACCGCATTCCTTTTGCTCACGTCAATGGACGAAAATTCACGGTATTGTTGAGTCGAAACTGGCAAAAAGTGACGGTAAAATCAGGATACATGGGCAAAAGTGCGCAACTTTAGCGCAACCTTTGCCATGCAAAGAGCAAAAATGCCCGCTCCGGGAAAGGAGCAGGCACGAAAAAAGCGCGTTATTTGATGCTGTGGGAGCGTTCCCTCCACTTGGTAGAATCCCGCAGGATGACCTGATGGCCTTCCAGCTGCCGCATGACGATCTCTTTTCCGGCCAGCCGGTCCAGCAGCATCCGGCAGGCGGTCTTACCCAGCTGCTCTGCATCGTACTGTACCGCCGAGACTGAGGGCGTGATGCTGGCAAGCATGGAGCTGTCGTACAGGCTGGCCACTCGCAGATCGTTGGGCACAAGGATATGCCGCGTCCGCAGCTCCCGCATGACCTCAAAGGCGATCTCATCATCGCCGCAAAGGATGCAATCTGCCTTCTGCTCCAGCGCAGCCTCCAGTGCATCGAGCGTCTGCCCGGCAGATTCCACACCGGAATGAACGAGCCGCTGGTCTACTGGCACACCAAATTCCGCGAATCCACGCAGATAACCGCGTATGCGGTCGGTGTTGACGGCGTAGATGGTACTGCCCACCAGCAGCGCGATCCGCTTGGCGCCCAGCTGCAAAAGGATGCGTGTCATCTCGCAGGCAGCCGCGACCTGATCGTTGTCTGCCTGAGGGATGGTCTTGTCCTCGCTGCGTCCGATGAGCACAAAAGGTGTCTTGTATTGCCGCAAAAGTTCGATGCAGGGATCATCCGCCATGGCGTAGGTCAGGATCACGCCGTCCACCTTGTGGTTGGCCAGCTGCCGCTGCAGCTGTGAATACTCGGTGTTGGAGGCGTAGCAAAGCATCAGGTCATAGCCGCGCTGGTCTGCCATGGTGCAGATGCCGCCCATGCACTTGCGCAAAAAGGGCAGATCCAGCGCAATAAACCGCTGCGGTACGACCATGGCAATATTGTTGGTGCGCAGTTTTTCGCCGCTCTGTGCAGAAACAGGCTCGGAGCGGGTACGCCCCATATAGGCGTACACCTTGGTGCGGGTCTCCTCGCTGATGCGTCCCTTTCCGGAAAGTGCACGCGATACCGTTGTTTTAGAAAGGCCAAGCGCATCAGCCACCTGCTCGATCGTCATTTTTTCGGTTTCCTTTGCAGCCACAGGATATCCTCTCCTTTTCACAGAACTGCGCAACAATGCGCCACCCCAGCATACCGGGGTAAGCCCGCTTTGTCAAGTATGAAAGCAAACAAAAAGCGTTCTGCTTTTTCGGCAGAACGCTCAAAGGGGAAACTTTTACAGGACCTGCTCGCCGTTTTTCCAGACGACCGTTCCGTAACGGTTCAGCGCAACACCGCCTACTTCGACCGGATGTTCATTGCAGTTCTGTACAAAGACGAACGTACCGCGCCGCGCCGCCAGGACACCGTCCGGCAGTGCCTCCGGCCAGGCCGGTTTCAGGCCGACTTCCTTTACAGCAGCACGATAAAATGCGCGATAGAACGCTTCATCGAACCGACTTGCCAGATAATAGGCACGGCCTTTTCCGTAAGGATGGACGGTGACCGCAGGGTGCCCCTCGTAGTAATCCTCTGCATAGATGCTCAGCGGTGTGGCAGGGTCCGTATCATGCAGTGCAGCCACCTCGCAAAGCACAGAAGCCTGTGCTTCCGGCAGGGTCACGCCATCCACGGGGACGCAGCGGCGCACCTCGCCGTCATACATTCCGTCGATCTCAGTGCGGCGCAGGCCCAGCAGGTCGGTCAAGCCGTAGGGCGTGTCACCCAGACGGCACAAATCGCTTTCATCCACCACACCGGTCCAGTATGTAACCACGACCGTACCACCATTCCGGGCAAAATCACAGAGTTTTTGGGCAAAGGCATCGGTCAGCAAATAAACCATCGGAACAACGACCAGACCATAACCCGTCAGGTCGGATTCCTGATTCACGAACTCCACCGCAATGCCTTCCCGCGCAAGAGCATTGTAGTGCAGCTTCAGCTCGTCCCAGTAGCCCATCCCGGCATTTCGAGGGCCGCAGGAACCTTCCAATGCCCACTTGTTTTCCCAATCGTGGACGATCGCTGCCTGTTTTGTGCGGCAGACTGTTGCAATCTCTGAGAGCACTTCCAGCTTTTGGCCCACACCGACTGTTTCCCGGAAGGGGCGGGCATCCTCCCGCCCATCGTGGCCAATGACTGCACCGTGGAGCTTTTCTTCCGCACCCCGGCTGGCCCGCCACTGGAAGTAAAGCACACTGTCCGAACCATGTGCAACCGTCTGCAGAGCCGCAAGCTCCGCAATGCCGGGGCGCTTCTGTTTGGAGATCGGCTGCCAGTTGGTAAAGCTGGGGCTGGATTCCATCAGCAGGAAGGGCCTGCCCTTCATGGAGTAATACAGGTCGTGCATCAGGGCCGTATCCAACGCCGTTTCTTCCACCGTTTCGCTGGGCTTGTGCCATGTGGGGTAGTTGTCCCAGCTGGCCACGTCGATCTCCTTGGACATTTTGAAATAGTCGATGCCATCAAACCGGTACATCATATTCACGGTGAACTTTGCAACCGGCGCAAATTCTTTCACGGTATCACGCTCAAATTTCAAAAAATCATATGCCGGTCACTGACAAAGCGCTTCCAGTCCAGCGCAAGACCCTGCACGGCATTTTCCCCCTGCGGGGCAGGGCTTTCGATTTGTTCCCAAGCGGTATAGTCGTGACTCCAGAACCGGGCGTTCCACGCCTTGTTCAAGGCTTCCAAAGAGTTGTACCGTGCCTTGAGCCAGCGGCGGAACGCAGCCTGACACAGCTCGCAATGGCAGTCGCCGCTCATCTCGTTGGAGATATGCCAGAGCAGGACAGCCGGGTCATTGCCGAACCGCTGTGCCAGCTTCTGGTCGATGATGCGGACTTTTTCCCGGTAAACCGGCGATGTATAGCAGTAATTCTGCCGCCGGTTGTACAGCTCCCGGACCCGGTCTGCCCGGACTCGGCGCACCTCGGGGTATTTGTGTGCCATCCAAGCAGGGCGGGCCGCACTGGGCGTTGCAAGGATCGTATAGATTCCATTGGCATACAGGTTATGGATGATGTCAGCCAGCCAATCCAGCTCAAATACCCCCCTCCTGCGGTTCCAACGTGGACCATGAGAACACACCCAGCGTCACAGTATTAACGTGTGCCTTTTTCATCAGTTCGATGTCCTGCGCCAGAATATCGGGCCGGTCCAGCCACTGTTCCGGGTTGTAGTCTCCGCCATGAAGTAATCTGAGCTTGCTGCATGATAGCGGCCTCCTTTGGTTGCGCAAATTGCGCAACATTTTTATCGGATAAAGTGACGTTCGATACAAAGTATAGCAAGAACCTCCGCAAGATGCAATGCAGCTATATGGAATTTCGTTGTAATAAGCTGAACGTTTGATGCGTAACAAGAAACCATCCATGGATGCTTTGGAAGATTCCACAACGTTCATGTGGGATTTATAGGCAGGTTGTCAAAATGCAGAAATACATTGATTGAACGGGAAAGCACTTGAACGCCATGCTATAAGTCCTACGATCACCGCTTTATCACAATAAAATTTGCAAAACCATCTTGACGCACCTTGTAAACCTTGACACTCTCTGTCACAAATTCCACTGAGCTTGTCGGGGCGAGGCCCGACAAGTTCCGCCACGATGCACAGAATGCAGACAATGCAAGGAAAAACACGGCTTTCCCGCCGGTGTGCAAAAACCGTGCAGAGACCGTGCAGCTTGAGAATAAAAAGAAAATCCCACGAGGAATCTTACGATTCTTCGTGGGATTTTGGTGCGCTCGAGGGAACTCGAATCCCTGGCCCTCTGATTAAAAGTCAGATGCTCTACCGGCTGAGCTACGAGCGCATACATTATAAAGCGCAGTATAACACGATACTGCCGAATAATATTACCATACTCCCGGGCAAAAAGCAAGCTTTCTGCACAAAAAACTTTCCCAAAGCCGTCATCGGGCAGATTTTGCCACGAACTGCCCCTTTACAAACCGGGCAAGAACCAGTACAATCAAAGCAGTTCATTACAAAACTGCAACCGACCTGCCGGGCGCACTTCCGCGCCGGGCAAGCCGATCCGATAGGAGGGCTTTTTCCATGAAAATTTCTCGACGGTCCGTACTTCGCTATTCCGGGCTGACGGCGGCGCTGCTGGCGCTCACTGGCTGCTCTGCAAGCCCCGGCAGTGCCATTCTGGGCGGTGACCTGCCCGACTGGATGAAGAGCCTGTTCTGCGGCTCGGCGGCATCCTCTTCTGCTTCTTCTGAGGCCGCTGCATCCTCTGTGGTCGCAGCCAGTGAGGCCGCAGCTGGTGAGGCAGCCGCCTCCTCGGCAGCGTCCAGCGAAGCCGCAAGCTCTGCGTTCAGCCTTCTGCCTGCCTACGACGCTGACCCTCTGACCGGCGAAGCCCGCAAGAGCACCGGCCGGATGGTGGGTGTGATGGTCAACAACATCGCCAACTCCGAAAAGCAGAACGCACGCCCCCAGCGCGGCATCGGCTCGGCAGACCTGCTCATCGAGAGCAAGGTGGAGGGCGGCATCACCCGCCTGTGTGCCGTGTTCCGGGATGCGGACACCATCCCGGAGGTCGGGCCGCTGCGCTCTGGCCGCGACCAGTTCCTGCAGCTGCTCATGCCCCATCAGGCCCTCTATTACCACGATGGCGAGAGCATTTTCTGCACCCAGTTCATCAATGTATACGATTACTCCGGCCTGAACATCGGCGGCAAGAGTTACTTCAACACACCAGTCCACCCCCACGTTGCCCACCGTGACAACCGCGGCCGCAATGTAGCCTACGAACATACCGAGTTCACCTCCGGCAAGGAGATCAAACAGGCAGCCGGTAATGCCGGCATCGGCCTGACCTACGCCAACGAAACGCCTTTCTTCCACTTTGCCGACTACCGCACCGCAGCCTCCAATGACCTTCCCGGTGCCCCTGCGGCCAAATCCATCAGCATCACCCACTCCGAGAGCTACAGGACCCGCCTGACCTACAACAGCTGGGGCCGCAGCTACAAGCTGGAAATGTACAACCGCTCCAAAAAAGCCTATGAGAACACGGTGGACGAGCTGACCGGAAAGCAGCTGACCTTTGACAACGTGGTGGTCTGCTTTGCCGATATCGCCGCCTATGCGGGCGATTCTCACGATGTCCAGTCGGTCAACTATGTGGCCGGTGGGCAGGCGTACCTCTTCACACGGGGCGGCGTGCAGGTGGGCCGCTGGGAGAAGCCGCATCCCACCCATCCGCTCAAGCTCTACACCGAAACCGGCGAGGAGATGACCCTGAACCGGGGCAAGACCTATCTGGCACTGGTGGACAATGATGAGTGGAGCAATTTCAGCTACTAAATCACCCGCCCTCCGGGGCAGAAGAGGGAAACCGATGAAACGCTTTTGGATGCGCGCTTTGCTCTGTTTTGCGCTCAGCGCCGCACTGCTGACAGGCTGTGCGCTCAGCCCCAGCTCCCAGCCCGCTGAAAGTCCCACTGACCCGCTCACTGGGCAGGAACTTGTCTGGCCGGGCCAGCGGCCGGTCGCCATCACCATTGACAACGCGGCCGCCAGCACCACTCAGTGGGGGCTTTCCACAGCCTCGCTGGTGCTGGAAGCCCTGACCGCACAGCAGCAGTCCACCAGGCTCTGTCTGGTCTACCCTGCCGTGGGGGCCGTGCCGCAGGTCGGGCCTGTCTCTGCCGGGCAGGACCTCTACTGGCGGCTGCTGGTGGGCCAGCAGGTACTGCCGGTGCAGCGGGGCGGCGGGCAGTTTGACCAGAACTACCTTGATTACTACTCTCTGCGCGCGGTAGACGCACTGGAGGTGGGTACCAATGCCTTTTCCTGTGAGACCAATTGGCAGAATGTCCCGCTGTGGCATACCAGCGGTGCAGCACTTTCGGGTGTGCTTGGCAGCCTGAACATCTCCCCGGCCCTGACAGAATCCCGCGTCACGGACACCTCTTCCAGCAGCTCCGACAGCGAGAGCGGAACCCTCCTCTCCGTGCCGGGTCTGCTGCCCATGCAGGAAAACGGCAAGCTGCCCGATGCAGATGCTTCGGACGCAATGAGTGTCCGGGTCCAGTTTGACGCGCAGAACGCCACCGGCTTCTCCTACGATGCCGACAGCAAGACCTACCGGATGCTCCACGCGGACGGCACACCGCAGCTGGATGCCAACAACGGCCAGCAGACAGATTTCGACAACCTGCTCATCCTGTTCAGTGCATCCACCCTGCGTGACGATGGTGTGACGCTGGATTACGACCTGACCATGGGCGGCGGGGTCTGGCTCAACGAGGGCCACCTGTGGAACATCACCTGGACGCAGGGCAGCGAGACCACCTTCTTCCTGTATGATTCCAACGGCCGCCCCCTGACCCTGACGGCAGGCCGCAGCTATCTGGCGCTGGTGTCCAGCCTGACCGGACAGGAGCTCACCGTGCAGAACTCCACCGGGGAAAACCTGTTATAAGCAAAAGAGACGGTCCTGCAATCCGATGCAGAACCGTCTCTTTTTACGCTATGTTTTTTACAGATCGACCACGCTGCCCACCTCGGCAAGGGTGGCAGGCACCGCGCCCAGATGGACCTCATCGGCATCCCGGCGCACCACAAAATGGACGGTCTGGCCTGCGGCAAAGTCGGGCTGATAGATCAGCTCCAGCGTCTGCCAGTCCGCAGGGGTCTCGCAGAAACAGTGGAGCATCGCCCCGCGCCCTGCGGAAAGATTCAAGGTAAAGGCAGAGGCATCTGCCGCATTCTCACCGTAGAGGGGAGCTGCAAAGCTGCCCACCCGCACCTGTCTGCCATCACACAGAGCCGTCAGGCCGGTGCCCAGGCTGTACAGGGCATTCCTGCTGTCCAGCCCGCGGCTCTGCAGGTAGCTGGCCCCCACAGCCAGCGGCCGGGCCGAGAGGTTCTCCACCGACAGATAGACCAGCGTGCTGTCCAGCTCCGAGGCAGGCGCATAGCCCAGCAGCTCCACTGCCGCCTTGCCGTCCAGCAGAGCAGGTTCGCCCTCATAGCAGGGGGCCAGAGCCGCGCCCGAAACACCGGTGAGCAGGGCAGCAGCCAGACTGACTGCGCCGGAACCGGCATATTTCAGGAACGAGCGGCGGGACAGGGATTGTGACATCGGGGATTCCTCCTAACGGGAAAATAAGTTCTCTTTATACAATAGTAAATTCCTGGCTTTCTGTCAAGAGATTTGCCCGGAATTTTACCTGTTCTTCCGCGTTTTTACGTGTTTTGGATATTTTCAGGGCGGCGCGGCAAAGATTCTTACTCAAATGCCTCGTTTTCCTCGGCTTCTGCCTGCCCGCGCAGGGTATCGGCGTAACCAAAGGGGACGATGTCGATGGCCTCCACCAGACGGTCGCGCATCCAGAGCTGCACGTCGGTCTGGACGGTATAGCCGCAGCCGGGGTCGGCCATCCACTGTTCCGGGTGGCGGGAGGGCAGCGCGCGCTGGCTCAGCATACTCATGATCACGCCGCCATGGGTCACGCAGGCAGCCTCGGTCACATCCATCCGGATCATATACTCAAACAGCTTGAGCAGGGTCTCGGCGCAGCGGGCGTGGAACTGCTCGGTGGGCTCTGCTCCCTCGGGCACAAAGCCGGAGCCGGGGGTGATCCACTTCTTGAAATCCTCTTCCTTGACCAGCTCCTTCACGGGGCGGTTCTCAAACACGCCAAAGCCCGCTTCCCGCAGGTCGTGCACTGTGAACTGGTGGCCTGCATTGGGGAACAGAATGTTCGCTGTCTCCACAGCGCGCACCAACGGGGAGGAGAACACCGTGTCCACCTGCGGATACTCGAACCGCTCCTTCAGCTCCTTCAGCTGGGCGCGGCCCTCATCACACAGGGGGATGTCCGTGCCGCTGCCGATGTACAGGCCCTGCAGATTACCGGCCGTCATGCCGTGGCGGATGAGATGAAGTTTGAACGTTTTCATGGAAAAACACCTCTATCTGGCAAAGAGTTCCTCTTTGCTGTAAAATTTCGCACCGGCAGCGGGCATCCTGCCCGGGCCGTGCGCCACAAAATATGCGTTGATTGTCTTTAGTTTAGCATAGATATGGTATCCGGGGCAAGCCTTTTGACAAAAATGACGAAAAACGACGAGAATTTCCGTCACTTTTCTTGCTTTACTTTTGGTTTTCCACTGTGTATAATCAACATGTTGTAAACCAAAACTCAAAGAAGTTCAATTTCCACTACTGAGGAGTCCAAAATCATGGAATTCAACCGTATCATCAAGCTGCTGCGCAAGGAGCGCGGCATCACCCAGAAGCAGGCCGCCGAAGACCTTGGGGTGTCCCAGGCACTGCTCTCCCACTACGAAAAGGGCATCCGCGAGTGCGGTCTGGACTTTGTTGTCCGGGTAGCGGATTACTATAATGTGTCCTGCGATTATCTGCTGGGCCGCTCAGCTGAGCGCAACGGCATGATGCTGAACGCCGATGACCTGCCCAACCCCGATAAGATGAAGGACAACGTCTACCACGGCAGCGTTCTGCCCACCATGAACAAAAAGCTGATCTCCAACAGCCTGAACGTGCTGTATGCCAAGATCGCCGAGTGCCACAGCAAGGCCCTGACCACCGAGGTCAGCACCTACCTGATGATGGCCGTGGCCAAGATGTTCCGCCTGCTCTACTCCGCCGAGCCCCACAACGCCCAGAGCCTGTTCAGCGTGGAGGCCCGCCGCTGGCCCGGCTACTCCGATGCCGTGATGCGGATGAGCGAGAGCAACGTGGAGGACCTGCTGGCCGGTGAGGACCTGAACGGTGCCGAGGGCGTGAAAGACCCCTCCTGCCTTGCCATGACCACCGAGAGCCTGACCCGGGAATACCCGCTGTACACCCCCAGCCTGCTGAATCTGGTCAAGACCAGCGAGACCCATGTGCGCGGCCTGGACCCCAACCAGTGAGCTTCTGTGTGAAACTCCTGTTAATTCTGTGCCCAGGGCCTTGCAATTTCCGGTAAAAAATGCTATAAACGAATCAGCGAAGAAAAAGATTTCTGCCATTGATTAAGGAGGCAAGCTTTATGTCGAACAAGATTTCCCGCCGCACCTTCCTCAAGGTCACCGGTGCTTCTGCCGCTGCTCTGGGCGCTGCTGCTGTGCTGGGCGGCTGCCAGGCCGGCGATAACTCTTCCATCGAGGTCAAGGTCGGCGATAAGATCAGCAACTGGAACAATCTGGCGGTCCAGCTGACCAGCGTCTTTACTCTGGCAAGTGCCCCCGATGCCGAGGGCTATGAGTACATTGCCATGCTGATCACCTCTGCAAACCGTTCCAGCCGCGACACCTTTGCCATCGGCGCACAGAACATTCAGGAGATCGGTGAGGCCTATCCTCTGGATACCCCGGAGCAGATCGCAGCCAACACTGCCGGTTACTTCCATGCTCTGTCCGCTTCCACCACCGACTTCTCCTTCACCTGCGACGGTCAGGCAGCCGAGGGCGGCGCTTATGTCCAGCTGTACGACAGCACCACCGAAAGCTTTACCACGGCCTCTGCCATTCCCCCGCAGGGTGCAGGCTACATTGAGCTGGTCTGCATGGTGCCCACCACCTGGCAGCAGATCGGTGTGACCTACACCCCGACCTTTGTTTCCGGCAAGACTCTGAACTTTACCATCAACGCCTCTGACCTGACCAAAGCTTGATCAAGCAGGACGAAATTTCGTATGATTTGCACGGCGGCGGTGGGAAAATTTCACAAAATATTTGTGAAAACCATTGACATTCGCCCCCGTTTCGCCTATTGTATAGGCAGAGCCTTTTGGCATTTTCGTGCGCTTTGCACATTATAAGGAGGAACGATTATGTCGTTAGCATTTTCTCGCCGCTCTTTCCTGAAATACTCCGCTGTTGCAGCTGTGGCCGTTGCGGGCGCCAGCATCTTCTCCGGCTGTGATCAGACCGATACCAAGAACCTGTACTGCGATGGTGCCGGTTCCATCACTGTTCTGCAGATCAAAGCCGTTCTTGGCACCTACGATGACAATGCCAAGAAGTACAAGGATATTGATTTGTCCGGTACTACGATTGACTTCCCCTTCCAGATCACGGTTGGCCGTACTAACAATCTGGGCATTGATCCCTATAACTTCAAGGTTACCGTTACCAGTGGCAAAACCGTAACCAAGTATAGCTACCCCAATGTTACTCTGAAGGGTCTGTCTGATCCCAACTTGGAGAACAGCGCAACTGCCAGCGGTACGGTATCTGTTACTCTGCCTTCTGCATTGAAGGATGGCGACAAGCTTGTTCTGACATATGTGCCTGACAAGACATATGCTGAGTATTCCATGAACTGGACCTTCACGAAAAAGGCTGCTGAAACTACCACTGCTACCAAGTAACTTATCCAACGTACATCCCAAGCCGTCCGGGAAAGCCGGGCGGCTTTTTTGCGCCGTCGTATTGGCAAAGTATCTCAATTTTTCTTTAAATTTTCAGCAATTCTGTATCTTGTGCACACCCGCATTTTCTGATACCATAGGTTCATGGAAAAGAAGGGGAGCGCAGCGGCAGGGGCCGCCGCGCTGTTTGTGTTTCCGCCTGAAAAAGGCCAATGGGCCGTAGTTTGACAGAACAGGAGTGTTGCAGTTATGATCAACATGGTAAAGCTTCCCACCAACAAGAGCAATCTGTTCCTGCGTGTGGCAAAGGGCCATTTCGCAACCAGCCACAGCCACATCAATTACTATATCGATGTCACCACCCAGAAGTCCCGCCTTTCCGAGGCAAAGGCCGTGGCAAAAGAGCTGGTGGCTGCCTATCAGCACAACACCATCGTGGATACCGTTCTCTGCCTGGACGGCACACAGGTCATCGGCACCTGCCTTGCCAACGAGCTGACCAAGGACGGCTTTGCCAACATGAACGCCCACCAGACCATCTATGTCATCACCCCGGAGTACACCACCGGCAGCCAGATCATCCTGCGCGACAATCTGGCCCCCATGGTCAAGGGCAAGCACGTGCTGATCCTGGCTGCTTCCATCACCACCGGCTACACCGTGCAGGCTGCGATCGAGGCGATCAACTACTACAGCGGCACTGTGGCAGGCCTGAGCGCCATCTTCGCCACCGCCACCGAGTGCCTGGGCATCCCGGTCACCTCTATTTTTGACCCCTCCAACCTGCCCGATTATGCCAGCTTCGATTCCCGCGAGTGCCCCATGTGCAAGGCAGGCCAGCATATCGATGCACTGGTCAACAGCTTCGGCTATTCGGCACTGTAAGCCCCCTTGCCCGATCCGTTTCATCCACTTCCTGCAGACACAAAGACCCGGCTGTCATCGGCAGCCGGGTCTTTTTCTTATTCTGCTTTTTTCGGGAACACAAACGGGTCGTGCAGGTAGACCAGCACGAGGTACGCCGCCATAAAGCACCAGATGATGGGCTCACAGAGGATGACGGCGTTATAGGCAAACTTCGGGATGAAGAAGAGCACGAACACCACCTTGCCCACCAGCTCAATGACGCTGGAGAAGAGGGGCAGGACCTTCTGCCCCAGGCTCTGCAGGGCATAGCGGGTGGCCAGCAGGACACCCAGCACCGAGTAGAAGGGCGCGTTCCAGAGCAGATACCGTGCGCCGTTTTCCAGCACCACAGACTCGCTGGAGCCGGAGATGAGCCGCACCATCCACTCTGCGCCCAGCTGCATCAGAAAGATCGCCAGCACGGCCACCGCCACGCTGTACAGGGCGATCTCCTTCATGCCCTTGCGGACACGCTCCGGCTGGTTTGCGCCGCGGTTCTGGGAAACAAACGTGGAGCATGCCGATGCCATGGCCATGACCGGCATGGTGGTAAAGGAGAACAGCTTCCGGGCGGCGGTGTGACCGGCGATGACCAGCGTGCCCAGCCCATTGATGCCATACTGCAGCACCACCGAGCCAGCCGAAACGATGCTGCTCATCAGGCCCATGGAGATGCTCTGGCTGAACAACTCCCAGTAAAGGTGGCTGCCCACCCTGAAATGCTGTTTTTCCGGCAGCAGGATCTTCACTCTGAGGAAGATGTACAGGATGCAGAGCACCACCGAAACGCCCTGCGAGATGACCGTTGCCACAGCCGCTCCCTGCACCCCCATGCCCATTCTTGCAATGAACAGGAGATCCAGCACCACATTCAGGCCCGAGGAGATGAGCAGGAACACCAGCGGCATCACGCTGTTGCCAATGGCGCGCAGCAGGCCCGCGCAGAGGTTATAGGCGAACATGACCAGCACACCCAGATCGATGGTCAAAATGTAGCGGTACGCATCGTCCAGGATCTCCGCCGGGGTGTCCAACATGAGAAGCAGCGGGTGCAGGCCCAGCACACCTGCCAGCGTAATGCAGAGGGAAGCCACCAGACCGATGACCAGTGAGCCTGCCACGGTCTTTTTGAGCAGATCGTGATCCTGCGCCCCGTAGGAGCGTGCTGCAACGATTGCAAGGCCGTTGCCGATACCGAGGCCAAAACCGACCAGAAGCTCGTAGATCGAGCCGCAGGAGCCAATGGCGGCAAGGGCGGTATCGCCCAGCACATTGCCCACGATCATGGTGTCCACGGTGTTATAGAGCTGCTGGAACAGGCTGGAGATGAAGATGGGCAGCATAAACAGCAGCAGGTTTTTGAAAATGGGCCCGTGCATCAGGTCCACATTCATGCTGAAGGGGGATTTTTTCGCAGTTTGGGTCATAAGGTTCCTCACAGTTTACGGAAAACAACCCTCCCCGGCATTGCACAGCAAAAACGGAGAGGGTTGTGCTTTATTTTTCTTTTACAGCTCCTGGGTCTCAAAGCCGTGGCCGGTCAGCACCTCCACGCTGGTGAAGCCGGCTGCCTTGATGGCGGCGGCGGCTTCCTCAAAGCCGAAGGACAGGCTGGAAACATCGTGGGAGTCGGAGGTGATGATGACCTTGCCGCCCATCTTGTTCCACTCCTCCAGCATCCATGCACTGGGGTAGAAGTCCTTGCGGTAGCCGCGGTAAACGCCGCCGGTGTTCACTTCCAGCAGGCAGTTGTGCTCTTTGGCTGCGCTCAGGGCTTTGAGGGCAGCGGCCCGGTAGCGGGGAGCCTCTTCATCAAAGAACTCACCCTCGCCGTTCAGCTTCTTGATGAGGTCGATGTGGGCCAGAATGTCCGGTCCCTTGGCGGCAACCTTCTCCACCTCTGCAAAGTAGGCCTCCACCGCGGCCAGCGGGTCACCGTCGAAATCATCAAAGATGCAGTCGTGCAGATCCTGCGGGCGGAAGTCGATCTCATAGTACTTGCCGGTGTTCTTGCCGTACAGGTGATGGGCCGCACCGATCCAGTAATCGTAGTTCTCGGGCTTGTCCTCGCTCAGGCTGTCCCACTCGATGCCGCAGAGGATGTCCACCTTGCCCTTGTACTCTGCCTTGAGCTTTGCAATGGTGGCCTTGTACTGGGCGGTGCGGCTGGGGCTCATGCAGTACTCGCGGTCCCGCTGAGTATAGCTATGGCCGGAGAAGCCCAGGGTCGTCAGGCCCTGTGCACAGGCGGCACTGGCCATTTCCTGCAAGGTATTTCTGCCATCGCACATCGTCGAGTGGCAATGAACACTGGACTTCTTATAATCTGCCATAACTAAATCACTGCATCCTTTCCTGTTTGACCTTGTGGTCAATGACGTGTCGTTTTTCCAGCTCACGGGTGATCTCTTCCACCGTGATGCCCGCCTGCACCATCAGCACCAGCACATGGTAAGCCAGGTCGCTGATCTCATAGATGGTCTCGGCCTTGTCCTCTTTTTCTCCCGCAATGATGACCTCGGTGCACTCCTCGCCCACCTTTTTCAGGATCTTCTCCTTGCCCTTCTCGAACAGGTAGGTGGTGTAGCTGCCTTCCTGGGGATGATCCCTGCGGCCCTAGATGAGTTCGTAAAGCCCCTGCCAGCTGAACTGTTTGAGCTCCGGCGAGACATACACTTCGTTGAAGAAGCAGCTCTCGGCACCGGTATGGCAGGCAGGACCATCCTTGACCACCTCCACCACCAGTGCGTCCTTGTCGCAGTCTGCGGTGATGGACACCACATGCTGGACATTGCCGCTGGTATCGCCCTTGCGCCAGATTTCCTGACGGCTCCGGCTCCAGAACACCGTACGCCCCTCGGCAATGGTCAGTGCCAGCGTCTCGGCGTTCATGTAGGCAAGGGTGAGCACCTCTTTGGTGTAGTGATCCTGCACGATGGCAGGAATGAGGCCCTTTTCATCAAATTTCAGTTCCATGGTCAATACTCCCTCCCCAAAGGGGATACTTACAGTTTATCCTAAAGTTGCCCGAAACGCAAGAGCTTACAGCCGCATTTCGACACCATTTTCATTCAGATAGGTTTTCAGGTCGTGGATGGTCAGCAGTTTCTGGTGGAAAATGCCCGCCGCAAGGCCAGCGTCGATGTCCTTGTGGTGGAACAGCTCAAGGAAATCTTCCATTTTTGGCCCGCGCCGCCGCTGGCGATGATGGGCACGTTCACACGGGCGACGACCGCGTCCAGCATCTCGAGATCGGAAACCGGTGCGGACACCATCGGTGTCAATGCTGTTCAGGCAGATCTACCCCCGCGCCATGCGCCACGCACCAGCTGATCCATTCCAGCGCGTCCCGGCCGGTATCCTCGCGCCCGCCCTTGGCGAACACCCGGAACTGGCCGTTCACCCGCTTCACATCCGCCGAGAGCACCACGCACTGATCGCCGTATTTCTGGGCCGCCGCCGGGATGAGGCCGGGGTCCCGCAGAGCGCCCGAGTTGACGCTGACCTTATCGGCGCCGCATTTCAGCACCCGGTCAAAATCCTCCAGCGTGTTGATGCCGCCGCCTACGGTCAGCGGGATGAAGATCTCGCTTGCCACCCGGGTCAGAATATCGGTGAACAGAACACGGCCCTCAAAGCTGGCGGTGATATCGTAGAACACCAGCTCATCGGCACCGGCGGCGTTGTACATTCGGGCCATCTCCACCGGGTCGGCCACGTCCCGGATGCCCTCAAAATTCGTGCCCTTGACCACCCGGCCATTCCGGACATCCAGACAGGGAATGATGCGTTTTGTGATCATTTTCGTTCCCCTCCGTTTAATTCTGCACCAGTTCTACACAACGTTTCAGATCCAGCGCCCGGTATACAGGCTCTTGCCCAGGATCGCGGCAGCGGTGCCCATCTTTTTCAGTTCCAGCAGCTCGGCCTCCGACGAGATGCCGCCGCTGGCCGTGAAGGCCACGCCCGGCACCTCTGCCGCCAGCTGGCGGTACAGCGCCAGATTCGTGCCCTGCATGGCACCATCACAGGCAATGTCGGTGTAGATGATGGCCGTGCATCCGGCATCTGCCAGCCGCCTGCAGAAGTCCACGCCCTTTTCGGCGCTGACCTCCTTCCACCCGTTGATGGCAACAAATCCATCTTTGGCATCCACCCCCACGGCGATCCGTTCGCCGTAGCGTTTCAGCATCCGGGCCGTGAAATCAAAATCCGTCACGGCCACACTGCCCAGGATGCAGCGATTCACGCCCAGAGAAAGGTATTTTTCAATGCGCTCCTCTGTGCGGATGCCGCCGCCCACCTCGATGTACAAGCCGCCCTGCTTTGCCAGCGCGGCAATGGTGTCGTAGTTGGAAAGAGTGCCGTCCTTGGCACCGTCCAAGTCCACCACATGAAGATTTTTTGCCCCGGCGGCCACAAAGCTGCGTGCCTGTGCGCAGGGGTCCTGCCCGTAAACGGTCATGCGGTCGTAGTCGCCCTGTGTCAGGCGCACCACCTGCCCGCCGCGCAGGTCAATGGCTGGAAATAATTGCATCGTTGTTTCTCCTTTGGCGTCCTCGCCCTCTTACAGCTCCGCAAAAGCCTTCAGAATCCGCAGACCGGTATCGCCGCTCTTTTCCGGGTGGAACTGGGCGCCGTACACCCGCCCTGCCCGCACCGCACCGGTGACCGGGATGGAATAATCGCTGACGGCAAGGGTGCTTTCGGCGCAGTTTTTGCCGTAGTAGCTGTGGACGTAGTACACATACTCGCCCTCGCGGATGTAGCGAAAGAGCGGGTCGTCCTTTACGATGTGCAAGGCGTTCCAGCCCATCTGCGGCACCTTCAGCTCTTTGTCCGCAAGGTCGGGCCCCAGCGGGCAGACCTCACCTTTGATAAAGCCCAGCCCGGCGTGCTCGCCGTATTCGTAGCTTTTTTCAAACAGCAACTGCATCCCAAGGCAGATGCCCAGCAGGGGCTTTTCTTCTGCCTGCTCTTTCAGCACCGGCACAAGGCCGGTGGCGGTAAGCTTTGCCATGGCATCCCCGAATGCGCCCACCCCCCGGCAGAATAAGCCGGTCGGCGGCGCGGATGGCAGCGGCATCGGCGGTGACCACTGCCTGCAGCCCCAGCTGCTGCAAGCTGGAACGCAGGCTGAACAGGTTGCCCACCCCGTAATCAAGAATGGCGATCATACCAGCAGTCCTTTCGTGGAGGGGATCTCGTCCCGGTGTGCCACGTCGATGCGCACGGCTTCGGCCAGC
>ENA-OQET01000693-OQET01000693.1-human-gut-metagenome-genome-assembly--contig:-NODE-693-length-16811-cov-3.479082_pt1 | contig 16811 bp, 18 predicted proteins | sample MGYA00242800_ERZ504645 | MGnify/ENA primary metagenome ERZ504645 (study PRJEB26092, sample SAMD00036308) | human gut metagenome | host: Homo sapiens | study: EMG produced TPA metagenomics assembly of... | reverse complement strand
CCAGTGTTTCAATAATTCATAATCGGCGAATTCTTTGTCATTATGTGGATCGATATATCGCAAGAAATACCAGCTGCTTCCCGCACTGCCTGGCATAGTACTTGTTTCGCGTTTTCCCTTTTTACCATCAATTTCTACATTGACCCAGGAATCCGCTTTTTCAAGTGGACTAGCTCCTGTTTTGCTAGGAGAATAATCTTCAAGTTCAGGAAGGATCAAAGGTAGTTGATCATCACTTAAGGCAATCATATCCCCATCTTCCATATGTACGATAGGAATTGGTTCTCCCCAGTAACGCTGACGGGCAAAGATCCATTCGCGTAAACGATAGTTCACATGTTTCTTTCCACAGTTGTGTTCCTCTAACCAATCGATCATCGCATTGATCGCATCTTCTTTATTTAATCCATCCAAGAATCCGGAATTGATATGAACACCATCCTGTGTCCATGCTTCTTCTTCAATATTTCCACCTTCTAATACAGGAATGATCTCAATACCAAATTTCTTGGCAAATTCATAGTCTCGTGTATCATGTGCAGGAACAGCCATGATAGCCCCTGTACCATAAGATGCCAATACATAATCGGAAATCCAAATTGGAATTTCTTTTCCATTTACAGGATTAATTGCATAAGCACCAGTGAATACACCTGTTTTATCTTTATTTAACTGTGTTCTTTCCAATTCAGATTTAGTTGCACAAGCTGCTTTATACGCTTCTACTTCTGCTTTTTTATCCTCTGTTGTTATCATATCGATCAAACGATGTTCTGGTGCTAAAACACAATATGTAGCGCCAAACAAAGTATCACAACGTGTCGTAAAAGACAGTAAAGCTTTCCTCATGACCAGCAACTTTGAAATCAACATGAGCCCCAATTGATTTTCCAATCCAGTTACGCTGCATTTCCTTTGTGGATTCAGGCCAGTCAATCTCATCTAAGCCTTCCAATAAACGATCAGCATATTTTACAATATCAATGACCCATTGACGCATGTTTTTGCGAACGACAGGATAGCCTCCACGCTCACTTTTTCCATCAACTACTTCATCATTAGCTAATACGGTTCCAAGTTCCTCACACCAGTTAACTGGCATTTCTACACATTTAGCTAAACCATCTTCAAATAGCTGTTTAAAGATCCACTGAGTCCATTTATAGAAATCCGGATCACAAGTAGATACTTCTTTGGTCCAGTCATAGCTAAAACCTAACATTTTTAATTGTTTAGTAAAGACTTCAATATTATGTTTTGTAAATCCATCTGGATGATTTCCTGTCTGGATCGCATATTGTTCTGCTGGCAAACCAAAGCTATCAAAGCCCATTGGATGCAATACATTATATCCTTGCATTCTTTTCATTCGACATACGATATCGGTTGCAGTATAACCCTCAGGATGTCCGGCATGAAGACCCACTCCAGAAGGATATGGGAACATATCTAATGCATAGTATTTTGGCTTAGAAAAATCATGTACATCTGTATAGAAAGTCTGATTTTCATCCCAGTAATTCTGCCATTTCTTTTCGATTTCTTTGTGGTCAAAGCTCATTTTCTCTTCCTCCTAAATAAAAAAACGTCCTCATCTAAGGACGTTATTAACGCGGTACCACCTTAGTTCATAGATTTCTCTATGCCCTTTTCTTCTTTTAACGCAAGAAATACGGATAACATTACTTATCGACTCCCCAGCAAGTTCAAAGGATTTGAATGCTGATTTCCACCAAACATCAGCTCTCTAAAATTCAAAGAATCTTTTACTACTCTGGTTCAAAATCATCTGATAAGAATTTATCAGATTTTAGCTAAATAGTCAATGCCACTGATTCCTTTTTCATCATAGAATACCTTTAGTTCCAAATCTTCATATTGACACGAAATATACGTATTTTCATCTATGAAAATCACGATATGTCCATTGATTTCTTCTATCTTCTTTAAAATCAATTGATCATCTGCATAGTTACATCTACGAACTAGGTTGTTGTTTTCGATCATCATCTTTGCATGCGATATACACGATAGATCAACAATCGATTGACGATTTGCCTGGATTAGGTATGCTGAGTTTAAAACATAGATAGACATTAATGATATGATCTGCAACAATAGCGCAAAACAAATTAAAGCTAACCAGGAAGCATATCCATTATGTGATTTGCACCGAGAATGTTTTCTTGTCTTTTTGATATCGCAAATAAATTTTTTCATCTTCTTCAAAAAATTCTGCATATTCTATATTCTCCATCAAAATCTCATATCCATCTCGTTTAACTAGGCGATTGCGATCAAATTCGATTCGTATCTCTTCATGTTCATATATCATATATAAAGTCCTTTCTTTTACCTCTCTATCTTTGGATACCGCTGCAATCTGACGTAATTGCAAGATGGCAAACTGATCTTGATGATTTGGACGATAGTTGATAAAAAGGACACATGTTCTTAAATAGATTACCGCACAAAAAGATACAATCAAACTGATAAATAACGCAATCAAAGCTTCAATCATGGTAAAACCATTGGGTATTGATTTCTTTATCCACATAATAACCAAAATCATCTTCTACGATCTTAAAAAACACTGAATAAAACTCCTGCACATAAGATCATAACAAATAATCCAAACAACGCATCTGTTAAAATAAAACCATTTTTCTTAATCAATTCGTACTCGCCCACTTCCTAATTGAAAGATCAATTTTTTTGTACCTTGTTGATCATGACACTCTAAAGTATTTGCCTTTGAGATATTTCCTTTAGCATTATAGTGAAAACGTAAAGTTTCACACGCAATGGATTCATCAAATTCATAATATTCTCCATCAAATAAGGCATGATCTTCATAAATCTCAACACGGGTCTCTCTTTTTTCTATGAATGCTTTCTCCTGCATCAAAACACAATACGACATTAACTTTTCCATAAAGATAGTTAAGTTCGATTGATTTTTATTCTGTGATATTCCTATGGATAATACACATACGATCAAAAGTACGATCAAGCTTTCTATCATTGTAAAACCATTACTGTGTACTTGCCTGTCCATCTACAATCACTACCGTTTCGCCATTTGGGCATCGATCTTGTCCTTCTTTTAAATATCCTTCATTAATCAATTCCTGTACACTTGTAGGTGTCGTTAGATTATCTATTTCATATAAGATAATTTGTGAATCAACAATATCTAAAAGAGCCTGACACCCTTTATCACGTATGATTGTTTCTTTTTGTTGGATATTGGGTAATGTGATCAATAACAATAAGGCAATTACTAACATAACGATCATCATTTCTAAGACAGTAAATCCATTCTTTTTATTCTGCATTTTCATTATTCCTTTCTAAATCGTATTTAACATATTCAGCGGCAACAACATGATCTGATATACAACTAATACTAAAATACCTACACAGCTATACGAAAACACCTGCATCGTAACGATCAGCTTATTAACGATCGTTTTAAAAGATTTAATGGCCTGTTCATAATACACTTTTAAAATTGTAACTAGATCTGCACTCTTCATCCCAATCTTAAAGAAAACAAGGAATGTTTTATCAAAAGGAATCGTGTTTATGATCGTTTCCAATCGCTTCCCTTCTAAAAGTTCCTGATAGATTCGGTTTCCAAAATAATGAACTTCTTTAAAGTAATTCATTTCCGATAATATTTGAAAACAGGATTTTGATGTAAGATTCGATGCCAATAAAGACTCAAGCACAATTGAAAATTGAATAGTTACGTACAGTTGATATATCTTGTTTTTTAATAGATACGGAATGATTTTTTCTTTAAAAACAGGAACTTTTACATACACAAACATCAATACCAGCAAGACGACCATACAGATAAACAACAAAGTAAACAAGATTTCCAAAAGATCCAATAGTAGAAAACTATTCTCACCATTTGAATACACCATCATGGAAGGAATGATTGATCTAGAAAAGAATAGGATCATGAAATAGGCAAAACAAAAGATGAAGATCGGATAGGCAATCTTTTTAAAAAAATGATAAGAAATCGTATTTGAACTGTTATCAATTCGTTCTGCACACGTTAAAGCCTGTTTAAAAGACATGTGCTTAGCCAAAACATGAAGGATCTTAAAGAGTTTTAAAGTTTGACCATCACATAAAATATCAATCAAAACTTCTCCATTTTTTAATCTGGTTATGATTTTATCCTGTTCTTTAAAACAGAGCTGGATGACAGTCTTGGTGTCTAATCCTTGATCTAATAAAAGCTTCATCTTTACGAGTTCATCTTTGGAAATCTTTAATGTCGAACTGGGCTTGCGGATCAAAGATATATCCTTGTTCAACAGCGTTTTGAATCTCATCCTCCAATTTTCTGTGTTCCTTTGGATATTCGTGTTTTTCGATCGCATGATCAAGTGCTTGAGCATCGAGAATTTCATATACACACTCCTTTCTAAAAATATCCTTTGTCTTATAAAGACGTTGGGAAATCACAGCTGTTAAAGTATTTTTTAGATCATACTCACTTAAACCAAAATCCAATAAACGATGAAGGCTTTCCAAAGCATTCTTGGCATGTAAAGTAGTAAATACCATGTGACCTGTTAAAGCGGCTCGTATGACCATCCTGGCAGTATAGGCATTTCTTGTTTCACCAATCAAAATCACATCCGGATCATGTCTTAATAATTCCTCAATTCCTTTTTCGTATGTAAAACCCATAGCTTCATTGATCTGCAGCTGCAAATACAATTCATCTTCAATTTCAATTGGATCTTCAAGGCTTATGACATTATATTGGTCCTTGCAGGCAATCTCATGTAATATTGCATGCAACGTGGTCGTCTTACCTGAATTCGTTGGGCCAGAAAAAATTAACCAGGCCTTGCCTGCAATTTGTTAAACTTTTTAAAACGAAATACTTTTGGAATCTGCGTAAGCTGATCTATAGCCATTGATGGATTAGTCCTCAATAAGCGCAAGACTCCTGTTTGAATTGATTGATTCACAATAACACTAAAGCGACAAAAGATTTCTTTTGTATCTAACTGCACAGAAAATTGTCCACTTTGAGGACATAAAGGATTGGTTAAATCAAAACCGGCAATGAATTTCATATATTCAAACACACCCTTATCCCAAATATCTTGTTCGATCTTTTCCATGCCCAAATCATTTCGAAACTGAATATCCATATGATCTTGTTTGACGATAAAATGGATATCACTGGCTTTATGCTCAATAGCAAGCTGTATCAAACTGTATAAGAGTTCTTCCATTTCACTTCCTCCTATTATCTAATACAATCGAAACTTCTAAAAAGACAAAAAAAAAGTCGACTTTCGTCGATTAATTTTGCAGATATGGATTCCAGCGTCTTTCTAAATCCAAAGTTGTCGATGGGCCATGTCCAGGGTAGATAGGATAATTTTGATCAAACTGTATAAATTTCTTTAAAGACTGAAACATCGCATACTCACTACCAGTTTCCAGATCCATCCTTCCAATAGATCCTTGGAAAATAAAGTCTCCAGTAAATAGTTTGTCATCGATCTTAAAGACAGTTGAACCAATAGAATGACCCGGAAAGAAAAACACCTCTACATCAAAAGCGCCAATTGTCATCAAGCCTTCTTTGAAAGTTCTAGGCTTTGCATGACTGACAACATGGGTAAAAAATGTATTTGATCCATTTAGATCTGGATTGATTAAAAATTGTACTTCATGTGGATTGACATAGACATCCACATCATGATTTTTTAATATGGAGTCAATTCCGCCAATATGGTCAAAGTGGGCATGCGTCAATAGAATTGCATCTAAATTAGCATGTTCTACTTCTAATAAACGATCTAAATCTTTAAACTCAGCACCTGGATCGATGACTAACGCATGACCATCCTGAATCAATAGGTAACAATTAGCTTGAACCGGTCCCAATGCTCTTGTGATGATCTTCATAAACAATACATAAAAAAGACCATAATCGGTCTTTTTTATTTTTTCTCCTTATGATCCGTTTTCTGATTACATTTTGGACAATATTTCTTTATAGTCATACGTTCAGGATGTTTCTTTTTATTTCTTGTACCAATGTAATTTTCTTCTCCACAAACAGAACATTTAAATGTAATACGATCTCTCATGGTCTGTCCTCCTCACATTTACTGATTGAGTATAACATATTCCGCTATTCATTGACAAGTTCGTTTTTTGTTTTATTGTGGGTATAATTCGAAATATCTTTGAAGTACCTGTGGTACAACTTCGGTCGTACAAATATTAGGGGCTACGCTTTGATCGTTGATACTTGAAGTTGGAGCCACACACGCAAAACTGACGTCAGCATCTTCATATGGAGCCCAGCCAACAAAGGCCGCTGTTGTCCATTCGTTAACTTCCGCAGTTCCTGTCTTTCCTGCAACTGGAACTGAGAAATCCTTTAAGACACCACAATTTCCATCCGCAACACATGCTCTAAAACCTTGTTGAACGCGCGATAAATACTCACTATTTTCTTCTGGTAAAGTATTCTTTAATACAGATTCATTTACGGAAACGATTTCTTCACTATTTACTTCCATCACATAACTCATCAATTTAGGCTGATAAATCAAACCATTGGTTGCAATCGTTGAAACATATTCCAACAACTGAATTGGTGTATACATATCGAACTGACCAATTGAGTAGTTCAACAACATACCTGGCTCTCGTCCAACCCCCATATATCCAGTGACTTCTCCTGGTACATCAAGACCTGTTATATTTCCTAATCCAAACATTGAATAATAACTTCGCATCTTGTCAAATGTTCCTGAGACATTGCTAATATTCAGAGGCTCGCCTTCTTGATAAGTTCCTCCCCCTAATCGAATCGCTATATTAAACATATAGACGTTACTTGAGACGGATAGTGCCTGGATATCATTGACCGGACCATGATCTTGATATGATCCAAATTCCTGCCCAGCAATATTCATGACTTCATCATTGATTACTTCCCCAGGCTGAATCACTCCTTCACTTAGTCCCATATAAACTGTAGCTCCTTTGATGCTGGAACCAGGATTGACAAGACTCATGTATTCCACTGGCAAATAGGTCATTTGTCGAGTATCTGGATCCTATTTGATAACCAGATAAAGCGATAACTTCTCCTGTATATGGATCCATCATACACATGAATAAGCTATAGAAATTTTCACGTCTTTCGGTTCCCCCATTTTCCTGCAGTACAGTTTTAAGTGTTGTATCGAGAGATTGTTGAAGATCTATATCAATCGATAAATAAATATCATTCCCTTTACGAGCCTGGTGAATTACTTCTTTTTTTGGCCAAACCGTTGGAATCATAAGTGATTCTTGATTCTTCGGCTATACCTGCTAAAACATCATTATATTGGTATTCAAGACCAGATCTCCCTACAGGAGCATTATATTGATATCCTTTTTGAAGATAGTAATCAGAATATTCCTCAGGAAGGCCTTCTGTACTTGTTGTAACTGTACCTAAAACATCAGACAATGTTTCACCATATGGATATTCTCTTTTCCATCCACCGAAATCTACATCAAATCCAGGAAATTCTGTCTTATGTTCTACTAAATACGCTACATCACTATCGCTCACATCTTCCAAAATAACATTTTCCTGTCCGGTAGAATAATTTGTAGTCATTCGTTGATAAACGATACACATTTTTAATGTATCTTCGTCCATCTCTTCTAGCTCATCATCCCCAATACGATCATACATCAAGCCATAACGAATACTCTCGCTATCACTTCCCCAGGCACCAGATTCATATTCTTCCTGTTCTTTATCTGTCAATAATGCATTGGGATCGTCATTTAAAGATAAATATGTCATATAGGCTTCTTTTTTATCCCGTTCTGTAAATGAATCAACATCAATATCAAAAACAGATACGACACGTTCTGCATATAATTTATAATCATCAATAGTCATGTTATTAGGTGAAGTATATACAATGTTATGCGAAATGACTGTTTTAGCCAAAACGCGCCCTTTACAATCATATATTTCCCCACGTGGTGCACTAACATATTGTTTGATTGATGTATAGTCATCTTTTTTAGCCGTATAGTCTTCGTACGAGAAAACTTGTATATACAACAAACGAATAAACAAGATCAAAAAACAAATAACAATTGCTCCTGCCAGTAACATAACTCGGTGGTCAATGGTCTTATCAAGCACTATAGTTGGTTTTTTTGATTTATTTTTAACTTTACGCATGGACCTACGTTTAAATAAAGCCATTCGTCATCCCCCTTGAATTTACTACTTATTATACACGAAAAACGAGCAATTTAAAAAAACTTATAGTATACTCTTTTTAGAAGCGAGGTATTCTTATGAAAAGAACAGAGACTAGAGAAGTAAAGATAAAAGATCTTGTGCTTGGTCACAATAATCATGTTTATATTCAATCTATGTGCAATATTCCAACAAAACAAGCTCAGAAAGTTATCGAACAAATCTTAAATTTGGAAAAAATGGGCTGTGAGATTATACGTGTCAGCTGTATGGATATGGAAGATGCTAAAGCGATTGAAACAATCAAGAAAAATATTCATATACCTCTAGTTGCAGACATTCATTTTGATTATAAATTGGCACTTGCCTGCATTGAAGCCGGTGCTGATAAGATTCGTTTAAACCCAGGAAATATCGGTTCAAAAGAGAATGTAAAAGTTGTTGTCCAGGCGTGTAAACAACACAATATTCCAATTCGTATTGGAATCAATAGTGGCTCACTTGAAAAAGACATTCACGAAAAATATGGTAAACCCACTGCAGAAGGTATGATTGAAAGTGCAAAACGACATATTGAAATCTTAGAAGAACTTGATTTCTATGATACTGTTCTATCATTTAAATCCAGTGATCCTTTATTATGCATCGAAGCTTATCGTTTAGCCGCTAAAACATTTGATTATCCTCTTCATCTAGGAGTAACTGAAGCTGGAACGACAATGACCAGTGCTATTAAAAGCTCCCTTGCCTTAGGAACATTGTTGTTGGAAGGAATAGGAAATACGATTCGTATTAGTGTGAATGGAAGTCCTGAAAAAGAGATCCCAATTGTCAAAGAGCTCTTGAAATCATGTAAACTTATTAACAACGTACCAAACTTAATTGCCTGTCCAACATGTGGACGTACTCAATGGAACATGGAACCAGTTGTTAATGAGATGGAACAATATCTTCAAACTGTCAATAAAAATATCACCGTTGCTATCATGGGATGTGCAGTGAATGGCCCTGGTGAAGCAAAACATGCAGATATAGCCATTGCTGGAGGACGCAATGAAGGATTATTAATCAAAAAAGGTCAGATCATAGAAAAAATCCCTCAAGATAAAATCGTTGAGAGATTAATCAAAGAAATCGAAAATTTCTAACCTCGAAAAATTCGAGGGTTTTTTTATTCTAGAACATCGGCAATCGATGTGTCTTGTACAAAGGTGTTTGTATTATACAAAAACAAAACATCTGTTATTAAGTTTAGATTAAAAATTCGTTCAATATCTTCGTAGAAATAGCGTGGGTCAACAATCGTGATCGTACGATAATATGGCAATAAAAATTGAACCATGCTATTGGCATAAGAATCTTTGATCAATAATAAATGACGATCCGAGTCATTTAAATTTTCAATCTGCACAAGTCCTGTATTCCCCCCTAAAAAAACATCATACGGATTAGATGATTCCAAGCCTTTTGAATTATAAATCGAACAAGTTCTTGTTCCATTGCTTTCATCCATCATGACATAGTCCTTTATATTATCAGAAACATAGATTTCAATATCATCCTGGATTCCTACACTACCTACCTTTTTTTGCCAAAGTTCCTTTAAAATTATCACTGACTTGATATACAGTATAGTCTGATTTTTTTTACTTCCCCCCAGTTCAAAACTAGAAGCAAGTTGTTGAAACGCATAAAAAGTCGCTAAAGAAGTCCAGTGATGATCTGTATGATAATACAAATATTCATCTTTATGTTTATCCAATGTATCTCGTACATCAATTTGTGTGATAGAAGTATCCAACATACTAAAGATTTGGTCCATTTGTGCATCCTGATCTATAGTATTTGAATAAGCAGGAAGATTATCTAATTGAATATTTGCGGCATTTGGTGCCAATAAAAAACCTGAACGAACTTGATGATTGATACAGAAATTATTGATTGCATTTATATTACGATTCATTTGTTCTTCATTGATTGCTGAATTTTCTTGAATCAAGGTACCATTTCCAAGATATACATCATTAATCTTTTTGACTCCGGTCAATTTATTCAATAGATAACGTATGTGAATCAAGCTATCTCTTCCAACAAATTGATCCGAGACATAATTGTTTAATTCTTGAGAAAATTGACCACTCAATACATCTTCAGAATCAAATTTTGGAAAAGTCTGTAAGCTTCGATTCTCTGCCTGTGAAGTAGCTTTATCAGGAGCTAGTATATTAATCATAAGAACAACACACATCAGACCAAAAACAATTCGTGCAATATAGCGAGCAGCAATCTCGGAACGTTTTTGTTTCATGATCTCACCTCCCTAAAATGCAGAATATAAGAATGATTGATATGTACTACCAACCATCATAGAAATACAAACGACGAAAAAGACAACATAAACAACTGATGTAATGATGACACCTTTATTTTTGAGATGATTGTAAGAAAAAAATCTGAAGCTTATCATAGATTGTTGTGGTAAAGAAAATCCCAAAGACAATCAAAACTAAATAACTAGTAAATACAAACAAAAAGTCTGAATTCATAAAAGATGAAGCCCCAACACCAAACATTCTTAAAAGTGTATCAAATGCACTTAGTAAAGATGGACTAAAGAAAAATACCCAACCAATCAATACAACGAGAAGTGTATAAATGTGGCTGATAAACTTTGGAAGCTTTTTTAATGCTTTTTTAAGAAAGAACTTTTCCATCAAGACAAACAATCCTAAATACAAACCCCATATAATATAAGTGATATTAGCCCCATGCCAAATACCTGTTAAAAACCAAACTATCAAAATATTGCGTACATATAAAGTATTATTGACACGACTTCCTCCTAATGGAAAATAAACATAGTTTTTGAACCAATTACCCAATGAAATATGCCACCGTCTAAAAAATTCTTGAATTGTTTTGGACATATAAGGATGATCAAAGTTGATGTCAAAATCAAAACCAAACATCTTTGAAATACCAATCGCCATATCACTATAGCCAGAAAAATCAAAATAAAGCTGTAAAGCATAAGAAATCGCATATAACCAGGTGCCTAATACAGTATCATTACCAGATAAAGCTTGTAAAAACAAGAGCAAACTGATCAGCAAAGATAATTTTCTTTATTAATCCTTTTATAAATAAAACCATACCTGCATTAAATTTTGCACGATTCATTATACGAGACTTAAGTTGAGACTGCATCTGGCTGTAAGTTACAATTGGACCACTAGATATTTTGCCAAAGAAACAAATATAAAGGGAAAATAAAACGATGTCTTTTTGTGGTTCCACTTTCTTAGTGATAACATCACCTAAATAAGAAATTGCACTAAAAGTAAAAAAAGATAATCCAATTGGTACATGAGAAGTATCAATTTCAAAAGGAACGACCATATCGATATATTTGTATATACACAAAATCAGGACATTGAAAGCAATAGAAGTAACAATGATTAACTTTCTATGCTTAGTTTCTTTTGCTATCTGTATCCCGCTTATATAGTTCCATAAGATTGATAAAACCAACAAGATCAATGTGACTGGATCATTCCATGAATAGAATAACAAACTGATTATCAAAAGAACGATGTTTTTAAAATAGGTAGAAGGCGTTAAATAATAAAGAATTAATGAAACAGGAAGAAAAAAGAATATAAAAATTAAACTATTAAAAATCATATCTCTTTCCCCCTTATTTATAAACTTCGTAAAAATTGATCGTGGATCGTCTTAGCATCTTGACTTACGATCATACATGCATAATTAACTTGAATATCAATGACCGAATTGTTTAATTTATCCGCCTGCTCAGGTGCATATCCGGAAAAAATATTAGTCTGTTCATCAATCCTAGCCTTCATCTTATCTTCAAATGTTTTAGCATCATTGGATGATTTGAATTGCACCAGCACAATTTCATCAGCATTTAATGCATCTTGACTTTTATAATAAATAATATTTTCAAACATCTCTGGTTCCAAATCCAAAAATCTCTTGATTGAGATATTATCTTTTAATTCCATCGTACTAAGATCAATATTATTCAACATTCCGTTTTGAACACTTGTAAAATCTTTTGTCGATGCCTGTGGTGTTGAAAAAGTAAAATATAAAAATATACACATTAATCCAATGATCAAACCTTTTAAGATATTAAGAATATCCAATTTTCCATTTAATTTTTTTTTCATTCTAGAACCCCCATGATATTACGTGCCCATTTTTCGTAGAAAGAGGACACAAAGTGAATACCATCTGATTCATAGATAGGTTCACTTTGATCTTTTACCAACGAAGAATTATCAATATAAGTCCATCCATTATCTTGACAAGCTTGTTGGATCTGTGCATTATAGACATCAATTTGAGACCAAAGATCACTATTTGATTGTGTAACACTTTGACTGGCAGGAATAATCGAATTCACATATATATTTGCCTGTGGACATACATTTAAAATCTTTTTGATTTGTTCGGACAATAATTGTGAATAACTGCCATTTGAGGTATTGTTTAAATTATTCTTTATGTCATTCATGCCAAAAGCAATATAGATATTCTGTGGCTGTAGCTGTTGAATCGAATCGATCCACTCATCAATATTTAAGATCGTAGCTCCATTATAAGCATAAACACGACTTTCCAACAAATACCCGTACAAGTAAAAACCTGTTGCCCTTGAATCTCCTAAAATCAAATAATCATCAAACAAGCCAAATACATCCAGTTTCCCATCTTGAATAGCCCGTTTTCTTTCTTCAAGCCTTCTTTCGCTTAACTGTTCAGAAAGTGCTGAAGGATCCTTAGATTCAGACTCTTTAATGTAATCTACACCATTTGTTGAATGCTTTGGCCATAACAAAAAAAGCGTAACAATAACAGCACAAACAACAACGATACCAATTATGATATTCTTATACTTTTTTAATTCTAGAATAATTCTATCCATTCTGATCCCCTTTTAGTTATTCCTATTATAACACAGCTTGCAAATAAAAATTTTATAATTTCATTAAAATCTAAATCTTTATTTTTCTAGTTTTCTTAACAGATTTACCAATTCATTTTCACTATAAACAACATGGTCACTGCTTGTTCCCTCTAAGCCATGATGACGATTAAAGTGTATGGTTTTCATTCCAACTTTTTTAGCTCCTTCCATATCGTTTGTATAATTATCCCCTATATAATACCAATCTGAAATGTTCTCTTTCATATTCGAAAACATCGTTTTAAACGACCTCGGATCAGGCTTGGCAAATCCTAATTGACCACTAGTATAGACATTTTCTTCTTTAAAATATTTAAAAACATCTAATGCCTTAAGTTTCATTCTTTGATGTTCATCCTGTCCATTTGTCAGTATCGCAAGTTCTGATATAGTCGATCTAAAAAAATCATGAAAAACATTACTCATAAATATTTCTTTTTGAAGTGTTTTATACACTCTTTGAAATTCACGGTATAAGTCTTCTTCAACATCAATATGGTAGATTTTGCACATTTGACGAATTCGATAAATTCCTGATTCATCAATGGAAATAGATCCATCCTGAATCTTATCAAAGATTTCATCTCCACAGCTGCGATATATTGTATACATGGACTCTAAATCATGTGTTTCATCTATATTTTAAGAGTTTATTGCATGCTTTTTTTAAATGGATATGATAAATCGTAAAGTGTGTCATCACAATCAAAACAGAATTTCATAAAACCTCCTGGAAAGAAAAGAGAGGAGTAAACACTCCTCAAATCTTTTAATCTCTGTTATATCCCAATAAACGCAAGATATATAAGAAAATATTTAAGAAATCAAGATATAACTCCAAAGCCATGTAAATAGCAATTTTTTCTTGACTCACTACATCCCCATTGCTGAGATACAAGATCTTGTTCATACGTTGTATATCCCAGGCTGTAATTCCCGTAAACAATAACAATCCAACAATAGAAATCATTCGTGTATCAAAAGAAACACCAAATAAAAGCATTACAGCTTGTGAGATAATCAAAACAGTTAACCCAATTACACATATCATTCCTATGCTGTTCAGATTTTTCTTTGTCGTTAATCCAATAAAAGCAAGACAGATAAAATATACAGCACTAATTAAGAATGCAGCAGTTAATTGAGCTTGACTATTCCTATAAAACAAACTAGTTAAAGAAATGCCAAATGTTACGGCATACACCATGAACAATACTTTAATTCCTGTTGCTGTAGATCTTTGCATAGCTGATTGAAACGCAAATACAAGTCCAATCTGCACAATAAACAACAGCAATCCAATCATAGGCATAGATGTCAGCATCCATAAATACCAGCCAGTTGAATAACATAGATAAGATGTAGCAGCTGTAACAAAAAGCCCTAAAGCCATCCACACGAACGAAGTTGTTAATGCTTTACGCAAAGTTTCTTGGGGATAATACGTATTTTCAAACATGATATCACCTTCTATTTTGTAATAAATTCTAATAATTGGTGTGCCGCAATATCAAGGCCGTGACGATTAGTCTTATCAAATCCTAGATGTGTATAAATTTCTCCAACAAAAGTTCCATTTTCTTCTAATGAACTGAATACTTTAGTAATCAATGGTTCACAAAGTTCCTGTTTCTGCATTGGACCGAATGGATTTGCAAAGTAAGTTGTACTAATTCCAACTTCTTGTGTAGTACCTAATGCCATACGTTTACCCATGACACAAGTATCTTTTACTTCTTCTACCGTTAACTTCTTAAGACCAAATTCATTTGTATAATTATTTGCATAAGCAAATAAATCAATTTTGTGGTTAGTAGTGATAACATCATAAGATGCAGCAGGTGTAACCATACGAGAGTTTGGATTTTCCGGAGCCATGAACACAGAACGATCCATGTCACGATAAGGAGTTCCTGGATCAAGGTCATCTAGACGAATAAAGGCACCAATTTCTGTTCCCTGTCCATAAGGGATACCATCTTCAATATGAATTGTTCCCATATCGTCAAATACCACTTCAATATCTTTGATAACATCTTTTCCTACACTCTTCAAGGCTTCAATTGATTCAGATTTTCCAGCACCTGAATCTCCCATCAACATAATTCCTTTTTTACGACCATCATTTAATGTAATATTAACAAATGCTCCATGAATAGGCAACCATCCTTGTTGCATAGCGGCAAGATTGTGCAATGTTAGACACATTTTCTTTAAATAACCAAAATATTCAATTCTTGGATCATCACTAATACAACCAAGCCAAATGTTTTCAGTTTCATCATAATAGAATTCAGTTGCATCTTTACCATCTGGATTACCAAATAATAAAACCAAATCTGGTTTTTGATTCGCTTCTTCTTTTGTCGCAAGCTCAAATAAGTTAGCCATACTTAAAGCACTGGCAGTATATTTAGCATTAAAATATACAAAACACAGTAATTTACCGACTTTACATGGGAAACAGAAGAAAGACTCTGAATCACCCTCAAAATAAGTCATTGGATCAACTTTTGTTTCTGTAAATGTTCCAGTACGTTTACTTGATTTCGGGTGAAGAATCATTGGTGTACGCAACATAACATGGTCAATAATCGGAATATCCTTTAACGCACTGTAATGCTCTGACCAGATACTATCCCTGTTATGAATAGAAAAACAAGCATTTGTACCTGCCTGAATCTGACGATATACCAAGTTTGGACGATCCATGATTCTTTCTTCAAATAAACGATATGTACGTAAGATTAAATCATTCATTTCGGAATCTCTACGTACTAAAGTATTAATTCCAAAGTCATCTGAACTATCGCTCTTGATAAACGCAAAACGTTGTAAATGTCTCCATGTTTTATAGATTTCACGTACAACAGTTAAAAGACTCTTTTTATCTTCTAGATATTCAGATTCGATTTCATCCATATTAAAAATAGACAGCATTCTCAAACATTTGCTGAATTTATTTGCGGCTTCTTTTGAATCATATTTTCCATTCTGTGTTAAATAGTTATATAACTCAGGATACAGAGTTTCTTGTGTTTTGATAAAGTGCTGTAGATACACTCTGAATGTATTCGATTTCAACAATACCTCTCTTGATTTAGGGTATGCTTTATTGTAATTCAATACTACTTGATTATTTGTTAGATATATTTTTTTCATCCATTTTATATATTTCCTCCTTATATGCGAATGATTACACGATTTTCATGAACAAATTGTAAACAAATAATGATACAGTAAGCGTTTTCAACTTTTTTAAAAAGAAAAGGCCGTTTAGGCCTTATATAATTCATCAATCATAGATTTGATTGAATCAATTGAAACTTCTTCTTTTTCTCCTGTATAACGATTAGAGAATTCAAGAATGCCCTCTTGTGCTTTACGTCCTACTGTTTATGCGGTATGGGATACCAATAAGTTCCATATCTTGAATTTAACTCCTGGTCTTTCATTACGATCGTCTAGTAATACAGAGTATTTATTCTTTGTACAATAGTTATATAGATCATTGGCAATTTCCATCTGTTTTTCATC
>ENA-OQET01000692-OQET01000692.1-human-gut-metagenome-genome-assembly--contig:-NODE-692-length-16839-cov-3.316958_pt1 | contig 16839 bp, 16 predicted proteins | sample MGYA00242800_ERZ504645 | MGnify/ENA primary metagenome ERZ504645 (study PRJEB26092, sample SAMD00036308) | human gut metagenome | host: Homo sapiens | study: EMG produced TPA metagenomics assembly of... | reverse complement strand
TCAATGACAAGTATCTTGTCATTAAAAGGAAAGTATTATCAAAAGAGGAAAACCAAATGTATATCCTGAATATTGGGATATACCCTGGAGGCTCCGTAGAAGACTTTGAAACACCTGTAGAAGCTTTAATTAGAGAAGCCAAAGAAGAAGCTAATTTAGATGTTGAAGTAAAACAAATCATTCATGAAGATAGTAATTTTGATAAAAGTAAAAATACGATGTTTACTCGACTTGTTTATATTTGTACTTTAAAAAATACAAATGATTATGTAATTCAATTAGATTCAGAAGAACATAGTGAATACCGTCTTATTTCTTCTCTAGATGAAATGTTTGATGAAAAGGTTGTTCCATTTTTAATTGATATCTTATCTAATAAAAATCTCTAATAGAAAATAACTCTATTAGAGATTTCTTTTATCTTTTTTTAATTGGAATCCATATTTCACAATAATAATTTTCATCCAATGTACCTTTAAGATATTTTGTTGGATCATCATAATATTCTACACAATATCCAGCAGCAAATTCATAATCTTTTAACGCCGGTAACCATTCCGTAAATATTTTAACATTTGCATCTTGCAAGGCTCTAGGCATTGCTCCAACACACGGAAAAACTGCCCATTCAAACTCAGGAATAGTTTCTAACACAAAGCCTTCTGGAATAACTTGTTCTTGATAAGGATCTGCAATTAAATAGTCAAAGTTTTCTTGCCCCATTTGTTTATCAATGTTAATTCCATAAACTCCTCTAACAACTTTTCCTTTACCTGTTTGATAATGCTCTTTCCAAAAATCAGGAATGACTTTTTTAGCATTTTCATAAGCAAACGTTTTTTCATTTGCGATAACTTTAAACGCTTTTTTTCTTTCAATCTTGTAATCCATAAGATATCCTCCTTCTAAAGCTATTGTTAGTTTCAGTGGAGCAAAGGATTTCAAAGTTGTATGCTTCTTACGAGCAACTGTTGGTGTTACACCATGAAAACGTGTAAAAGCTTTGGTAAAACTATCTGGCGAATCATATCCATATTTTATGGCAATATCAATAATTTTTATGTCACTTCCTGCAATTTCATTACCCGCAAGCGATAATCTTCTTTTACGAATATATTCACTAATAGTAAATCCACATAACATAGCAAATCCTTTTTGAAAATAAAATTCAGAAATATGAACATATCTTGCAACATCTTTCACTGTTATATCTTCTACTAAGTGGTTTTCAATATATTGAATTGCTTTTTCAATTGCATTTACCCAATCCATATCTTTTCTCCTTTTCTCTACTGTACTTGTATTATAGTTAAGAAAAAAGATTTTCTCCCGACACTATTTGCCTTCATTTGTCTGTTTTAATTTTTCATAAGCTTCTAATAACCAAGTATGAGGCATAAGAAGTTGATGTGTTTCAAATTGATAACTTATAAACCAATAACATCCTTTATCTAAAGAAATATTGACTGCATTTTTTAATTGCTGATAATAAGGAGGTATTCCTCCTTGATCCCATGCAAGCTTATCCGCTAAGAAAATAATTTTATTATAATCATTTATTTCTTTTTTCAAAGTTGTATGACATTCAATTGCTGATAAAATATCTTCATCTTTAATATGAAAATAGTCATATGCAATTTCTTTAGAAATCCTTTGATGCAATAAGAAATGATATTTTTCTTCACTTGGATCTATTTGATACCCTAATTCTTTAGCATATTTATACATATCCTCTGGTGAAAGGATTGCACTGATATCATGCAACAAAGCAGCTATTATACATTTTTCAATATCTAGATGATATCGAATTGCAAGCTTTTTAGCTTTTTCAGCTACATTCTTTACATGATTCCATGTTTTTTCTTTATGATATTTTAAATAAAGATTTTTGATTTTATCGTATAATTCAATATTCATTTTATACCCCTATTTTAGATATTTAACAAAGCTATAACCTTTTTTAGAATACCCTTGTTTTTCATAAAAAATATGCGCTGTTTTTCTAGAAATCCCACTATTCAAAGTAATCGCAGCCATGTTATTTATTTTGGCATATTTTTCAACCTTTTGTATAAGTTGTTTTCCAATTTCTTTGTTTTGATAGTTTTTATCAACAGCAAGAGCATTTACCCTCATTATTTGTTTTGGAAGTTCAAAGACATAACTTACTTCTATTCCAATAAAACCAACAACTTTATTTTCTATACAAGCAACATTAATCAAATAATTATTTTTAATCATTTCTTGTACTCTTAAAACAAACAAACTATAATCAACTTCATACCCTAATTCATTTTTTAATAATTCATAAATAGGTTTTATATCATTTTCTTCAAATAATCTTATTTTCATATTTGCTTACCCTATTTTCTTTACCACTAATTTATTCATAGCATGAAGATGCTTAATACCATTTTCATGTTCATCATGAAATTTTTTCATTTTCAAACATTAGGGTTTTCCAGTTTATATAATAATCTTTAATTTCTTCATTTTTAAAGACACCTACCATAACATCTTTAAATCATCTGGAATAGGTTCTTCATCTGTAAATAAAGCAATAACATGATATCCATTTACATTTGTCCATTTCTTTAACAACTCTATTACTTGTGGTTGTTTTGTTTTATCAATAAATTGTAAAACACCATGAACAATTATTAAATCATAGGAATATCTAAAGGGATAATCTAACACATCACATACCCATGTATGAATATTTAAATTATTCTTTTGTTTTAAATAATCTATTTTTTCAATCGCATTTTTTGATAAATCAAATACATCTACTTGAAAACCCCAAGCTTGCAAGGTATAAAGCATGTCTTCCATCGCCACAACCCACATCAAGTATCTTTGCATCTTTCTTTAAATACGGAACAAGTTCTTTAACCTCTTTACTTGGATTTCCAAATGTTGATTTTTCTTTATTTAAATATTCATCTTCCCAAAATGGTTTCATTTTTTATCTCCTTATTTCCACATCACATTCATATACAACTCATTTTGTTTTTCCCACTCAGCTTCATTATGATGACCTCCAGGAATAATATTGATATAACTTGTTGCACCTTGAGATACAATATAATCATTAAATTCTTGAATGTTTTTAATAAAGCGTTGTGGTCTTTTAAATTCTTCCGTTCCTAAAGACATATAAATGCGTGTATCAGGATTTAAATTTTGTAAAAGATCTCTTTCTAAACATTTTTTACATAAGCCAAAGGCTGGTGATAAACAAGCAGCTTTAGAAATATATTGGTTGTATTTGATAACTCCATAAAATGCCATTAATCCACCCATAGAACTTCCTGCAATGGCTGTACATTCTCTAAAAGGATATGTTCTATATTTTTGATCAATCATCGGTTTTAATTCATAAACAAGCCAATCTAATGTTTGAATACCTTTTCCTTGAACACGTCCAAAATAACGACTATTTAAGTTATAAGGACAATACTCACTTAATCTTTCATTTCCTTCATGATTACATTCAATCCCTACAATAATCAATTTCTTATCATAATGATCTAAAAATCAGCTAAACCCCATGATTTACCATAAGTAGCATCACTATTCAAAAACAAATTATGTCCATCAAACATATAAACAACTGGATATCTTTCATCACTTTGATAATAATCATTAGGTAAATAAATATGCAATGTTCTTTGACAGTTAAATGGTCTTAAATAAACATCATATTTCTCTAACATTGAAAATACCTCTTTTATAATGAAATAACTTCATCAAGATCACATTGATCTATTTGATTTTTACCACCAATAATACATATTCCACTTTTTTCTAAAGTTTCATCGATTTCTTTCGCAATTTCTAACAATTCATCCTTATCTACATTTAAAATAGCTTCTAATTGTTCTTGTCTTGCTTTTTCATCTTTTTGATTAAAATAATACAAATCACCATATTTACCAATATTATAAGGCATCATAAGTGGCATTAATCCTGAAAGTGTGCCAATGATAAACCCTGTTAAATCATGATTTTCCTTTAAATAATCTTTTAAAAATGTTCCACATTTTTCATATTTCTTTAAAGATTCTTTTCCATTTGGATCACGATAAGAATAACAACATGTAAATCCTGAAGCACGCGATACTAAACCTGTACCATAAGCTCCACCTTGTACTCTTACTACATTCCATAAATACGCTAAAGAAATAATGTTTGAAGCAAGTGGTGTTATTTTAGAAGTCTCTAATAGATAACCTCCTTTAGAGGCATAAGCAATATCTGAAGGAATAATAATTCCTTCTTTTTTAATAGAAAAAGGTTTGATGATTGCTTTTTCTAAAGCATCAGAGATTTTTAATGTTTCTTTTAAATAAAGAACTTGTTTTTCTAAGTTTGTATCATCATTTCCAGTAAAAGATAAAGTTAAACGATTATAGAAACAAACATTTTGATAAACACTTTTCTAATTTTTTGTTTTTAAAGGCAACAAAATCAAAATGATCATCTAATTCTTTTAACCATTTATAATAAGCAATTCCACTACTATATTCATCAATAACACCCGAAGGACTTACCATCGCTAAAACTCTTTTCATAGATAAACTATGTCCTGACATAGTAATCGCTTGTTTTAATGAAATAATACGTTGTTTTAAAATGTCATGAATCATTTTTTCTTGATCAAAAACAGATTCTTGTAAGATTTCAACAAGAAGTTGCAAAGCTTCTTTTTCATTTTGTCCTAAAGTAGAAAATGATGCTTTGAAGTAACTTGATTTTCTTTATTAGTTGTTTCATATGTATTAATAGAATAATTCATTGTTCCACAAAGAAGACGAATCTTTGTAGAAAGATCTTTAGCACTATGTTTTGTTGTAGCGATATTTCCTAATAAGGAACATATAAAAGATAAGGTACTAATTTGATCTAAATCTAAATGATCTATATTAAAATAAAGGGAATAATAATAATACCATTGGTTTCTGTTTGATGTTTTAAAACTTTGCATCCTTCTAAATCTATTAACTTTGAAGGAATCTTTTGTACTTTTGCTTCAATATCTTCAAGATTTAATTTTGGTAAAGTATTTAAGTTTTCTAAAGTGTCTGGTGCTTGTTGGAAAGCATCTAATTGTTTTTGTTCTATTTGTAATTGTTGTTTTTGAACATCTGTCATAGAATTTAAAACATTTGTTAATGTCTTTTCTTCTTTTTCACGACGAATCTTTCCTAACTCTTTTGAAGGTTTTAAAACAATTTCACAACTATGATTATTTTCTAAAAGAACTTCTTTGATAAGATTTTCAAAATACCCTTCATTTACTTTCTTTTTCAAATCATCAAAGATCTTTCCATATTCTAAATGGGCTTCTGGTTTTCCTCCATAAAGCCAGCTTTCTAACACTTGAAATCCGAAAATAATTCCTTGAGGATAACCACCAAAATTTCTTTCTTTTAAATTTAATTCTAAATAAGCAAGTGTTGCATCAAGTTGTTGACGATCAATACCTTTCTTAATCAATGTTTGAAGCGTATCAAAAAACAATTTCTTTAACTTGATCTAAGTTTTCTTCTTTTATATGCTCAACTTCTAATTGACACCAATTTTGTAATTCACCATCATTAATTGCTAGATAAACATTTTCAGCAAGTCCTTTTTCTAAAAGCACTTTATTTAAAACTGCCTGGTTATCACCACATAAAACATCACTTAATACTTGCATCGCAATAACTTTTTCATAGTCTTGATAACTTCCAATCACATTTCCCCATGCCATGCGATATTTATTTTCAGCGTTTTCTTCTTCCCCTATTTCATAATCTACCACTTGTCTAGAAACTTGAACAGGTTGTTGATAAATTGGTCCTTCTATTGGTAAATTAGCTTCCATTGATGAAAGATATTCTTGATTTAAAAGTTCTAAAACGTCATCAAGTGGGACATCTCCATCTAAAAACGACGAAAGGCATTCGAAGGATGATAATATTTTTGGATAAGTTTGGATAAATTGTTCATAGGGTTAAATCGGGAATAGCTTCAGGATCACCTCCTGAAACATATTGATAACAGTTGTCTTTAAATAAAGCTCGATTCAACGCATTCATCATAATTTCACGAGGACTTGAAAAAGCCCCTTTCATTTCATTTAAAACAACCCCTTTATAAGTTGGTTTTTCTGTAGCTTCAATATGCCAGCCTTCTTGTAAAAAGATTTCTTTTTTATTTAAAATCAAAGGATTAAAAACTGCATCTAAATAAACTTTTGTTAGATTCATAAAATCTTGATTATTTCTAGATGAAATAGGATAAAAGGTTTTATCTTCAAAGGTCAAGGCATTTAAAAAAGTGCTCATTGAACTTTTCATTAATTCTACAAAAGGTTCTTTAACAGGGTATTTTTTAGAACCACATAAGACCGTATGTTCTAAAATATGAAAAACCCCACTATCATCACTTGGTAAGGTTTTAAACGCAATACCAAATGTTTTATTTTCTTCATCACGTTTTAACCAAGCAAGTTTTAAATGGGTTTTTATATGTTCCATTTCATACATTGTTGCATTAAGTTCACTGACTTCTGCCCTTTTTTTAAACGACAAAGCCATATTTTGATTCATTTATTTTCATTGTACTACCTCATTTCTTTACATCTTATTTTACCTTTGAATAGACATTTTGTAAACGAAGACAATATTTTAGTAAACATTGATTTCAAATTTACTAAATGATAAAATAACTATAGATTGGAGGTTTTTATGGCAACAATAAAAGATATTGCTGAATTAGCGAAAGTATCAAGCGCCAGTGTTTCACGTATTTTAAATAATGATCCTACTTTGTCTGTTCCTAAAGAAACAAGACAACGTGTTCTTGATGCAGCTAATCAGCTTGGTTATAAAAAGAAAAATAAAAAAGTCTATGATACAGTGATGACATTAGGAATCATTCAATGGATATCTCCTATTGAAGAATCCAATGACCCTTATTATTTAAGTATTCGTCAAGGAGTAGAAGAATATTGTTTTAAAAACAAGATTGCTATCAAACGTGTTTTTAAGACAGATATTGATTATTTAAATCAATTAGAAGATATTCAAGGTTTAGTTTGTATTGGAAAATATAGTCAAGAAGATATTGAAACATATAAAAAGATATGTTCAAATGTTATTTTTTTAGATATGAATATTGATCCTATTCATGAATGTTGCAATTTTACTTGATTTTAAAAATGCAGTTAAAGATGTGGTTTCTTATTTAAGTCAAAAACATACTTCAATTGCCTATTTAGGTGGTAAAGAAATAATTCATGATAAGCTCTATCATGATCAAAGAAAAGAATATTTTGAACACTATTGTAAAGAATACAACATTGATTATTTCATAAGCGAAGAAGCGTTTTCAATTGAATCTGGTTTTAATATGACTTATGAACTTATTAAAAACAAGAAACTTCCTTCCGCTATTTTTGCAGCAAGCGATCCTATCGCTATTGGCGCCATGCGTGCTTTAAAACAATATGACATCAAAATACCTGAAGATATATCAATCATTGGTTTTGATAATATTGAAACAACCAATTATACCGATCCACCGCTTACAACAGTCTTTGCGCCAACATTTGATATGGGCTTTATGGCTGCTAGACAACTTTTTGATGCTTTTAAACATAATGAAAATATTTCACCAATCAAAATTCTTTTACCTTGTTTTTTAATCGAAAGAAATTCGTGTATTTAAAAATCTCTAGATTTTTCTCTAGAGATTTTTTATAACTTCAAATTTATAAGATGTTTTTTCATCATAAGTGTCGCCTGCTTTTAAAATCGTACTTGGGTTTTCTTCTAGATGAATCGCATCCGGCATATTTTGTGTTTCAATACAAATGGCATCACGGGCATTGTAATGTTGTCCATATTTACCAAGACGACCATCTAAATAATTCGCTGTATAGATTTGTGCTTGTGGTAAAGTCGTTGAAACGGTTAATTTTCTTCCTGATTTTTTCATGAACCAATTCAACTTGGTTTCTTTTGTATTAAAGATCATTGGATGATCAAATCCTTTACCAAGTTGTAATTGTTCATCATCATTATCGACACGATCTCCAATATAGGCAAATTCATTGAAATCAAAAGATGTTCCTTTGACATCTTTTATTTCACCTGTAGGAAGTCCATCAGGATCAATGCAAGCAAAACGATCAGCATGAACTTTTATAAATAGTTGATATACATTTTCTTTTTTGCCAGATAAGTTAAAATACGAATGATTCGTAATATTAATAAGCGTATCTTTCGAAGTAGTTGCATGATAATGCATGGTAAGTGTATCGCCTTCAAGTGAGTAGATTGCTTTAAAATCTAACTCACCAGGATATCCTTCTTCCCCATCTTTAGAAACATAATGGAATTCAACACTTGTTTCATCAAGCACTTGATAATCAAATACTTGATAAGAAAAGCCTTTGATTCCTCCATGTAAGGAGTTAGGTCCATTATTAATTGGTAAATGATAAGTTTGACCGTTTAATTCAAAAGTTCCTTTTTTAATACGATTAGCTACTCTTCCAACAAGCGCCCCAATATAGGCATCTAATGTTTGATAAGATTTAAAATCATCATATCCTAAAACCACATCATCAACATTTCCTGCTTGATCTTTCATCAACACTTTAACAAGCGTACATCCATAATTAGAAACAACAACTTCTAATTCATCATTTTTGATTGTAATTAAATCAATATTATTTTCTACTTTCTCAATTTTAATCATCTTAAAGTACCTTCATTCCACCAAATTTTCTTACTTTTAAAACATGACAAGAACCTTCACCAAAATACTTTTCAATTTCTTCTTTATAATGATCAACGTATTCATCTTCTACAAAGGCTTGGATTGTTCCCGCAAATCCTCCCCCATGAACACGACATACACCATGGTTTTCTAAAATACCTTCTGATAAAGCAAGGGCTAAAGAAACAGCTTGATTATCTGGATATTTATTTGAATAAACGTTTTGTAAGTATTTATATGAAGAATCTCCTGAATTTTTAATAACTTGTCTAAACGTATCAAAATCATTATTTTTTAAAGAAGATACTGCTTTTTCCACACGTTTATTTTCATTAAATAAATGAATTGCTCTTAAAATCGCACGATCTCCCACTTCTTTTCTTACTTCTACTAATTGATTATAAAAATCTTTTTCATCTACTTCTCTTAAAACTTCTTTGCCAAAGAATTGAGCTACTTTTTTCATTTCATAAGGAACAGCTGCATAATCATCTGTTAAATCTGCATGAGATGCATGGACATCTACGATACATAAACTATGTTTAAATGAAGAAAACTCAACATCTACTTTTTCGACAACAGGTTTACTATTATCCTTAAAATCAATATGAATCAAACTTCCTACTGAACAAGCACTTTGATCCATTAAACCACATGGTTTTCCAAAATATACATTTTCACTATATTGTCCCACTTGTCCAATCACGACAGGATCGACTTTCATTTCATTATAAAGACCTGAAAGAATAGTTCCAATCATGACTTCAAAGGCTGCTGATGAAGATAACCCTGAACCTTGTAAAACATCACTTGTCATATAGCCGTTAAATCCACCAATTTTGTAACCTAATTCTTTAAAACGAGCAAGAACGCCTCTCATTAGTCCTTCAGATGTTCCTACTTCGTTTTCATTTTTCGATAAATCATCTAAAGAAATAGGTTTTAAATCATAATCATCTGATAAAACTTTCACCACATCATTTTTAGAAACAACCGCAATAATGTCTAAATTGATAGCTGCCGCTAAAACTTCACCATTTTGATGATCCGTATGATTTCCGCTCACTTCACTTCTTCCTGGTGTACTATAGATTTCAATTTCTTGATCTCCATAAAGTGAAATAAATTTTTCAATAGCTTCTACATATCTTTGAGGTTGTTTTTCAATACGATTTTCATCAATATAGACTACTTTTAAAATATCATTATAACTTCCTTCTTGAATTTCTTTAATCACTAAACTTGCTTTTTCATTATTTTTCTCCTACCATTTCTACAAATTTAATAAAAGCTTCTTTTCCTTCTTCATTCATTTTAAAGACACCTGCATCTTCTAATACATTAACGAATTTATGTGTTAATTCTTCTTTAAGTAATTGATCCACTGTATCTTCATTAAAATCATGACTCTTTAATTCATTATACCACGCTACATGTTTTTGCATATTTGAAATTTCTAAAATATTCTTATTTCCTAATAAACATTCTTTTAAAATTTCTAATTCATCTTTTAATCTTGCTGGTAAAACCGCAAGTCCCATGACTTCAATTAAACCAATATTTTCTTTTTTAATATGATGTAAATTTTGATGAGGATGGAAAATACCATCAGGATATTTTTCACTTGTTCGATTGTTTCTTAAAACAAGATCCATTTCATACAATCCATTTTTCTTTCTTACAATTGGAGTAATGGTATTATGTCTTGTTTCATGGCTATAAGCGATAATATCCAATTTTTCATGAGAATAATTGATCCATTTATTTAAAGTATCTAAGGCAAATCGAATCATTTGTTCATCATTTGTTGAACGTACACGAATGGTTGATAAAGGCCAATTTAAAACACTGATTTGTAAATCAGGATATTTATCTAAAGAAATATCTTTAACAACTGTTGCTTCTTCTATTGGGAAGTTATAATGTCCTCCTTGATAGTGGTCATGTGTTAAAATAGATCCTCCTACAATTGGTAAATCTGCATTTGAACCTAACATATAATGTGGAAATTGTTTAACAAATGAAAATAATGATCTAAACGTATTTTCATTAATGACCATTGGTTGATGGTTTTCATTAAAAATAATGCAATGTTCATTATAATAAACATAAGGTGAATATTGCATGTAATAGCGATGTCCATTTAACGTTAACGGAATAATACGATGATTTTGTCTTGCGGGATGATTAAAATTTCCTGCAAAGCCCACATTTTCTTTACATAAAAGACATTTTGGATAACCACTAGCTTTGATTGTCTTTGCCTTCATAATTTCTTTTGGATCTTTTTCTGGTTTAGATAAATTAATGGTAATTTCAATATCACCATATTTATAAAATTGTTTGAAACGAATATTTTTATCTGTTCTTGTTTTTCGAATATAATTCGATGCAATAGATAAATCATAGAAATACTTTGTTGCTTTTTTAGAATCTTCTTTATAATACTCTTTAAATGTTTGAATCACTTCACTTGGACGAGGCATTAAACAATTCATAATGCGTGTATCAAAAAGATCTCGTTCTGTAATATTATTTTCAATGAGGCCTTCTTGACAAGCATAATCTAACATTTCTTCTAAAATATCTGTCGCCACTTCTAATTTTTCATTAATTTCTTCTTTAGTAAAATGATCTAAATGAAATAAATCTAATAATAAGTTCACTGCATAAATTTCATCATCTTCACTAATTAAATGATGTTGTAAACCAAAATGAATAAGTCGATTAATTTGATGATTCATTTTATTCTTTCCTCCGCTTTCTTTCTATACTTATTGTATCATTTTAGTAAATAATGTCAAATAATTTTACTAATTTTAGTAAATGTTTTACTAATTTATTGACTATGTTTTACTAAAAGTATAGAATAAAGTCATCAAGGAGGACTAAAAATGAGTGTTTTAGTATTAGGAGGAGCTGGTTATATAGGCTCTCATACAGTTTATGCATTAATCGAAAAAGGAGAAGATGTTGTTATCGTTGATAATCTGCAAACAGGTTTTAAACAATTGATTCATCCTAAAGCAAAATTTTATCAAGGAGATCTACGTGATAAGGAATTTTTAAATAATGTCTTTGAAAAAGAAGACATTAAAGGTGTTATTCATTTTGCAGCAAATTCTTTAGTTGGAGTAAGCATGAAAGAACCACTTGAATATTACAACAACAATGTTTATGGCATGATTTGTTTATTAGAAGTTATGAAAGAACATGGTGTTAAATATATTGTTTTTTCATCTACTGCGGCCACTTATGGTGAACCTAAACAGATTCCAATCACAGAAAGTGATAAAACAAATCCTACAAATACCTACGGGGAAACAAAATTAGCAATGGAAAAGATGATGAAGTGGTGCGATCAAGCTTATGGCATGAAATATGTTGCTTTACGTTATTTTAACGCTTGTGGTGCTCATGAAAATTGTCTAATTGGTGAATTACATAACCCTGAAACCCATTTAATCCCATTAATTTTACAAGTACCATTAAAAAAACGTGAAACAATTTATGTTTTTGGAAATGATTATGATACAAAAGATGGAACATGTATTCGTGATTATATTCATGTAAATGACCTAGCAGATGCACATATTAGAGCTTTAAATTATTTATATCAAGGAAATCCAAGTCAAACATTTAATTTAGGAAATGGTGAAGGCTATTCTGTTTTAGAAATTATCAACGCTGCCAAAGAAGTGACTCAACTTCCAATCCATGTCACAATGGCACCTCGTCGAGCTGGTGATCCCGCTAAATTAGTTGCTGATAATTCTAAGGCTAAAGAAATTTTAGGTTGGCATCCTCAATACACTGATATTTAACAAAATTATTCAAACAGCATGGAATTTCCATTTAAAAAACAGTAAATAAAATGAACTATACCTCCAAGTTAGTAACTTTGGAGGTTTTTATTTTGAAATATACTAAAGAATTTAAAATAGAATAGGTACTTTTCAATCCATTTATAACGTGCATGGATCAAGTATCAAAATAAGCAAGACCAACACAAGTGACACAAACAAAATAAGGAAAACCAAGACTGTATAACATCCTCATTTTCCTTTTAATTAAAATACCCGGAGGTATTATAAAAGTTCTTTAAAATCATCGATTACTTTTATAACTCCAGGCATTTTTTCATATTCTTTTTTATTATTTGCAGAATTTACAACAATAATTTGTCTACATCCTGCTTGATAAGCATTTTCTATACCACTTTTAGAATCTTCAACAATTAAACAATCTTTAATATTAACATTCAATTTTAAAGCGGCATCTTTAAACATCGCTATTTTATTTTGATATGTTCCATTATCATAAATAATATCATCTACTTTCATCCACTTATCTAAATGAAATGATTCAACAAAAAAATCAATATTTTCTTTAATAGTGCACTAGCTATTGTAAAAGGAAATTTTTTGTTCTTTAAGTTGTTTAAAATAATCATAGCTTCCTTCAACTAGATGGAATGTAGCTTGATCTTCTTTACAAAATTGTCGATAGTATTTCTCTTTTAATTTTGAATAATAGTCAATATCTTCTTTTGTTGCTTGGTTATTTTTCATATATTGGATTATTTTTTGATTAGGAACTCCATTAAAATGTTTATGAAGTTCCTCATCTGTAATATCTTTATTTCTTAATAGCCTTGATATCGCACCCCAGGCTATGACATGTTTATCGTTATCAAAAAACAACGTTCCGTTAAAATCAAAGATAACACCTTTTATCATTAAAACAATTCCTTTGTTTGTGAAATGTATTTATACCAATAAGCTGAAGCTTTTGGATATCTTTTTTGCGTTTTATAATCAATATAAAATAATCCATATCTTTTATTATAACCATTTGTCCAAGAAAACATATCCATCAATGACCATATAAAATATCCTTTAACATTAACACCCGCTTCAATCGCTTTTAACAAGTAATAAAGATGTCTTCTTACATAATCAATACGTGGTGTATCATCAATAATACCATCTTCAAAATCATCTTTATAACCCATTCCATTTTCAGTAATATAAATTGCTTTATATTGAGGATATTGTTGTTTAATACGCACAAGCATATCAAACATACTTTCAGGATGAATCAACCAGTCCCAATCTGTACGATCAATACCTTCTTTATTCATTCTTTCTCCTACACCTTTTAAGCGAAAACGAGATGTTCCTTTTTCTCCTGTACCATTATGATGGATATCATTTTCACCATCATAAACTTGGATAAAACGGCTTTGATAATAATTCATTCCTAAATAGTCATTTTCTTTAGCTGCTTTTTTCATAATTTCTAAATCAGATTCTTCAATGTCTAACATTCCTTGATTAAGGGCACATAATTTTTCGTGCAATTTTTAAAGTTTCATCACTGTAATATCCTAAAAAACGTGGCATCTAATAAGAATTGATTTTGTAAAACATCTTCATTTTTTGCTGCAATAATATCTTCTAATTTATTTTCATTATAAGGATATTTATATTCTAACGATTGAACAATTCCTATCTTTCCTTTATAGTCACCTTTTTTATAAGCTAATACTGCTTTACTGTGAGCAAGCATCATATAGTGCATTGATTGAAATGCTTTTGTCATATTATACTTTTCTCCATTTGGAAAAGTTCCTTCAATATACTGATTTGTACAAACTGCCCAAATTTCATTAAAAGTAAACCAATAAGTTACTTCATCCTTATATTCTTCAAAACAATAACTTGCATATTTTTCAAAAGCATCAACAGTTTCTTTATTTAAAAAATCACCTTTTTGAAATAAAGTATTTGGTGTATCAAAATGATGTAATGTAACAAATGGTTCTACCCCTTTTTTATGACATTCTTTAAATAATTGATGATAGAAATCAACACCTTGTTGATTGATTTTTCCTGTACCATCAGGAAAAATACGACTCCAGGCAATAGAAATACGTATACCATTAATTCCAAACATCTTACATAATTTTAAATCAACAGGATATTGGTGATAAAAATCACTTGCTGGATTTGCTTGAAAACGACCTTTTTCTGCCAAAAAGTCATCCCAAGCAACTTTTCCTTTCCCATACTCTCTTGTACTTCCTTCACATTGATAGGCTGCTGTAGCCCCACCAAAAATAAAATCATTTGCAAATCTCATCATTATTCCCCCATAATCTTAAACACAAATTCTAAAGCACCTTTTGGATTACGTGTTAAATCAATATATTGTTTTCCTTCACAAGCAATACATTTAACACCCATACGATCTGCATCTTTCTTTAAATCTTCGTAATAAGAAGCTACTTGTGGAGCTAAAATAACAAGGTCATAATCACCCATAATATCTAAATGTGCTCCATAAGAACCTGCAGCTGTAACTAATGGAATTCCTTCTTCTTTAGCACCTTTAGCAAGGGCATTGGCAAGTAAACCGCTTGTTCCACCACCAGCACATAATACAAGAATTTTTTTAGAATCTAATACTTTTCCATCAACTTCAACACTGTCATCTTCTTTTACTTCAAAGTGATTGTTTTTTTCTTCTTCTAATTTTTGATTATCATAAACTTTAAAGAATGGATAATAAATAACAAAATCCATTACTAAAACGATCACCAAGAAAATAACAGGTAATAATTTAATACCACATCCAAGTATAATTCCAAGAGGTCCTGGTGTTGTCCAAGGAAGCGTATAGATGAAACCATCCATATTAAAAACATCTACAAAGATTTTAAATAACCAAACATTAGCGATTGGAGCAAAAATAAATGGTACAAAGAATACTGGATTTAAAACAATTGGTGCCCCAAACAAGAAAGGTTCATTAACATTAAATAGTACTGGAATCGAACTTGCTTTTCCAATTGCTTTTAATTCTTTTGATTTAGCAAGGAAAGCAAACATCAAACAGATAACAAGAGTTGCTCCTGTACCCCCTAAACAAACAACAAAATATTGTGCTCCTAAAGTTAAAACTTTATCAGCATGTTGTCCTGCTTGAACAGCAGCTAAATTGGTAGACATATTTAAAACTAATGCTGCTGAAATTGCTGGCTCTACAATTGATGGTCCATGAACGCCAATAAACCAGAATAAAGACATTGCTCCATAAATAAGTGCTAAACCGACATAACCATCTGCGGCTGAAAATAGTGGTTGGAATACTTGAATAACCCCTTTAGCAAAACAAATACCTGTAGCCATTCTAAAAAGATAATCAAATAGCCAAATAATAATCATTGAAAAAGCAAATGGAATAACATCTTTAAATGTTTGAGATAAATTTGGTGGTACTTGTTCAGGCATTTTAATCGTAATATTACGTTTAATACAGAATTTATAAATACCCCCTACAACAAAAGCTGTCATAAAGGCTGTAAGTAACCCTTTTGAGCCCATAAATTCACTTGCAAAGCCACCTTCTAAAGCATCACTACTTAAAATTAGAAAACCACAAATGGCACAAATCATTGTTGAAATACTATTAATTTGGTTATTCGCTGGCATTTCACGGTTTAAAGTATCTGTAAAATGCTTTGTCGTTGTTGCTGCTACAGCAATCGCTAAGATTCCCATAGAATAGTTGTAAGGTTTCATAATGATTGTTTCTATTTCTTTTGACCAATAAAAACCAAAAACATTTGGAACATAAGCAATTAAAAGAAAGATACTTGAAAATAAAATAATTGGCATACTTGAAATAAAACCATCTTTAATTGCTTTTAAATACTTATTTCTTGCCACTTTATCAAAAAATGGTTTCATTTTTTCAATTGGCTTAATAATTGCATCCATACACATTCTCCTTATTTTTTATAAACATCAATGAGTGTTGAAATAATATCTTTTAATAATAAAGTTGTCATTAAATGGTCTTGTGCATGAACCGTAATAAAGCCAACTTCTACGTGGTTACCACGTGCTTCTTGTTGTAATAATTCTGTTTGTGATTTATGTGCATCAACTAAACACGCATTGGCTTCTTCAATTAATTGATCACATTTATCAAAATTTCCTGTTTTTGCATTTTCAACTGCTAATAATAATTTAGATCTTGCATCTCCTGAATAAGCTACAA
>ENA-OQET01000691-OQET01000691.1-human-gut-metagenome-genome-assembly--contig:-NODE-691-length-16843-cov-4.419897_pt1 | contig 16843 bp, 23 predicted proteins | sample MGYA00242800_ERZ504645 | MGnify/ENA primary metagenome ERZ504645 (study PRJEB26092, sample SAMD00036308) | human gut metagenome | host: Homo sapiens | study: EMG produced TPA metagenomics assembly of... | reverse complement strand
ATTTTCTGAAACTTTGGAGTAACGCCCATTTTCTCGCAAACTGCCTCTGCGAACTCAGTTTCAAAACCTGTAAGCTTGCCGTCTGCATCAAGGGTAGTTCATCGGCTCAAAATATGTAACACCGATAACAAGCTCTCCCTTGTTTGAGATATAATCCCAGTCCGTTGCAGAAGAACCGCAACCTACAAAAATTTGACGCTGACATTGCACCTGCAAGAAGTACAGAAAGTAACTTTTTCTTTTTCATAATTATTCCTCCGTAATCTGATATACTCTCTACCTATGTTCTGCAAATCGCCTTGCAAAACAATCTCTGTATATTATACATTAGTGCGTTAGCAAAGTAAAGTGTTTTCGAGAAATTTGCCGAAGAATTTTCTTCCAACCGCAGGCATATTATTGCATAAAAGAATTATTCTTTCAAGAGGTGATTAATTTGTCGGGAAATCACAATAAAAATCACTTTGCGGCGGCATACATAAGGGTGTCAACCGAAAATCAAACTGAGCTTTCACCGTCAAGTCAGCTAAAAATCATCAGAAAATTTGCCGATGAAAAAGGCTATCTGATTGACGATGATTTCATTTTTCGTGACAACGGAATTTCGGGAAGATATGCCGACAAGCGACCTGAATTCAACCGAATGATAAGCCTTGCAAAGCAAAAGCCTCCCCTGTTTGCAACCGTACTTGTCTGGAAATTTTCACGATTTGCCCGCAATCAGGAGGAAAGCATTTTCTATAAATCGCTGTTGAGAAAAAACGGTATTGAAGTCATCAGTGTGTCCGAACCCATTGATGACGGTCCTTTCGGCAAGCTGATCGAACGCATTATTGAATGGTCGGACGAATACTATTCGATTCGGCTTTCGGGTGAGGTAAGGCGAGGAATGACCGAAAAAGCCGAGCGTGGCGGTATCGTCAGCATTGCGCCCTTTGGCTATAAAGTGACAGACGGAAAGCTTGTAATTGATTCCGAAAAAGCACGAATTGTCAATAAAATCTTTGCCGATTTTTTGAATAACAAGGATATAAATATGATTTGTGACAACTTGAATTTGTCAGAAATCAGAACCGCCAAGGGCAACCGCTGGGATTGCCGTGCCGTTGAATACATTTTGCAAAATCCCGTTTACATCGGCAAAATCAGGTGGAATCCAATCTGCAAAACAGGCAGAGATTTCTATAACGAAAATTTGATAATTTCAAACGGCACTCACGAACCGATTGTTGATGAAGTGATTTTTGAACAAACAAGGCAAATATTATTCTTACAAAGAATAATAAGCAAAGAACATTCCCATAAACAAACCGAAATTAGACACCTTATTCAAAATTTTGCCAAGTGTTCAAACTGCAGTTCAACCCTCGTTCCGATTAAAAATAATTTTCTCCAATGCTCCGCCTACATTCACGGCAACTGCCATTCATCGCACAGCGTAAGAATTGAAAAGATTGAAAAAGTTGTAATTAAAGCAATCAATATTCTCATAAAGAACAATTTAATTAATGATGCTTTCTCGATTAAAGAAAATTATCCCTTAAAAACGCAAAACGACTTACTATCCATAATTATAAAAAGAATAATATTTGACCGCAAAGCCTCCCACCTCAACATATTTCTCAGTCAAAATAAGTAACATTCTGCCATACGGCGGTCCGGATGGTGAGTTGGGTGCGTCATTACGATATCTGAGTCAACGATTTGCAATGCCCTTGCCAGAACTCAAGGGCACTCTCACCGACATAGGCACAGAGGAACTTAATCATCTTGAAATGATCGGTGCAATAGTATATCAGCTGACGAAAGACCTCACCGAGGATGAAATCAAGGAACAGGGATTCGGTGACTATTTTGTTGACCACACAACCGGAATTTTCCCACAGGCGGCAGCAGGCTTTCCCTATACGGCTGCATCAATGCAGGTTAAAGGCGACCCGATAACCGACCTGCACGAAAGTATGGCGGCTGAGCAAAAAGCCCGAACAACCTACGATAACATCCTCAGATTCTGTGATGACTACGATGTAAAAGATCCGATTCGCTTTTTGCGTGCCCGTGAGGTTGTCCACTACCAACGCTTCGGCGAAAACCTCCGCCTCTTGACCGATAAACTCAACGAAAAGAACTTCTACGCCTTCAACCCCTCATTCGATAAAAAATGCTTTAAAAATGAATTGAAAAAGAAGAAGTAACCAATAATTCACAAAAAGACTCCCCATAGACTTCGCAATGAAATCTATGGGGAGTTTTGTATCTAAAACTTAAAAGTATCTTTCAAACCCAACCACTTTTTATCTTTATAGGAAAGATTAAGCGGTGTGCCGTCAACTGTGTAGCCATCTGAATCGGCATTGCCTTTGTACTCGCCTTCAAGTTTCGGCCATTCTATGCCGATTTCGGGATCATTCCAAGCAAGTCCGCCTTCATCACCAGGGTGATAAAAATCAGTAACCTTATAGCAGAACTCCGCTACATCACTCAAAACAAGGAAGCCGTGTGCAAAGCCCTCTGAAATGTAAAACTGCTTTTTATTTTCTTCGGTAAGTTCAACACCGTACCACTTGCCGTATGTCTTGCTGTCTTTTCTGAGGTCAACGGCAACATCAAACACACTTCCCTTGATTACACGCACAAGCTTACCCTGCGGATACTGCTTTTGAAAATGCAGTCCTCTCAGAACACCTTTAGTACTCATACTCTGATTGTCCTGTACAAACACCATATCAAGACCTGCCTCATGCATATCATTCTGATTGTATGTTTCCATAAAATATCCACGATTGTCGCCGTGAACTGTCGGTTCAATAACATAAAGTCCTTCAATAGGCGCTTTCGTAACCTTTATCTGTCCCATATTATTATCTCCATAACTAAAATTATATTTCATCCAAATATCTTTTCAAAGCATCCTGCCAATCGGGCAGAGGTGTAAAGCCGTTTTCAATAAGTTTTGCCTTATCAAGTCTTGAATTGAACGGTCTCTTTGCCTTTGAAATGCCATATTTCTCGGTTGTTACAGGATTTACATTTGTTGAATATCCTGCCTGTCTGAAAATTTCACAGGCAAAATCGTACCAACTGATATATCCGCCCTCATTTGTTGCATGGTAGTATCCGTATTTATCGGTTTCAATCATATCAACGAGAAGTCTTGCAAGATCATAGGTATATGTCGGTGTGCCGATTTGGTCATTAACAACTCTGATTGTATCAAACCTTTTACCAACTTTGAGCATAGTTTTGATAAAGTTGTTTCCGTTTGTGCCGAACACCCAGGCTATCCTGACAATAAAATATTTATCGAGAATCTCACTTACCGCAAGTTCACCGTTCAGCTTTGACTGTCCGTAAATATTGAGCGGAGCATATTCTTTGCAATCAGGTTTCCAAGGCTCTGTTCCCTGTCCGTCAAATACATAATCGGTTGAAGTATATACCATTTTCGCATCAATTTCTTTGCAAGCATGGGCAATATTCTTCGTACCCTCAACATTGACAGCAAATACCTTGTCCCTGTTTTCCTCATCTTCTGCCGCATCAACAGAAGTCCATGCGGCACAATGAACCACAACATCAGGCTTTATCTCTTTAATTGTTTTTTCAACAGATTCGGCATTGGTAATATCAAGCCGTACATACGGCATTCCGACAATGGCAGTATTATCCTGCACGCCCGAATAACTATCGGCAATATCAGTTCCGATTCCGTCATATCCACGCTTCGCAAGTTCATTCATTACATCATGTCCAAGCTGACCTGCTACGCCTGTGACAAGCACCTTGCTCTTTTCCACTCAATAGACTCCTTTGTCAAAAATATAAGAATATTTGTAGGTGTTTCCATTACGATAAATTGCCATTTGACTACCACCGCAAAGACCGGTTACTAAATAATCACATTTACTCACGAGGTCAATTGATGACATATACTCAATCATTTTCAAATAATTATCATTCTCTCTGTCAAAATGTACTGCACTAATTCTGTCTGCATTAATATTGTCAAATATTTCATTAAAATATCTTCTCTTATTTTCTATTATCTTTCCAGGAAATTTCTTTTTAAATTCATCTGCAATATTACCATCCTCAGTTGCTAAATAAATATAATCTATACCATATTCATCCATTACTGAATCTAATTTGCAAAAAACCTCATCTATTGAAGGCTGTTTAGGATGACCTGTTGGTTTTGTTTTTGTATAGTCTGTGCTCCTCATTACACAGGCTACAACCTTTTTACCTTTTATTAATTTATTATATTCAGCATCAATGTACTTTGAAACCTCATTATTGTATTTAACAAACCTGTTAAATATCTTATTCCAAAAAGAAATCATTTCTTTATTGTAACAATCACTAAAAGAAGGATGAATAGACGATACTTGAATTGGGCATTCCTCTGTAACAGTTATATTTGATACATTTTTCTTAGTAAAAGGTTGAAAATAAAACATATCCCATAAACTAACATCATCCTTATAGTATTCTTGTGACTCGTGCGGATAGCAAGAAACTATCGGTAAGTATCCCCTATCAAGGCACCAAAGAATCAGAGATAACATATCCTTCACAAAGCAAAAATTGGCAATTTTATATTCCCAAACACCTCTTTTTATTAAGCAATATTTGTTTTTCTTTTTACTTTATTTATATAATTATCAGTGTCATTAATCAAAGGTGATTCTTTAAGAAAGCGTTTATAATAGACCTCATCAGAGAAGTCTGATAAAAATGATATTCGGCTTTTCTTAAATATTGGATACAATTTCACAAACAAACTATAAGGAATACACCTTAGGGTAACTTTAACTACATTTCCTAATCCCATATTAACATTTCTCCCTAAAATAAAATCATATAATATGTCAATTATCTGTTACCATACATTTTTTCGTAGTAGTTCTGATATTCACCGCTGATGATTGTTTCCCACCATTCACGGTTATCGAGATACCACTGAATTGTCTTTTTAATGCCGTCCTCAAACTTTGTTTCAGGCAACCAACCGAGTTCATTGTGAATCTTAGTCGGATCAATTGCGTAACGCATATCGTGATCTTTTCTGTCTGTTACATAAGTTATAAGGCTTTCAGGCTTGTTAAGCTCCTTGCAGATAATCTTAACAATATCTATATTCCTTTTTTCATTATGACCGCCTGCATAATAAATTCCGCCTAATTTACTGCTACATTAAAAAGACATTCAGTTTCAGATTACTATTATAAAAGATTTTTATAATGCAAAATATCCTTGATATGAAAAATTTCTTCTTTTTGAAAACACTCTATTATATAATGGAATGTAAAGTATATTAATAATGTACGAAGTAAATAGTGACAATATAATTAACCAAATAAAAATAAGCAAAGATACTTTTGGAAGTAATACTATATTTTGAAAATAGTAGTAGCACCAAAAAGTATGTGTAAGCCAGACATTAGTTGAATGTTTTCCAAAAAATCTCATTATTTTAGATAACTTATTATTACATACTAAAGTAGTAAATGCAAAAACAAAAACAGGTGCTAATAAGAAATCAAATTTCATAGATGTAGGTGAGTTACAAAAAATCATTCTAAAAATCACAACAAAAATTAAACATAGTACAGAAAATAATACAATATGATTTGATACAGCCCTATTATTAAATACTTTTTTATAAATGTCAAATTTACTACACAACATACCCATAAAAAAGGTTGCCACAATCGGCAAATTCTCTATCTGCCAAAAATAAGATGCAAATATCCCACTATCGTCTATGTAATCATATTTTAATAAAACTCTAACTATTAAATAAATTATTACTAACAAGAGAATCGTTAATATTTTTGTTATAATTTGCTTTTTTGACAATAGGATAACCAATATCGGTGCAATTAACAACATAACTATATATGCTTGAATAAACCAAAACTCTGCTACACCATCTACAATTCCAAATATAGCGTTAATAACGATTTCTAAGTTAATTTTAATTTTTCCTATTATAGTACCAACCAATAATTCTATTAAAACAATAATCCAATAATTGCTCATGAACTTTAGTGCATGAATCACTACTTTTTTATACATTTGCAAAATCGAATTTGTATTTTTTAGAGATAAAAAGAATCCATATCCACTTAAAAAATATAAATACAAACACATATTTTACAGAAATTTGCAATAATAGATTGAAAATTAACTCCGTTAATATCTAACAGATTAATATATCCATTATTCAGTCGCTCAGGTATAACAAACAAATGATGATACACCATAAAAGAATTGCTATACCTTTGGCTATTTGTGTGTGTTCTTTTGTAAAACTCATGTTATTTTTATTCATATATTTCTCTTAATTATATATTACTTTGCCTTAATTATTATAGTTTAACGATATTACTTATGCGTAAATATTTTCTGTACGCTATTAAAAAATTAAGCGGTGTGCTGTCAACTGTGTAGCCAATTGCCTCGGCATCAGTAAATATTTCTAACGCCCGAATAACTATCGGCAATATCAGTTCCGATTCCGTCATATCCACGCTTTGCAAGTTCATTCATTACATCGTGTCCAAGCTGACCTGCTACACCTGTTACAAGTACTTTCATAAAACTGTCCTCTTAATTATCTGTCCCCATACATTTTTTCATAGTAGTTCTGATACTCACCGCTGATGATGGTTTCCCACCACTCGCGGTTATCGAGATACCACTGAATTGTCTTTTTAATGCCGTCCTCAAACTTTGTTTCAGGCAACCAACCGAGTTCATTATGAATCTTAGTCGGATCGATTGCATAACGCATATCGTGACCTTTTCTGTCTGTTACATAAGTTATAAGGCTTTCAGGTTTGCTAAGTTCCTTGCAAATAATCTTAACAATATCTATATTTCTTTTTTCATTATGACCGCCGACATTATAAACCTCACCCACTCTGCCGTTATGGATAATAAGGTCAATCGCTTTGCAATGATCCTCAACATAAAGCCAGTCACGAACATTCAAACCCTCACCGTAAACAGGAAGCGGTTTGTCCGCAAGAGCATTGGCAATCATAAGCGGAATGAGTTTTTCAGGAAAATGATATGGACCGTAGTTGTTTGAGCAACGGCTTATTGTTACGGGCAAGCCGTATGTTCTGTAATAAGCAAGCACAAGAAGGTCTGCACCGGCTTTTGATGATGAATACGGACTGCTTGTGTGAATCGGAGTTTCCTCTGTAAAGAAAAGGTCTGGTCTGTCAAGCGGAAGATCACCGTAAACCTCATCGGTGGAAACCTGATGATAACGCTTGATTCCGTACTTTCTGCAAGCGTCCATAAGCACGGCAGTACCCTTGATATTTGTATCAAGAAAAACTTCCGGATTTTCAATTGAACGGTCAACATGGCTCTCTGCGGCAAAGTTGACAACCATATCGGGATGTTCTTCTTCAAAAAGCTTGTAAACAGCATCCCTGTCTGTAATGTTATCTTTCACAAAACGGAAATTCGGATTATCCATAACAGGAGCAAGCGTTGAAAGATTGCCTGCATATGTAAGGCAATCAAGACATACGATTCTGTAATCGGGATATTTTTTGAGCATATGAAAAACGAAGTTTGAGCCGATAAAGCCTGCTCCGCCTGTAACTATTATTGTCATGATAAATTCTCCTCATTAAGCGTCAAGATATTTGCCGTCAAGCACATCAAGAAGGTATTGACCGTACTGATTTTTCTTAACTTCCTCGTAAACCTTCATCACATCTTCCTTGGAAATCCAACCGTTGAGGTAGGCAATTTCTTCAAGACAGGCTATTTTTCTGTGCTGATGAGTTTCGATAGTCTTTACAAAATTAGTTGCATCAACAAGGCTCTCATGGGTGCCTGTGTCAAGCCAAGTGAAGCCCTGTCCGAGAAGTTCAACATTCAAGGCATTATTTTCAAGATAAATTCTGTTGAGGTCAGTTATTTCAAGCTCACCTCTTGCGGACGGAGTAAGATTTTTGGCATATTCAACAACCTTGTTGTCATAGAAGTACAAGCCCGTTACACAGTAATTTGACTTCGGCTTTTCAGGCTTTTCTTCAATAGAAACAGCCTTGCCGTTCTTGTCAAATTCAACAATGCCAAATCTTTCGGGGTCATCAACATAATACCCGAAAACAGTAGCGCCATTACCTTTTTTTGCATTTTCAACGGCAGACTTTAATCTCTCGTTAAGACCGTGACCGGCAAAAATATTATCGCCGAGTACCATTGCAACATCGTCATCACCGATAAAATCAGCTCCGATTATGAATGCCTGAGCAAGTCCGTCAGGACTCGGCTGAACGGCATATGTAAAATTAACGCCAAACTGATGACCGTCGCCGAGAAGATTCTCGAAACGAGGGGTATCCTGCGGCGTGGAAATAATCAAAATATCACGAATGCCAGCATTCATCAAAACAGACATGGGATAATAAATCATCGGCTTATCATATATCGGCAACAGCTGTTTAGATGTTACCTTTGTCAATGGGTAAAGTCGAGTCCCCGACCCACCGGCTAAAATTATACCTTTCATAGAATCACCACATACAATCCTAATTATTATTTAAATTATCCTATCAATCAATTCTCTGACTGCACCGTGGCCGCCTATATTTTTACAAACATAATCGACTGTATTTTTCACTTCATCAATTGCGTCTGCAGGGCAGGCAGAGAAACCGCAATACTGCATACATTCAATATCATTCACATCGTCACCGATATAGGCAACCTGTGATTTATCAAGATTATATTTTTCTATCAAGGTTTTGAGAACTTCAATTTTGTTGCTTACACCCTGATGTACTTCCTTTATTTTTAAATCTCTTGCTCTGCCCTCAACAATTTTTGAGGTTTTGCCTGTTATAATTGCTGTAATGATTCCGTATTCTTCGCATTTTACAAGGCGATACCCGTCACGAACATCAAATGCTTTAAACAACTCACCATAATTACCGTAATAAATTTTACCGTCGGTAAGCGTTCCGTCAACATCCATAACAAGCATTTTTATATTTTCAATCATAATACAATTCCCATTCCGGTAATATCATTAATTCTTATAGTACCGACAAGTTTACCGCCATCCACAACCGGAAGAGCCGATATATTCCTGTCATTCATAAGTTTTTAATTGCTTCGACCGCAAGCAAATTTTGAAGAAACCGTAATCGGTGTTCTAATCATAAGTTCGTCAATAACAATATTGTATACATCAATTTCTTTTGAAAGTGCTCTTCTTAAATCGCCGTCTGTAAATACGCCCACAAGCCTATCATTTTCAACAACGCATACAATACCCAACGCTTTTTTTACTCATAACGACAATTGCATCTTTAAGCTGAGTATTTGTACTTACAACAGAGTTATCTTCCCCTGTTTTCATAAGATCGGCAACTTTAGTAACAAGCTTTTTGCCGAGTGAACCTGCAGGATGAAACAATGCAAAATTTTGCTCATTAAAACCGTAAATTTTTGACGCACACACAGCCAATGCATCACCAAATGCAAGTGCGACAGTTGTGCTCGATGTAGGAGCAAGATTTAATGCACAAGCCTCTTTAATAGGTGGGAACACAAACGAATAATCACTGTGTGTAACAAGAGTACTGTCAGGATTTCCGGATATGCCTACAAGTGTTGCTCCGATGAGTTTTAAACTCGGAATAAGTTTTGTAACCTCTTCGCTCTCCCCGGAAAAAGAAATTGCAATTACAACATCGTCCTTATCAAGCATACCCAAGTCGCCATGCTGAGCTTCTGCGGGGTGAAGGAAAAACGACGGTGTACCGAGGCTTGCCATTGTAGCGGCGATTTTTGTTCCGATATGTCCCGGCTTACCCATTCCCGTGATTACGACCTTGCCTTTACAATCACAAATCAGCTTTACTATTTTTTCAAATCTCTCATCAAGGGCATTTTTAACAGCTTCCATTGCAGCTATTTCGACATCAAAAAGCTTTTTCCCCTCTTCGGTTATATTAATTTCAGGCATTTTAGTGCACCGCCTCATATACTTTTACAAGTTTTGTCAACAATTCTTCCATATCATCAAGTTTTACCATATTAGGACCGTCTGACCAAGCTTCATCAGGATTCTGATGAGTTTCCATAAATAATCCGTCAACACCGACAGCAATCGCTGCCTTTGCAAGGTACTCAACATATTCTCGGTTACCACCCGTTGCATCACCCTTGCCACCGGGCTTTTGAACAGAATGTGTTGCATCAAAAATAACTGGATATCCAAACTTCTTCATTTCAACAAGGCCTGTCATATCAACAACAAGTGTATTATAACCAAAGCTTGTACCTCTCTCACATAACATAACATTACTGTTACCGCTTTCAACTACCTTCTGCAGACAGTTTTTCATATCCCACGGTGCAAGAAATTGAGCTTTTTTGATATTAATACACTTACCTGTTTTTGCGGCAGCAACCAATAAATCAGTCTGTCTGCAAAGGAATGCAGGAATCTGAACAATATCAACCACTTTACCAACGGGTTCCGCCTGCCACGATTCATGGATATCGGTTGCAACAGGGATGTTATATGTATCCTTAACTTTCTGAAGTATTCTCAACCCTTCATCAATTCCAAGTCCTCTTTTGCTGTGAATTGATGTTCTGTTAGCCTTATCAAATGAACCTTTAAAAGTGTAATCTATCCCCAATTTATCAGTTATTGCTTTCATTTTTTCGGCAATATCCATAGCCATTTCTTCAGATTCAATTGCACACGGACCGGCAATTAATTTAAACATATAAGTTCTCCTTTAAGCCATATCATGCTCTTTCATATATCTCTCAACCTGAACTCTGTCCTTTGGTGTATCAACTGAGAGCGTCTTGCAATGAGCATTGATGTAATAACAATCTTTTCTGTTTTCTATAAATCTAAAGGAATCATTTTCTTCAATTTTTTCAATCGGACCTCTTGGAGTGTTATGATAATACTCCAAAGCACCGTTAGTAAATGCACCGACGCCTACAAACTTCTGGTATGCATAATTCATTTCACCCTTTGGAAATGGAATCGGTGCTCTTGAAATAAACAAACATACACCGTCTTTGTTGGTAACAATCTTAAGATTTGTCGAATCAACAACTTCAACGGGATTTGAGAAATCTGTCATTAGATTTGAAACATAAAAACCATCTTCAGGAATACATTCGGGAATACACTTAACGATATCATCGGCAAGAACTAAAGGCTCGTCACCGTTTACCATTACATATAAATCAGCCTGAATTTTCTTAGAAACTTCGTAAAGTCTTTCTGTTGCGGTTTCGCAATCGCTTGATGTCATAATAACCTTTGCGCCAAAGCCTTCTGCAACATTTTTAATTTCTTCGCTGTCAGTTGCAACATATACTTCATCAAAGCACGATACCTCTTTGCTGTGTTTCCATACCCAGTAAACCATAGGCTTGCCGCAAATATCAGCAAGCGGCTTGTTATTAAATCTTGTCGAACCCCCACGAGCGGGAATCATACCTATTATTTTCATTTTGTCCTCCTTAAAAACTAATGCTTAATAATTTAAATTCCATGACCATTAGAATAAGCATCTTTGTTTAAAAGCCTAAATAAGTAAACTCTAAATAACCTTGTATAAGCATTAAATCCATAAAAGAATTTACTTTTTGAGAATAATATCATCCTATGTGTACGTGATTTATCAAAAATATTTTCATTTTTAATTTTCACAATATTATCACTAATTAATCTTTTGATTTCTATTAAAAATTTCCTGTTGTTTTTAAAATCTCTATTTACATATATTTTATCAACGAAAGACCATGTGTAGTTAAGAGAGTAATAGATAGAATCATTCAAGATTATAGGATAATTATTTTTAACCATATCTACTAAATATTCACCAGCCACAACTAAATCTGGACTACATTTTTTTTGACTCTGTGACACTATCCCTCCCTGTCTTTGTCGGTAATAATAACAATTCTTATCACATATTGAAACACCATTTACAAAATTACGTGCCAAGTCTACCGAAAAAAAAGATATCCTCATGTAATTTTCCATCTGCAAATCTAATCTTATCAAAAACATACCTTCTGTACATTTTATTCCAAACACCAAACTCAGATTTTTTATGTATTTGATCATCCAAATATTGAAAATTTGATTTAATATTTATCACCATATTATTTTCTTTATTTATGTTTTTGCTAATAAGCTCTCCATCGTTAAATCGGTGCGTACCACAAACGCTGTAATCACATTTTGTATTTTTCAGTATGTTATATAGTACTTCACAATAATCTGTTGAAACACAATCATCACTATCAACAAAACAAATATATTTTCCAGAAGATGTATCAATACCTCTATTACGTGCTGAAGATAGACCTTCATTTTTTTTGGGTGTATAATCTTTAATTCTTGGATCAATCGAAGAATAATAATCGCATATATTACCACAATTATCTGGAGAACCATCATCCACCAATATAATTTTCTATATCACTCATAGTTTGATTAATAAGACTTTCAACACATTTTTCCAAATATTTTTCAACTTTATACACTGGTACTATTATAGAAACTAAAGCCATACTCAACACCCAATACGCTTAACAATTTGAGACAAATATTTTTCATCAAAACAATCTGAAGGATTTCTTCCTAAACCATCTTTTGCCTCATTTGTAAATTTGCCATCAATAATAATACGATCTGTCGCATTACGTAAAAACCATTCATATTCAATATCTATGTTACCTAGATCAATTGTCTGAATAGAAGATTTAGAAAAATCAGCCGCTAAAACCGTAGCAGTAGGACCAATAGCCAAAATAAGTAATTCATTTGAATATATTGATTTAACATAATTCTTTATTTCGTTATAAAAATCAAAAGCATTAATTGCTGGGACAAGAACACGTTTTATACTTCTAGCCTGATCAAATAAGTCATTACCTACACCCATACGAGTTTGGTTACCTTCTATGATTATTATATCTTTATTTTCCCATATTTTTTTTAATTTAGGAAAAGTACGAACAGCTCTGCGGTTTGTTTTCCAGTCAATATATGGCCGTGTAATCTGCGAATCGCCAAATAAGTAATTCTTGCCAGACTGATTTTTTATTAAATTTATAATTTCTTCATGCCTTCCATTTTTCCCCCACTCAATCCAGAAATTTTTAGCATGTTCATTACAACCAAATGTAGTATTATAACACCTAGGAATACAAATCAATAACTTTTTATTCTTTATTGATAATACTTTTGAAAGAGCAACAGAAATTTCATCAGATTTATTTTGAAAACCCAAATCTCTATTTTGAAATATCAAATCAAATTCACCGTCACCAAATCTAGAAACAGAGCAATTATTTTTTAATATATACTTCAATGTTTTATCTGGAGACATTATTCTAAGATGGTAAAAAAAGTGCAACCTAAGAATACGTTTTTTTTCATAAAATATTTCATAAATATTTATTAAATATCTTTTTATAATAGATTTATTCATTTAATTGCCTTTCTTTTTAATTTGTTTTTGAAATTCCATAAGGCATAATTATATAACTTATAATTAATATATCTTCCGTTTTTTAAATATAGTAATAAATACTTATAATCTTTAGATTCATATTCTCCCCATCTACTCTTTGCATACGTACTCCACTCATTACACGCAACACAAACATATTCCATAATATCTTTCCAATATTTAGCTTTTAAATATATATTTCTCATATTTTTAACGCCATATATATTTGCATCAACATATAAATATCTTTTCATATGCCAAATTACTATTTTCCAAATTTCATTTTCTTCAAAAAAACTTATTTAAATGTAAAAATGATACTAACATATGGTCAAGCCTTTCAACAAAGCGTTATCGTTTTGCACTACTTTGTCACCATGTTTTCTTAGAACATATGCACAGTAACCGTATACTTTTATTTTTTTGGTATAGGCAAGATATTTAAGATTAAAAAAATGATCCTCAGCCCAATCGTCTTTATTATTAAGTTCTGATCGTTCAAAAAATCGTTATATTGTTATTTTGAATTATATCATTTGAATAAACTTTATTCCAAATAGAATATCCGATAGCCTTATGTATCATCGCAGTAGAAAGATTTGAAATTAATTCTTCACGAGTATTAACTGTATAAGTAGAAGATTTATATTTTTGATTGTAATCAACGCTATTATTCCATAAATTGCAAAAATTTAAATGCATATAAATCATATATATCATTGTTCAATGCGATATTAGATAGCACACAATCCAAATCGCTAGTATTATAAAATCATCAGAATCACAAAATAGAATATACTTTCCTTTTGCTATTTTTAAACCTCTATTTCTTGCAGCAGCTTGGCCAAGGTTATTTTGATGAATCACTATTACCCTATCATCGATCTTAGCACAATTGTCACACATTTTAGATGAACCATCAGTAGAGCCGTCATCAATTAAAATAAGTTCAAAATTCTTATATTTTAGTTTCAAGATACTGTCTGTACATTGTTTTAGAAAATTTTTTGAATTAAAAACAGGGGTGATGATTGATATTAACATATTTTCCTCCATAACTTTAGATTACTGTAAAATCAAATATTCCAGCTTCAAAAACATTTCTATGATATAACAAAAATCATACTACAATTCTATTTCCTCTTAGCTTTAAACCACCAGTACACATGCATAAGTTTAGGAAAGGCAACCTCGTAATACCGGTAGTGGGACTTTAATGCAATCCCTAACTTTTTGTGATATTTAAATATAACATGACGCATTTTATTCCTGATTAACTTTGATTGTTTTAACAAGTCAGAATGATATGTTTTCTTTATATTTATGCTTGAATTAAAAAGTAATTCTGCATATATTTCTATTTCACTATACAATGCTTCTTGATAACAATATTTTTGAAAAAAAGAAATCTGTTTTTCTAAAGCATCTAAAGCATCTAATCTTTTTACTGACCACTCACTCTTCATTATGCCGTTAGGATTTATGTAATAATAATATAGCTCGCAATCCAAGACTGTTATCATATTGCACTTAAACAATAACTTATATGTTGTAAACTCGTCTTCATGAATTTTTCCATACGGATACCTTATATCAGTCCATAATTTTTTTTTTATACAATTTTCCCCATGCAACTACCGCATTAACATTCTCTTTTACATAAAAATCTTCTGGAGTATACACATTTGCTGACAAAGGTACTTTTGTATTAGTTTTACTATCCCATTCTGATACTCTTATAAAATGGCACACACTAATATCTGTATTATTTTTTTTTGCAGAGTTATATAAATATTCAAGATAATCAATGTGAACCCAATCATCGCTGTCTATAAATGTTATCCATTCACTATCACTATTTTTTAATGCCCATTCAATACCTGCATTTCTTGCGTCAGACAGACCCCCATTTTCTTTATGTATAACAACAATTCTTTCATCTTTTTTAGCGTATTCATCACAAATTGCCCCACAATTATCAGGAGAACCGTCATCTACCAAAACAAGCTCAAAATCAGTAAAAGTCTGATTTAATATACTGTCAACACAACGCTCTAAATATTGTTCAACTTTGTAAATCGGCACAATTACACTAATTAACATATTTATTAACAACCTCTTTAAGTTTATCAAAATATTTTTTCAAAGGTTCATTATCATATTTGCAATTTTTTAGATTTATTAATTCAGGAATTAACTTTATTGCCTGATTAACATTTTCCACATATTTAACATAAGGTAAATATTTTATCCATTCATATGTACCTCTGATTTTATAGTGGTTATTACTGAAAACAATACATGGAGTTTCGGTTATTGCTGCAAACGCCATGCCGTGTAATCTATCTGTTATAACTAATTCCGATGAAGCAAACTCTTTCATCTTATTTTGTACGCAAAGAAGTCGATTTTCTTTGTTTACAGCCACGTCTGTGTGCATATCAGTTATATTATAACTAACATTATGTGTATCTAAATAACTCTTTATTGATTTTCTATCTTCATCAAGCATTGCTTTTTCTAAATCAGAACGAAAAACAAGTAAACATCCTTTACGATTTTGTTTATCTACACCATAGTCTTGCATTGTAGTAGATAAAACAATATCCGGAACAAGTAATTTATTAGGCTTTTGGTATAATTTGTTCAATAATTCATAGGAAAATTTTTTCTCTTGCTATCATTGTAAGATTTTTATGATCATTGTAGTGAGATAATGAGTCTTCAACAGCCTTTTTACCTTTTTCGTCATCAGTAAAATAAATTGTTTGAGGAAAAATAATTGTTGGATTTTTATGTAATTTATCTAAGAATGTATAACGAAATAATTCCTCATTATACCATAAATTACCAATATTACCGCCACCGTGTCCACAAATCAAATTTTTTTTTTATTAATCTTAAATATACTATCTGAATATAACTTCACATCTGGCTGTGTAAACTCTTTTATTCTGCACGATTTTATACCACATTTTTTTTAGAAATGATATTTCCGCCAAAGCTATGGCACTATCACCCAAATTAGAATATTCAGGGGTACCTAATACATAAACTTTTTTGCCAAATGGTCTATTTATCAAATTATGTTTTGTTCTATATTCATGAATTCTACCATGTAAGTTTCTCAATTTATTAAAATTCATATAAGCACCTATATAATTCATAAAAAGATTATTTTTTTGAATATATCAACATCCTGAAATTTTATATATCCCCACCAGTTGTGGTTCCAATCCATTTTATTGTTTTCGTCACCCAACATTTTCTCGAAAGAAAATGCTTTATCAACTACGTCATGATCC
>ENA-OQET01000688-OQET01000688.1-human-gut-metagenome-genome-assembly--contig:-NODE-688-length-16888-cov-5.813197_pt1 | contig 16888 bp, 16 predicted proteins | sample MGYA00242800_ERZ504645 | MGnify/ENA primary metagenome ERZ504645 (study PRJEB26092, sample SAMD00036308) | human gut metagenome | host: Homo sapiens | study: EMG produced TPA metagenomics assembly of... | reverse complement strand
GATTTTTTTACTTACACGGCAATGATCTAAGATCCGTATTTTAACAGGACCCTGGCAACCGCAGCTCACGAAAAGTCTTTTGCAGAAACGCTCCGGGAAAGAAACCTGTTTTCAGGCAGTAGCCTTCTGTAGCTCTGCCATGATCTTAAATTCCCGCACGACCATAACGATGCTGACTGATGCGGCTGCAAGGTCTGCAATCGGTGCAGTGTACATCACGCCGTCAATGCCGAAGAGATACGGAAAAATCAGCAGCAGCGGAAGCAGGAAAATAATCTGTCTCGTCAGCGAAAGAAAAATACCCTTCTTCGGTGCTCCGATTGAGGTAAAGAAGTTTGAGCTGACCGGCTGGATACCGTTCAGGAATGTGAAAAACAGGAAAATGCGGAAGTACCGCTCTGCAAAATGCAGGTACTCTTCTGAACCGGAACCAAAAATGCCGATAATCTGGCGCGGAAAGAGCTGGAAGCAGAGGAAGGCGACGATGGAAATGGCAGTCGCCGCAAAAACTGCTTTTTTATAAGCGTCCTTCACGCGGTCATATTTCTGTGCACCGAAGTTGAAGCTGACAATCGGCTGAAGTCCCTGGGAAATGCCGATGACAAAGGAGAAGAACAGCATATTCACCTTTGAAATAATACCGGCGCATGCAAGCGGAATGTCGCTTCCATAGACGGAATTGGAGCCGTAGTAGGTCAGTGTGTTGTTCATAACGATCTGAACAACCATCATTGCCACCTGATTGAATGCCGGAGTTGCACCAAGCGCAGCAATCCGTGCCCAGCAGGCCATTTTCGGTTTCAGATCGGAAAGAGAAAGCGGCAGCGTTTTAAAACCGCGCAGATAGAAGACAACGAGCGCGAACGATAAAATCTGTCCGGTGATCGTGGCGAGCGCTGCACCTGCCATGCCCATGTGGAAAACGAAGATGAACAGCGGGTCGAGAATCGTGTTGACGATCGCGCCGATCAGGTTACACAGCATGGAAAATTTCGGGCTGCCATCCGCGCGGATCAGGTTGGAGCCGCCGATTGTGATGATCAGAAACGGGAATCCGATGGAGGTAATTCTGGTGTAAGTACAGGCATAATCAATGACATCCGGCGTTGCACCAAAGAGAAGCATCATCGGACGCAGAAAAAGCTGAACGGCAACGCAGAGGATCACACCGAGGATTGCCAGCATGGAGATGGCATTTCCAACATAGGATTTCGCGTGCTCCGGATCCTTTCTGCCCATGCAGAGATTGAAATTTGCAGCACCGCCGATGCCGCAGAGCAGACCGATGGATGTGCAGACCATGCTGAGTGGGAACGCTACGTTGGTCGCTGCGTTTCCGAGCACGCCGATGCTGTGACCGATAAAGAGCTGGTCTACCATGTTATAGAGGGCGCTGACGAGCATCGCGATGACGCTCGGAATCGCAAAACGCCGCAAAAGAGAGCTGACCGGTTCCGAGCCGAGAGGATTTTCGGAAGGTTTCATAGAGGGTATCTCCTTTCAAATGGAATAAAAATTCATCGTTTGTATCGGGTGAACATTCACGGAAAAACTCCGAGACTATACAGTATACCATAGAAAGAAAACAGAAAACAAGAGGGTGACCGTTATTTTCAGGAAGTGTAACAGAATCGTAGCAGAACACTCTGTGTTTTTAAAAAAAGGGATTGACAAAAATAAAATATTAACCTATATTGAAACAAGGTTAACAATTCAAAAGCAGAAAGAATTGGATACAAGAACCTGCGAGGAGGATTTACATTCATGAAAAAATCAAAACTTACCACAAAACAGATTGTACTGACCGGCATGATGACGGCAGTGCTTGCGGTACTGTCCATTGTGACGATTCCGCTTCCGACCGGCGTTCCGGTGACGCTGCAGACCTTTGCAATGGCATTTTGCGGCTACGTGCTTGGCTGGAAATTGGGAGGTGCATCGTCCGCTCTTTATCTGATCCTCGGCGCGATCGGCGTTCCGGTTTATGCCGGCATGAGCGGTGGATTCGGCGCTCTTCTCGGACCGGCCGGCGGCTTTATTTTCGGATTTATTCCGATGGCAATGCTCTGCGGTGCCGGAATTAAAAAAGGCTTCCCGGGCAAACCATTCGTTCTTGGAATCGCAGGTCTTGCGGTATGTCACGCATTCGGTGTGGTACAGTTTTCCATTGTAACAGGAAACACGATCCCGGCTTCGTTCCTTGCAGTTTCCGTTCCGTACATCGTAAAAGATGTGATTTCCGTTGTAGTAGCTGAAATTCTCGGTGTAGCCGTTCGAAAAGCACTGTCAGCAGCTCATGTAATGAACTACGGAACCGCAGCATAATCACAGAGCGTTTCTGAAAAACCAAAAGATAAAAACAAGAGACAGGCATCCTGACAATCTGCCAGGTGTCTGTCTTTTTCTGTTTTGTCAAGCGGATATTCGCAATCCGCTTCGCTACTTGCCTGATTCGGTTAAAGTATTCCGCAGCAGCAGCGGTTATTTGAAAACGTGCAAAATGCATTTCATACAGTTTCAAAATTTTAATGAATTCCTAAGAAAGAGGCAAGAAGGCGTTAAGGGAGATATGGTAGGATAGAAAGCAGGAAAGAACAACAAAGGGGTTTGAAACCATGAGAAAAAGAACACGAAAACACCGGGGAACAGCGGGAAAAATGGTTGGAGGTTTTCTGGCATTTTTCTGCCTGATCCTGCTGACGGCCGGAATGTTCTGGGCAATCCAGGGATATGTTTCCTATCAGAAGGCAGTGAAGGAAAAGCCGCTCGCGCAGGCAGTAGAGGAAGCCAGAAGCGGAGCACAGTGGGCTTCTCTTGAACAGGTGCCGGATCTGTACAAAAAAGCGGTGCTTGCTGTTGAGGATCATCGGTATTACACACATCACGGGATAGACTGGATCAGCATGGCGCGGGCCGTTGTACATGATATCCGCGTGATGAAACCGGAGCAGGGAGGCAGTACCATCACACAGCAGCTGGTAAAAAACATGTATTACGATCAGAATAAGACATTTGCCAGGAAAGCGGCAGAGGCGTGGACAGCACTCTATGTGGAACGACAGCTCTCAAAGGAAGAAATTCTGGAGCTGTACATCAACACTATTTATTTCGGGGATGGCTACTATGGACTGAAAGAAGCATCGCTTGGCTACTTCGGGAAAGAACCGCAGGAGCTGACCGACAGCGAAGCCGTTCTCCTCGCCGGAATCCCGAATGCACCGTCCGCCTACGCACCGTCGCGCCACGCGGATCTGGCGCTGCAGCGGGAAAAGCAGGTGCTGGCGGCAATGGTAAAATATGGATACCTGGAACAAAGTGAGACGGACAGCCTGCTGTGGGATGCGGCAGCCGATCCGGTTCTGGCACGATAGAAAGAAAAGTGAGGAAAAAAGAATGGGAAAACTGATCAGACTGGGGGCAACAGCGCTGTCCATGATTGGGATTTTGGTGATGATTCTCTGTGTGCAGGCGGCGATTTTATTTGTGAGACTGTGCATCCGAAGAAAGCAGAAAAAAATTGAGCTGAAATAAGAGAAGGAAAAATGTGAGCAGAATTGCCGGAAGAAAAACGGTGGTTCTGCTCGCGTTTTTTTCTGTGAGCAATCCGATTGCGTTTCCGCCGGGAAAAAGGTATAATGAAAAACAGGCAAAAAAATGGTAAAACAGACAGCTTTTGAGGAAAAATAAATGGAACAGAAAGACAGCGCAGAACGGATTTTAAAACAGATTCCCTATGAGATCGTGTATTCCGCCCGTAAAACGCTCGCCGTCCAGGTCAAAGCGGATGGAAGCGTGGTGGTGCGCGCACCGAAACGGATGACAAAATACAAAATCGAAGCATTCTTAAAAGAAAAACAGGATTGGATTCACACACACCGGGAAAAAGCGTTGGCGGCCGCAGAGCAGAAAGCAGCGAACCGTCTGACGGAAGCAGAACGAAAAGCGGCGGTTAAACGTGCGGCGCAGATGCTGGCGGAAAAGACGGCACGTTTTGCAAAAGAGATGGGCGTAACGTATGGCAGAATCACAATTCGTGAGCAGAAAACCCGCTGGGGCAGCTGCAGCAGCGCCGGAAACCTGAACTACAACTGGAAGCTGGTGCTGATGCCGGAGCACGTGATGGATTACGTCGTTATCCACGAGCTGGCGCACCGGAAAGAGATGAACCATTCCGCGCGGTTTTACGCGGTGGTGGCACAGCAGATGCCCGATTACAAAGTGTGGCAGAGCTGGCTGAAGGAGCATGGAAGAGAGTACTGAAAAAGAGAGGCAAAACAAATGATACTGACCGAAGAAAAAACATATATCATCAATGTAACGGAAGTCGATACCGACGCAGAGCTCGGTTTAAATAAGAAAGATATTATGATCAAATACACGAATCTGGAGCTGTTGCACGCGGTTCTTGCAAGCACGATGCCGTACGGCCGTCTGTCGGTGCGCTACCGCGGAAAACGGAAGGCGGAGCTGCAGTCACGGATTGCGATGGTGGAGAGTGTGCTCGAAACACGCGGCGACCAGCTGGCAAAAGCGGAGCAGATTATGTATCTCGACACGGCGGAGCGCAGTGCAATCTGTCATTATCTCGGCATCATCTACACGCGGCTGATTGCGCAGAAGCTGTACGGAATTGACTGTATGGTACCGCTGAACCTGATCGAGCAGCCGGGGGAGAAAAAATTTGTAAAATACAACGGTGCATACCGCCAGGATCTGATCGGATACGGAAAGCAGAACGCATGGAGCGTCTGGGAGCCGGTCGGCAGGAGCGAGAACAGCCAGGCGGCCTTTGGAAACGGATGCCGGGCGGCGTCGGAGATCGAGAAGATCAATGAAAATCCGCTGGCGAAGAGCGCGGCGTGCATGACGTATTACGAGAGAGGCTATCTGAATGCCGTTGTAAAAGAGCCGGAGCGGACCGGGGACGGGACACTTTGGTTTCCAGAGGAGAATTATTTCAAAGCATATTATCAGCCGCTTTTCGAGCTGTTTGCGGACGAACAGCCGGGTGAGCTGTACGGAAGCAGCGGCGGCTTTGAACTGGAGCTGACTCTGCCGTGGACGGAGGAAGGAAAACGCGGCTTCCGCCATCTGCAGATCGGAACGGATCAGGTGACGATTGCATTGATGCGGGAAGGGAAGTACGATCAGATCTTAAAGCGGATGGAAAACGTTTTGGATTTATCAAAAGAGTGCAGATTCTGCGGGGAAGATGGCATCTGGGTAGGCGCAGAGTAAAGGTCATCGGAAGTGCCGAAGCTGCCGGGGATGATGGTACACAGATTCTGTGTGGGAAAAGCGAAAAAGAAAGGACAAGAGCAATGGCAAAAGAAATGGAAACTCCAAAGGACGAAGGGCTGCAGGGGAATGAAACGATAGAGGAAGCAATTCTGGGACTGCAAAAGGAGCCGACGCCGGAACTGCTGGCACATGTGCTGACGGTAATCCGCCGCAGAATGAAAGAGGGCGGACAGGCGATTCTTTCCGTGGAACCGCCATCCGGCGACGATCAGATCCGGATCGGAACGGTAAAGAGCGCAGACGGAAAAGTCTGGTGGGCCGCGTTTACGAGCTTTGATGAGGAATTAAAGGGGAGCAGCAGCGTGAAATCTACGTTTCTCGTGAGTCTGGAACAGCTGATCCACATGGCATCCGAAACAAAGGAGATTAGCGGTGTGATTTTCAATCCGTGGAACCGCACGATCATGCTGGATCATACGCTGCTTTCGATTATCATCGGGGAAGAGAACGCAGGACATTGATATCATATTTCAATTGGCCAGATTACGATGCTGCTCACAATCAACTTCGATTACGGATTGCGTGGGTGATGATGCTGAGAGAAAAAAAGAAAATAGCATAAAATAGCGGAAGGTGGATCTAAGGTACAAAGCACAGGAGGGAAAGATATGGGGTATCGAAAGGTGTATCGCACGGTAGATGAACAGACTACAAAAAAGATGGTAAAGATGCTGCAGCGTCATGGAATCACGGCTTATGGAAAAAGCGAAGGAGCCGGAGAAATTCTGCAGATTACAACGGGAATACCGTATCAGGGACGCGTTGTTTATGTGAAGGAAGAACAGGCAGAGGAGGCAAAAAAACGGATTGCCGACTGGGAGAAAAAAGGGGAATTTCCTGAGCCGCTCCGAACACAGTCCCATACGCCAAAAGCAAGAATTGCAGCTCTGATCTGGGTTATTATTATTGTTATGGGGATTTTATTCAACATAGGGTTCAGTATGTTCCGGTGAACAAAAGGGAGGGTTTACAAAATGGAAGGTTTTCAGGTAACAGAAATCGGAGAAAAAATTTACTGTATTCTTGATGCGGGAAATTCGTCGTTCTATGTGGTAGAAGGAGAAGAGAAAGCGGCTGTGATTGATACCGGCATCACAGCAGGCGCAAAGATTCTGCCGGTGATAAGGGAGCTGACAGATAAGCCTCTGCTGCTGGTTATCACGCATGCGCACCCGGATCACATGTATCACATCGATGAGTTCGACGAAGTTTACATGTGCCACGAGGAAAAGAAGATGGACCCGGAGACGCTCACGATGCTGACGGCGGGAAAACTAAAACCGTGGGAAGAGATTCATGATATCCGTACGGATTCGGTCATTTCGCTCGGCGGCACAGAGCTGGCCGTCTGTCAGACACCGGGCCATACGCCGGGCAGCGTCGTTGTGCTTGAGACGAAACAGAATTACCTGTTCACCGGAGATGCGATCGGAAGCGGCTGCGGTGTCTGGATGCAGGTGCCGGGCGGAACGAGCCTGGAAGAGTATTACGACGGGCTGGTCGGACTGATGGTGTGGCTTGTGAAGAGGGGCGGCCGCATGAAATTCTTCGGCGGTCATCACACGCAGGTGTTTGAATCGACGGCGCATCCGGTTTACAATCCGCTCAGCCTCGGCGTTCTCGCAGATCTCATCGACCTTGTGGATCAGGTGATCCACGGCGAAAACCTGGGACGGCCAAGCAATGCGAAGCCGTTTTCGAAAGAACAGGTCCGCTACGCGTCGTACGGCCGCGCAGAAATGCAGTACTGTGCATCGCGGATTCACCGAAAATAAGCGCGTGAAATCTTAAAACTTCCATAAGAAGAAAGGTTTTTGCCCGCGGCGGCTTGACAAAATAAAAAAACGCGATTATGATAAATGCAGTTTCTATTCCAACAGAAAAAGAAAAGGTTATGAGGAAGAGGAGTACATGGCAGGCCCCAAAAGAGAGGACGGTTCACCGGCTGAAAGGCTGTCCGGGAAGGTGGTCATGGAAGGTAGCTTCTGAACCGGAGAGCTGAAAAGCACAGAAGATGTGATGATTAGGTTCTCACGCATGAGTCACGTTACAGACTCCGAAACGAGATACAAATTAAGGTGGTACCGCGGAATTTTCGCCCTTTGCATGCATGTTATGTGTATGTGAAGGGCGTTTTTGATTTAAGACAAGCCTCTGCGGGAATAAATACCACAATACACCAAACATAAAAGGAGGATCTCATGAGCAAAGAACTCGCAAAGACCTACGATCCGAAAGGACTCGAGGACAGACTGTATCAGAAATGGCTGGATAAAGGATATTTCCACGCCACTGTAAACCCGAACAAAAAACCGTTTACCATTATGATGCCGCCTCCGAACGTAACCGGACAGCTTCACATGGGCCATGCACTCGACAACACCATGCAGGATATTCTCTGCCGTTTCAAACGGATGGAGGGATATGAAGTCCTCTGGCAGCCGGGAACCGACCATGCGGCGATTGCAACCGAGGTAAAGGTTACCAATATGCTCAAAGAGCAGGGCATCGACAAAGATGAAATCGGACGCGAAAAAATTCCTGGAGCACTGCTGGGAGTGGAAGAAAGAGTACGGCGGGCGCATCAACAGCCAGTTAAGAAAGATCGGCTCCTCCGCAGACTGGGAGAGAGAACGCTTCACCATGGACGAGGGATGCTCCAAAGCCGTAGAAGAAGTATTCTGCCGTCTGTATGAAAAAGGATGGATCTACAAAGGAGCCGCATCATCAACTGGTGCCCGGTATGCCAGACTTCCATCTCTGATGCAGAGGTTGAATATCAGGAGCAGGCAGGCCACTTCTGGCACATCAACTACCCGGTAGTTGGAGAAGAAGGCCGCTTCGTAGAAATCGCAACGACCCGTCCGGAGACTCTGCTCGGCGATACTGCCGTAGCTGTCAATCCGGAGGATGAAAGATACACCGATATTGTAGGAAAAATGCTGAAGCTTCCGCTGACCGACCGTGAAATCCCGGTTATCGCAGATGCTTACGTAGACAAAGAGTTCGGAACTGGATGCGTTAAAATTACACCGGCACACGACCCGAACGATTTTGAGGTAGGAAAACGCCACAACCTCGAAGAGATCAACATCTTAAACGATGACGGAACCATGAACAACAAGTGCGGCAAATACGCCGGCATGGACCGCTACGAGGCAAGAAAAGCCATGGTAGAGGATCTCGAGAAGCTTGGCCTTCTTGTAAAAGTAGTGGATCACGTTCACAACGTAGGAACCCACGACAGATGTAAGACAACCGTAGAGCCGATGATCAAACCGCAGTGGTTTGTAAAAATGGCGGATATGGCTGCCGCTGCCAGCGAAGCGGAGAAGAACGGGGAAGTAAACTTCATCCCGGATCGTTTCAGCAAGATTTATCAGAACTGGCTGAACAATATCCACGACTGGTGTATTTCCCGTCAGCTCTGGTGGGGTCATCGTATCCCGGCCTATACCTGTGATGACTGTGGCGAGATCACGGTTGTAAGAGGCGGAATGCCGGAAAAATGCCCGAAATGCGGCAGCACCCATCTCACCCAGGACCCGGATACCCTGGACACCTGGTTCAGCTCAGCACTGTGGCCGTTCTCCACGTTAGGATGGCCGGAGAAAACACCGGAATTTGATTATTTTATCCGACAGATGTACTCGTAACCGGATACGACATCATCTTCTTCTGGGTTATCCGTATGGTATTCTCCGCACTGGAGCAGACTAAACAGGTTCCGTTCCACCACGTACTGATCCACGGACTCGTTCGTGATTCCCAGGGACGCAAGATGAGTAAATCCCTCGGAAACGGTATCGATCCGCTCGAAGTCATTGACAAATACGGTGCAGATGCTCTCCGTCTGACTTTGATGACCGGTAATGCACCTGGAAACGATATGCGTTTCTACTGGGAGCGTGTAGAAGCAAGCCGTAACTTCGCAAACAAAGTATGGAACGCTTCCCGTTTCATCATGATGAACCTGGAAAAAGCAGAAGTTCCGTCTGAAATGCCAAAAGACAAACTGACACTGGCAGATAAATGGATTCTTTCTAAGGTAAACACGCTGGCAACGGAAGTAACGGACAACATGGACCGCTACGAGCTCGGTATCGCCGTACAGAAGGTTTACGACTTTATCTGGGAGGAGTTCTGCGACTGGTACATCGAGATGGTAAAACCGCGTCTGTACAGCGAGACCGACGAGACGAAGGGCGCTGCACTGTGGACCTTAAAAACCGTTCTCGGCAATGCATTAAAGCTGTTGCATCCGTTTATGCCGTTCATCACAGAGGAAATCTACTGCACACTGAATCCGGACGAGGATTCCATCATGATCGCCGCATGGCCGAAAGAGACCGAAGACTTTGCATACGCAGAGGATGAGGCAGCCGTTGAGATGATGAAAGAGGCGGTAAGAAGCATCCGTGGTGTCCGCACCAGTATGAACGTACCGCCGTCAAAGAAAGCAAGCGTATTCGTTGTAACGGAAGATGCTGCTGTACAGGAAACCTTCAAAAACGGTGCTGTATTCTTCGGAACTCTGGCAGGAGCAAGCGAAGTTCACGTACAGGCAGACAAAGCCGGCATCGCAGACGATGCGGTATCCGCAGTGATCCCGCAGGCAACGATCTACATTCCGTTTGCCGAGCTGGTTGACCTGGAAAAAGAGATCGCCCGCCTTACGAAAGAGGAAGAGCGTCTGACAAAAGAGATCGCACGTTCCAACGGCATGCTTGGCAACCCGAACTTTATCAACAAAGCTCCGGAAGCAAAAGTTCAGGCAGAGAAAGAAAAACTGGCGAACTATCAGCAGATGATGGAGCAGGTTCAGACAAGATTGGAGCAGCTGAAAAAATAAATGAAAAAAGGAAAAAAACTGCATGGAAACAAGGAAACCGTAGTGAAAGTCTGCAACTGGCTCTCTTTGCCGCTGCAGGCCCTGGGATGCTGTATTCTGTATCTGGTGATTGAAGCATTTTCCCGCCATTCGCTGGCATCTGCATGGAGCTACATGGTGGAAAGCCCATGGGTCTTTTTGTACAATGCATTTTTGATCTTCACTACTTTTATGGTAGTTTATCTGTTCCGCAGACGTGTGCTGGTACGGCTGGTGATGAGCTGTTTCTGGCTGCTGCTCGGCATCATTAACGGTGTGATTCTGGCAAACCGCGTCACGCCGTTTACCGGACCGGACTTGCGGAATTTAAGCGACGGCGCAAAGGTCGTGACGAAGTATCTGTCGAAAGGTACCATGATCCTCGTCGTAGCAGCCCTTGTGGCATTATTGGCATTTTTTGTATGGGTCTGGATCAAAGGACCGAAATTTCAGGGGAAAATCCGCTGGTATCTGAATGTGCCGTTGATTGCTCTGGTAATTGTACTCTTTACGGGAGCAACAAATCTGGCGCTTGCAAAGCGTGTGCTTTCCAGCTATTTCGTCAACATCGCATTTGCCTACCAGGATTACGGCTATCCGTACTGTCTGGCAGTCACCCTGTTTGATACGGGAATTTCAGAGCCGAACGGCTATTCCGAACAGCTCGTGAAACAGATTGAGACGAGTGAAGGCGAACAAAAAGAGGATGATACGGTAAAACCGAATATTATCTTTTTGCAGCTGGAGTCCTTTTTCGATCCGGAGCTGGTTAATTTCCTCAACATTTCCGAGGATCCGATCCCGTATTACCGGCAGCTGATGAAGGATTATTCTTCCGGTTATCTCCGCGTGCCGGTGGTGGGAGCCGGAACAGCAAACACAGAGTTTGAAACTATTTCCGGCATGAGCCTCCGGTATTTCGGAGCGGGTGAGTATCCGTACAAATCGGTGCTTTCAGAGGAGACGTGTGAGAGTGCGCCGTATGTTTTAAAGAATCTCGGCTATGCGACCCATGCGATCCACAACAATGAAGCAAACTTCTATTCCAGAAGAAGTGTGTTCTCACGTCTTGGTTTTGATACCTTTACCTCGGAGGAATATATGCCGGATATCTCGGATGTGACGGCGACAGGATGGGTAAAAGACCATATTCTGACAAAAGAGATCATAAAAACGCTCGATGCGACAGACGAACCGGATTATATCTATACGATTTCGGTACAGGGCCACGGTGATTATCCGACAGAGCCGGTGCTTGACGATCCGGAGATTACAGTGACAGGCGCGGAAGACCGGGAAAAAAATAATTACTCCTGGGAATATTATGTAAATCAGATCCATGAGATGGACAAATTTGTCAAAGAGCTGACGACAAAGCTTGCGGATTATCCGGAGCCGGTGGTACTTGTGATGTACGGGGACCATCTGCCAACGATGGGACTGAAAGTAGAAGATCTGGAGAACCGTTATCTGTATCAGACCGAATACGTGATCTGGGATAACATGGGACTGAAAAGGAAACAGGAAAACATTGCTTCCTACCAGATTGCAGCAGAGGTTATGAACCGTGTGGGAATTCATGACGGAACCATTTTCCGGTATCATCAGACGAGACGGAATACGAAGAATTATCAGGTGGATCTCGAGGTGCTGCAGTATGATATGCTGTATGGAAAACGGTACGTTTACGGAGAAGACGGAGAGACACCGTATGAGCGTGTGAAGCTGCAGATGGGTGCTCTGCCGGTAACACTGGAACGAATCGAAAAATCCGGAGAAGATACATGGTACTTTTACGGAGAAAACTTTACGGCATCGAGCCGTGTGGAAGTCAACGAGGAGATACAGGATACCGTTTATGTCAGCCCGTCGATTCTGATGGTGCATAGTCTGACCCTGGAAGACGGTGATCAGATTACAATCGCGCAGCAGAGCAACAGCTCGACGAAGAAGGTGCTGACAAGGACAGAGCCGATGATGTATGAAGAGCCAAAAACGGTATCTACACCGACGCCGACGCCGAACCCGGACAGCACGAAAACGGACGTGACACAGGAAAATGCCAATACGAGCACTGCGCCGCAGGATGAACTGACGGCAGCGCCGTCCGGTGCGCCGGAGGGCGAAGGCGACAAGATTGAGCCGTCAAAAACAGAAAACAGCGATAAACCGGCCGAAGACGGCGGTCTGCAGAATTAAAAAGAGTGTCCGAAAGATCATACAGTGGGGCGGATTTTGACGTCCCACTGTATCTTTTTACGGGGAAAGTCGAAAAGTCGGGACAAAATTTTGAAAATTGCTATGGACATATCCGGTCACTCGATTATAATGATACTAGGGTTTGAAAGCAGCCCTAAAATACTGAAGAATGGTGAAATAAAGTGAATTATACAGAAGCAGTTGATTATATCGAAACAATACCGAAATTTACGGTGAAGCATCCGCCGGAACATACGAGGGAGCTTCTTTCGCGCCTTGGGAATCCGCAGGAAGGGATCAAAATTATCCATGTGGCGGGCACGAACGGAAAGGGAAGCGTCTGCGCGTACTTGAATGCGATGCTGCTTGCAGGCGGCAAAAAGACAGGACTTTTTACCTCCCCGCACCTTGTACGCATCAACGAGCGGTTCCAGATCAACGGGGAAGATGTGTCGGATGAGCAGTTTCTCGACGCATTTCTCAAAGTGGAAAAAGCAGCCAAAGAATACGAGGCGGAGGGCGAAGGCCATCCGAGCTATTTTGAGACGCTGTTCCTGATGGGAATGCTGATTTTCAAAGAAGCCGGCGTGGAATACCTGGTCATGGAGACCGGCCTTGGCGGACGGCTGGATGCGACAAATGTGGTCGAAAAGCCGCTGGCATGCATCATCACGTCCATCAGCCGCGACCACACCGAGTATCTCGGCGACACCCTCGAGGCGATTGCGGGAGAGAAAGCCGGCATCATCAAAGCCGGTGTCCCGGTAATCTACGACGCCAGCCAGCCAGGTCCGGCTTCTGTCATTGCCGCAAAGGCGAAAGAGATGGGAAGCCCGGCATGGCCGATGGAGCCGTCGTTCTATGAGATGAAAACACAGAGCCGCGAGGGTATCACCTTTACCTTTGCATATCCGGGCGGCGAAAAAGCAGAGCTTGTGATTCCGTACGTGGCAAAATACCAGATGATGAATGCAAGCCTTGCGTTCTACATGATGCATATTCTGCAGGACGTGCACGACATTCCTAAGAACGTGCTTGCGGAAGGCCTTTCGAAGATCAAATGGCCGTGCCGTATGGAAATGGCTGCGCCGGGCGTCATCATCGACGGCGCGCACAACGAGGACGGCATTGCACAGTTTGTCAGCACGGCAGGCTATTTTGCGAAAGAAAACGAGATCACGATTCTGTTCACGGCAGTTGCAGACAAGCACTATCATGAGATGATCGGTGAAATCTGCGAGGGCATCCATCCGTCCCATGTTGTTGCAACGCAGATCGACGGAAGCCGCGTCGTACCGGCGGAAGTGCTTGCAGAGGACTTCAGAAAAGCAGGATGCACGGATGTCTGCGCGGAACCGGAGATCGGGGCAGCGTATGAGAAGGCACTGGGCAAAAAGGGCAGCGGCATGCTGTTCTGCGTGGGTTCTCTGTATCTGGCGGGCGAACTGAAAGCATATCTTGCAAAGCGGAATGGTTAGCGAATACAGGAAGGAATTTTTTGTTTATGTTAAATTACGAAGAAGAACTGAAGAAGTTTAAACCGTGTCTCGATGTGGACGAGGTGGAGGATGCGATTTACAGCCGTGATCTGACGGATGTGATCGACATTTTGAAAGAAATGATGAAAAACGACAAGCCGGAACAGGAAAACGAGACAGAAGCGGAAAAGGAAGAGTAAGGTGCCGGAATGAACTGTATGAATTGTAAATCGGTTGTGGACGTCGGAATGGAGATCTGTCCCAACTGTGGTTTTAACCTGAGAGTACAGAGAAAATGTTTTTCTCTTTCGAATATGTACTACAATCTGGGCCTCGACAAGGCAGAGATCCGGGATCTTTCCGGAGCGATCGATATGCTGCGGCGGAGTCTGAAGTTTAACAAATACAATATCCATGCGCGGAACTTGTTAGGCCTTGTCTATTTTGAGACGGGTGAAGCGGTTGCGGCGTTAAGTGAGTGGATCATCAGCAAGAATATTATGCCGGAGAATAATGTGGCGACGGAGTATATTGCGACGCTGCAGGCGGAGCAGGCGAAGCTGGATATGATCAATCAGACGATCAAGAAATACAACAGTGCGCTGAAATGCTGCCGCGAGAACAATGAGGATGTGGCTGCGATCCAGCTGCGCAAGATTCTGAACCAGAATCCGAAGCTGATCAAGGGATATCATCTGCTGGCGCTGATTTATATTCACAAGGGTGAGTATGAGAAAGCGCGGAAGATTCTGAAAAAGGCGGCGAAAATTGACAAGACAAATTCGACGACGCTGCGTTTCCTGAAGGAGGTTGACTTCCAGACGGGTACGCAGACATCGCTGGAGCCGAGGCGGTTCGGACGCAGGGAGCGGACGGAAGAGCAGCGGGAGGACGAAAGAGAGCGGGTAGTAAGCGGCGATACGGTGATTATTCCGCCGACGTTCCGCGAGACATCGACGGCGGCTACCATGCTGAATATCGGCATTGGACTGGTGCTCGGCGCACTGGTTGTGTGGTTTCTCGTCGGGCCGGCGAATACGCAGAGAATTAACCGCCAGGCGGATGAAAAGGTTGTGGAATACAGCGGAAAAATGGCGAGCCAGGAGGCGCAGCTGAATCAGCTTCAGAGCCAGGTGGATTCCCTGAACGAAACGACGGCATCTGCCCAGCAGCAGATCCAGACGGCACAGGACACGGTGGCTTCGTATGAAAACCTTTTGAAAGCAGTGGAAGCGCAGCAGCAGGGCAATACAAGCAATGCAACCAATGCACTGACGGAGGTCAACCCGGAGGCCCTCTCTGTAGATGCAAGAGCCGTTTACGATACGATCTACAAGAGCATGCAGTCGACGATGTTCCAGGAACTCTCAGATTCTGGCGTCAGTGCGTTTGATGATTCGAATTACACGGAGGCGATTGATAAGCTTTCGAAGGCTAAGAATATCAACGACAGTGACTATACGGTGCTTAACTATCTGGCGCATGCGTATCGGCTGAGTGGGGATACCGATAATGCGATTTCGGTGTTCCAGGAGATCATCGATAAGTTCCCGGGAACCCAGAAGGCTACTAAGGCCGAGCAGCAGATTGAGGCGCTGGGGGGGACTGTGAAGACGGAGGAATAGTGAGGACGGACGCCCACGGGGCAGAATGCCGCAGGAGATGCGGCGCTGTTTCGTCGGGCTGATACCACTGACTACGCGGAGGTTGCGTGGGACGAAGGGCAAAAAAGTATAAAAGTGAGAAGATAAAACACAAAAGATGAAATTCGCTTTACGGCGAAAAATCTTTTGTGTTTTTTATTTTATGACAGGAAAAAGGGAGGATGGGAAATGGATAATCGTGTTTGGGTGAAGGATGCGGTGATGACGATTCGGCTTCCGGAAGAGGTGGATCATTTTGTGGCTGACCGGCTTCGGGAGGAGGCGGGGGAGATTTTGGTGGAGAGGAATGTGAGGGAGGTGGTGTTTGATTTTCGGAAGACGGTGTTTATGGACAGTTCGGGGATTGGACTGGTGATGGGGAGGTTTCGGGAGATGGAGCTGATTGGCGGGAAGGTGAGAGCGGTGCATGTGGGAGAGCGGATGCGGAGGATTCTGGTGATGTCGGGGGTGACGCGGGTGATTGAGGTGGAAGAGGAGAAGACGTGGAAGTAGGTTTTGGACGGGGAGTGGGCAGAAAGGGGAATGGGATGATGCGAGAAAGGATGAAAACAGAAGAGAAGATGCGGTGGAATACGATGACGCTGGAATTTGAGAGCCGTCCCTGCAATGAGAGTTTTGCGCGGGTGTCTGCGGCGGCGTTTCTGGCGCAGCTGAATCCGACGGTGGAGGAAGTGGCGGATGTCAAGACGGCGATTTCGGAGGCGGTTACGAATGCGATGATTCACGGATACCGGCAGGAAAAAGGTAAAATTCAGATGAAGTGTGTGCTGGATCTGGAGGAGAAGGTGTTTCAGGTGACGGTAAAAGATACCGGCGTCGGGATTGAAAATGTGGAGAAGGCGATGGAGCCGATGTTTACGACCTGCCCGGAGCTGGAGCGGTCGGGGATGGGGTTTTCGTTTATGGAGGCGTTTATGGATGAGCTGGAAGTAAGGTCGCATCCGGGATGGGGGACGGAAGTGGTGATGAAACGGAAAATCGGTGTGCATCCGGAAATGTAAGGGCCGGATCGGAAGTCATAGGAGTCAGAATGCATGGAACATACGCTTGCCCTGATCGAAAAGGCACACGAAGGGGATAAAGCGGCAAGGGATACACTGGCAGAGGAAAATATGGGACTGGTCTGGAGCATGGTGAGGCGGTTTGCAAACCGCGGGGTGGAGATGGAGGATCTGTGCCAGATCGGGAGCATGGGCTGTGAGGCGATTGATAATTGATCCTCGTTGAAGTCTGTTTTTCGACGTATGCGGTTCCGATGATTGCGGGGGAGATCCGGCGGTTTCTGCGGTCGGAGGGGGATGGTGAAGGTGAGCCGCCCGATCCGGGAACTGGCGTGGAAAGCGTATGCGGTGCGGGAGCGGCTGGAGCGGGAGAAC
>ENA-OQET01000686-OQET01000686.1-human-gut-metagenome-genome-assembly--contig:-NODE-686-length-16918-cov-3.352927_pt1 | contig 16918 bp, 26 predicted proteins | sample MGYA00242800_ERZ504645 | MGnify/ENA primary metagenome ERZ504645 (study PRJEB26092, sample SAMD00036308) | human gut metagenome | host: Homo sapiens | study: EMG produced TPA metagenomics assembly of... | reverse complement strand
AGATTCATAGGCAATTGTTCCTGCCACTGCAATCATGCTGGCATTATCCGTACAGCAATACATTGGTGGAACCGTAAAAGTGATATTTGGATATTGTTCTTTTAACTCTTCAATTCTTTCTCTTAAACGAGAGTTTGCGGACACACCACCACCAACTACAAAATGATGAATATCTGAATGATCATCTAAGCATACTTTAATGCGACTAAATATTTCATCTAATGCGCATTCCTGGAAAGAACAAGCTAAATCTGCCATATCAAATGTCTGATTGGTTCTTTCCATACGCTTAACAAACTGCAATACACTGCTCTTTAAACCAGAAAAGCTAAAATCGTATTTACCTTGTGTCTTAGGTTTTGCCAATGTATATACATTTTTTCCTTCTCTTGCTAGTTTATCGATCTTTGGCCCGCCAGGATAACCCAATCCTAATACACGAGCTACTTTATCATAGGCTTCACCAATCGCATCGTCCTGCGTCTGTCCTAAGATTTCAAAGCTTGTTTCATCTTTCATATAAACTAACTCTGTATTACCTCCAGAAACGACTAAGGCCAATACAGGGTATTTCATATCTACCACCAATTCATTGGCATAAATATGAGCTGCTAGATGATGAACAGGCACCAAAGGTTTATGATAGGCAAACGCTAAAGTCTTTGCAGCCTGCACTCCTACATGAAGGCAGCCGATCAATCCTGGCCCTTTCGTTACTGCTATGGCATCCACCATATCCATAGTCACATTTGCCTGCGCTAAAGCCTGCTCAATACAATAAGAAATATTTTCCACATGAATACGGCTGGCCACTTCTGGAACAACTCCACCAAATTCTTTATGCACATCAATCTGTGAAGCAACGATCGATGATAATACTTCTTTTTTATCTTTTACTATCGCAACTGCCGTTTCATCGCAACTGCTCTCTATTCCTAATATGATCATAAGATATCCTCCTATAATGCTCTTGTCATGACAATGGCATTTTCATTATCTGAATAATAGCCTTTTGAAACATTTACTGTTATAAAGCCTAATTTTTCATACAATTTTATCGCAGCTGTGTTTGACTCTCTTACTTCAAGACTCATATACTCACATCCACCCGATCTTGCCTTTTCAAATAATTCTTCCATCATTTTTTGTCCATAGTGTTTTTTTCTTTGATCTGGATCTACACCAATCCTGGCAATTTGTGCCATTTCAAATGTTTCCCACATAAATGCATATGCGACGACTTTCCCATTTTCTTTGAGCATATAGCCGTTGCTGAAAGGATTTACTTCCAGTTCATTTTCAATCTGTTCCAGATTCCATGCGTCATTAAAACACTTTTTTTCTAAGTCGACAATTTGTGCAAGATCTTCTTTCCGCATGATTTCGATCATACTTTATATGCATCACTTTCTTTTAGATACTGTGGAACCAAGGCATGTATATTATCAACTTTACGATACATGTCCTCCAGTTCAATAAAATTCTTTAGATAATCTGGTTGTTTTGTTTCTTTTCCAATTAAATATCCGTCTCCAAATAAAGTTCCTGGACAACTGTTTAAAAAATCATCTAATTCTTCCACATTTAATATTGTTGTTTGCCCTATGATCTTTCCATTTTCACAATGAGCAACATAAGCTCGTTTACTGCGAGCATCCAAAATCACATTGGCCATCGGCTCTTTTCCAGCGTATAGCTGCATCGTTGAAATACAATACAGCTCTTTATGCATCGTTGTACACAATACTTTGGCAATGGTCATCGCAATACGAATTCCAGTATAAGATCCTGGACCATCTGTGATCACAACACGGTCAATATCGGCATAATCCAGTTTAGCTTCTTCTAAAATTCGATTTAACTCAACAAAAATTGTTTCACTTTGTTTTTTAAACGCTTCAATAGATACGCCTGCCAACAATTCTTTATCTTTATACACACCTAGGATCAAATTCTTATAGGCGCTGTCCATACATAAACTAATCATGATATCCCTCCAATATAGATGATGATAATGGTCCTGTAGAAACCATTGTGATCATTCTTTCTTCATCAATTCCTTCTTCAATTGAAATAGAAATATGATCTTTTGGAAGTTGTTCCCTGATGAAATCTGCCCATTCTACTACACTGATTCCTTCATCAAAACATTCTTCAAAGCCTAAATCCTGGCTTACGCCCTCTAAACGATATGCATCAATATGATGCAAAGGTTTTCCAATTTTCCATCGTATACGATTTAAGGATCGTAAACGTTGGAGAATTTATTACATCTTTAACACCTAAAGCCTTCCCAAAACCTTTTTGTCCAGGTAGTCTTTCCTGCACCAAGATCTCCATCTAAAGTGATAACGTATTTGATTATCTTTACTAAAGATTTGTCCACTTTTTTGGGCAAATTTCCTGCGTATCTTTTAATGAATGTATCGCAATTTTCATTTCTTTCTCCTGCTCTTTCTAAGTTGCGCCTTGATCGCATTGATATAGTCCATACGACTTTTTTACCTTTTACTTCAGAACCTTGATCGCTTGGTTTATAGTATTGACGATCGATCAATCCATCCGGCATACAAACCATATCTGTCATATGATATTTATAATCATGAGAATATTCATAATCTTTTCCATAATTTAATTCTTTCATTAATTTTGTAGGTGCATTTCGTATTTGTAAAGGAACGGGTTCCTGCAAAGTTTTGATCGCATCTTCTTTTGCGCTTAAGTAGGCAACCTCCAAGGAATTTGATTTAGGTGCCAGTGCGCAATATGTAACGGCATGCGTCAAATGCACATTACATTCTGGCATCCCTAAATAATGACAGGCTTGATAAGCAGCCACGCATATTTCAAGAGCTCTTGAATCAGCCATGCCAATGTCTTCACTGGCAAATCGCACAATTCTTCTGGCAACATATAAAGGGTCTTCCCCAGCTTCCAACATTCTTGCCAGCCAGTAAATTGAAGCCTGCACATCCGAATTGCGCATGCTCTTATGAAGAGCCGAAATAATATTGTAATGCTCTTCCCCTTTTTTATCGTATAATAGAGACCTTTTTTGAAGACATTGTTTCAAGATCTCTTTGGATACATGGATCCCATTTACATCTGATGGAGAATTATAGACCACCATTTCCAATGTATTTAAACAAAAGCGAGCATCTCCGCCTGAAAAAGCTGCGATTGCCTCAATATCTTCCTGTGAAATATCGATCTTTAGATTCCCTAGACCTTTTGAACTAGATATAGCACGAACAATTAGATCCTCTAAATCTTTTTGTTCCAAAGCGTTTAACACAAATACACGACATCTAGATAAAAGGGCACTATTGATTTCAAAACTTGGATTTTCTGTTGTTGCACCAATCAAGATAATGCTGCCTTTTTCGACATAAGGCAAAAATGCATCTTGCTGAGCCTTATTAAAGCGATGGATTTCATCCACGAACAAAATGGTTTTTTGTCCCAGTACTTTTCTTTGATCGGCTTGTTTCATGACTTCTTTGATTTCCTTGATTCCACTGGTTACAGCTGAAAAATCGACAAAATAACTTTCCGTCTGATGTGCGATAATTCTAGCCAAAGTTGTTTTACCCACTCCTGGAGGGCCCCAGAAAATCATCGAAGTAACTTGATCATTTTCGATCATCTGCCATAACAGCTTACCTTTTTCAACCAGTTGATGTTGACCTACATATTCTTCCAGTGTTTCAGGACGCATACGATCAGCCAAGGGACGAATATCTTCTTTAATTTGAAATAATGAATCTTGTTCCATGATCTCTGCCTCCTTTGACTGTACTATTATAGCACACAGACTGATTTTATACTTTTTAGAAGAAAAAAAGTTGCACTATGTGCAACTATTCACCTAGATAATAACGACCATAGGCATCGGCTGCCATAATAGCCGCATATGTGGATTCTGGTGTTACTTCAAAAGGCATATTATGAAGTGTATCTGAAGGATCGCAGGCAGCCTTTGCTACCGCCATGATCTTTTCTTTTGTCACTTCTTCGATTCCCAACTGTTTTAAGGTAACTGGCAATCCAACTTCAATACAGAATTCTATGATTTCCTCAAGTTCTTCAGCCGGTACATTTTCTAAAACCAACTGTACGATCGTACCGAAAGCAACTTTTTCTCCATGGTACATAGAATGGCATTCTTCCAATACGGTAAATCCATTATGAATAGCATGTGCTCCAGCTAAACCACAGCTTTCAAATCCTATTCCAGATAATAAGGTATTTGCTTCAATTATTTTTTCGACCGCCGGGGTTAAAGCTTTTGCCTCTAGAGCAACCTTAGCTTTTACGCCTTCTTCCATCAAAGTTTCAAAACATAATTTAGCTAATGCATACGCTGCATTGGTTGCAGTCCCACCTGCACAAGTTGTAGCCTGGCTTTGCACGCAGGCACGTGCTTCAAAATAGGTAGCTAAAGCATCTCCAATTCCTGCAACAGTTAATCGAACCGGTGAATTGGCAATGACTTGCGTATCTACTAACACAACATCGGGATTCTTTGGTAAGAAGAAGTATTCTTCAAACACTCCTTCATCTGAATAAATAACAGACAGTGCAGAGCATGGTGCATCTGTACTGGCAATCGTTGGACAAATGATTACAGGACTTTTTACATAATGAGCCACTGCCTTGGCAGTATCAAAGATCTTTCCACCGCCAATTCCAATGACCATATCACAATTATTATCATTAGCCAATTGAACTAGACGGTTGATTTCATTCTTTGAACACTCTCCATTAAAATAATCAAAGAGTATTTCGCAACCAGTTTCCTTAAAGCTATCTTCTACTATCTTTCCGATTCGTTTATAGCCTCCCTGACTAATCAGGATCAAAGCCTTCTTTCCCATTGCGCCTACATGTTCTCCAAGTTTCTTTAATTCTCCGGGTCCTTGGATGTACTTAGCCGGACTGATTAATTTTTTTGTCATGATATATCTCCTTTTTGTTACTTTCATTTTATCAAAATTCACAAAAAAAGCTCGGGTTATTTTGTAATTTATCATATTGTTAAGCTATACTAGTATTATACATTAGGAGAGGGATCACGATTACAGATGAGAGATATGCCAAGATCGTAGAAATCACTAACTCAAGAGGCTTCATTTCTACTAGAGAACTGGCACAGAAATTAAATGTTACCGAAACAACAATTCGCCGTGACTGCGATGAATTAAGTAAGAAAAACCTAATCATTCGTGTTCACGGAGGAGCCAAAAGCATTCAATACAGAAATATTCTTTCAGATCGTAATGAAAAAAACATGAAGGATCATATGCTGTTTAGTTCCAAAGAAAAAAATGCAGTAGCCAGAAGAGCCGCCTCTATCGTTGAAGATGGAAGCTGCATCATTTTTAGATGGAGGTACAAGCATTGTAGCAATGTTAAAATACCTGGAAGGCAAAAAAATCAAGATCGTCACCCATAGCAAGTTGATAGTTTCAAACTTTCAAGATTACAATGCTGAACTTTTCTGCATAGGAGGAAAACTCATCCCTGAATTTGCCATGTGTACTGGTCCTTTGACCCTAAGCGTACTTGAGCGTTTCAACTTTGATTATGCCTTTATAGGTTGTGCCGGAATCGATCTAAAAAGAAAACTTGTTTATACAGTTGAAATGGATACGATGGCCATTAAACAAAAAGCTATGTCTCTTGCCAAGAAAAGTTACTTATTGGCTGACTCATCTAAATTTAATGTAACTGGATTCTGCAGCTTCATTTCTACAGATGATTTTGAAGCCATATTCAGCGACAACCAGATCAACGCCGATGCCAAGGATATTCCTGATAATTTTATCTTGATCGACACCAACATTTAAAGCCATCTTTTGATGGCTTTTCTTTTATTAAAAGACCGCCTAAATTAGCAGCCTATAATGTGTATTCGTAGATGTAATCGTCCATAACATATCCATTTCCTATATCCGTTACATCTTCATCGATCTTTTTAAATCCTTTTTTTTCATATACCGCAAGACTATTGGCATTATGTTTATTGCATGTCAAATATACGCTTTGATAACATTGTCATTTTGGCAATTTCAAAAATATATTCCACATATCTGAAGCATAGTGTTTCCTCTAGCTCTTTTTTTAAATACAGTTTGACAAAAACAAACGATCCGGTTCAAAATTTTAGACCTATATATCAATCATTTGCCCATCTTTATGAACTTGATAGTATTTATAATGATCGTGTCGAGTCTGTTCGTCCATTGCCTTAAAGCTCTGGAATTTATCGACCATATAATCTATCTGATCTTTACTCAAAAGAAAAGGAAAATATTCATGCCATATTTCATTGGCACAATCCGCCACTTCCTTTAACATCTCTTGATTTTGACAAACGATGATTTCAAGTTGACTATTCATATCGTATCTTACTCTCCTTAAATTTATCTTTTGGTTCTTGTTTCTGGTCTGGATAACCAAACGCAACCATCCATAATGGTACAATATTCTGAGGTAATTTAAAATATGTTTTTTAGTGTCTGAACACGATCTTCATTGGGATATCCACCTAACCAACAAGATCCAATATTTAATTCTTTGGCTTCTATTAACATATTTTGAGTAGCTGCTGCACAGTCCTGCTGACAATAGTCTAAACTTGGATTACAATCTGTATCAGCACATACAACGATACCCAAAGCAGCATCTGCCAATAATTTTGCATAAGGAGAAAACTCACTCAAGTCTTTAAGTTTTTCTTTATCTTCTGTCACGATAAAAAACCATGGCTGTGCATTTCGAGCACTTGGTGCACAAAAGGCTGCTCTCAAGATTTTATCGATTTCCGATTTTTTCAGAGATTCCTGTTTAAATTTTCTAATACTGCAACGATCATAAATACTATTCATGAAAACCCCTCCTCAATTTCTCATCAAAAAACAGCTCAGTGCAGTAAAACTACATCGAGCTGTTAATTTTTTATAAATTTTTTTCGATATTAGCCATTAAATTTGCTTCTGGCATGTATCCAGAGAAAGCATCTACCTGACGACCATTTTTAAACATAATCATTGTTGGTACGCTCATGACACCAAATTTTGCAGCCAAATCTGGACTTCTGTCTACATCGACCTTAACGATCGTTACCTTGTCTTTCATTTTTTCGGCAACACCTTCTAATACTGGACTTAACATTTTACATGGTCCACACCAAGTGGCAAAGAAATCTACCAATACTGCTTTTTCGTTCATTAATTCATTAAATTCTTGAGTATTTACAATTTTCATAATTAGTTCCTCCATTTTCCATTTGTTAATCTAATCATAGAACATTATTCAGTATACGTCTATTTATTTGCCCAGTACCATTTTATCAATGATCTTACCGATCCCATTATTTAAATTTGTATCTGCAATGATATCAGCTATTTCTTTTACTTCATCCATGGCATTCCCCATAGCTACACCGACTCCGGCTCTTTTTAACATTTGAATATCGTTTTCCGCATCTCCAAATGCCATGACTTCATTCATCGTATATCCATTTTTAGCGGCAATTTTTTCTAAAGCACTTGCCTTAGATACACCCTTTGGCATGATTTCCATCCAAGCTGGACCGACCATCAAAACATCATAATCACTTAAAGCTTCTTTTAGTGCATCTAAATTTTGTTTAAAGAACTTCTCTGAATGAACCATGATAACTTTGTTGATATCCTGCGTCAAACGAACTTCTTCATAAGGAAGATTTATAAAGTTTCGATATTTTCCACCTGACTTCAATCCATAGTCCATTGGTTTTCCCGCAACAACTTCTTTTATTTTCTTTTTCAAACGATTCATTGTAGAAAGATAACTGTAGAAATCATAGCCGCAACAGAAGATACCCTCTACATCAAATTTCTTACAGATTTGTTGGATCTTGATTCCATCTTCTGGCATCAAAACATCATCTAAATCATATTCTTTATTTTTAAAATCATAAATGATCTGTCCGTTTACCAATGCCAAATAGTTGTTACCTTCTTCCAGTCCTAGAGGCTCATACACAAAACGACATCCATTTTTATCACGACCACTGGCAATAACGATCTGTATACCTTTAGCCATTGCCTGTTTGATGGAATCCACTGTTCTTGGATCCATCGTTTTATCATCCATTAATAAAGTTCCATCTAAATCAAACGCCAAACATTTAATCATATTCGTCTCCTCTTATACGGAAACATTATATCATTTACTATGATACACTGACTAATTTTTAACAGAAGTTTTACTTTCTAATTTCTTAGTTTCAAGTTCTTTTTCTTTATTCTGAATATGGATCTTAGCCAGCTTATAGATACTGGCAACTGTAGGAATTCCTAAGAACATTCCAGGTATACCTGCCAAAGAACCGAAAACAACCACTGTCATCATTACGTAAATCCCTGGTAAACCTACACTGCTGCCTACAACTCTAGGATATATTACGTTACTTTCAAACTGTTGAAGGATACATAAATATACAAGGAATCCTAAAGACATCATTGGATCTACAGTAAAAACCATAAACATACCAATTGCTCCACCAATATAGGCTCCAATCATCGGAATGATATTAATCAAGCCAACTAGCACACCAATCATCAATGGATATGGCATGTTCAATAAATACATTCCTGTTGCACATAGAGTTCCTAAGATCGTTGCTTCTATACATTGTCCACCAATAAATGATCCAAATGACTGATTTATAATTTTTAATGCAGAAGTCAACTTATCTTTTCTATCTTTTCCCAAATATAAATCACCTAATCGATGATAAAGCCTTATAAAACGTTCTTTATCTAGTAAAACGTAAATCGCAAAAATGATTGAAAGAATTGTATTGAAAACCGAGTTAACTACAATATTGACCATATTGAATGTAGATCCTAATACATTTCCTAATCCATTCCCTAAAAAAGATAAAGTTTGATCAATCATTTCTTTCCAATTGATTTCTAATCCATTTATCATTTCTACAATATGTGGATTATTTTCAAAAAGATTCGACAAAAATTTAATAGTATCATTAAAATATTGAGGCAATACATCAATAAGTACCTGGACCAGCTTGTCCTAGAGTTGGTATCACAATAGCCAAGACAAAATAAATAATTCAAAGCTACTAAAACATAGGGATGGCTAATAAACTAATTACTCTTTTTATTTAAGAACAAACTTATTTTTAGATTTTTCTAAAAGTTTTTCTATTCGATTCATCACCAAATTCAAAACATACGCTATCATACCGCCAAATACAAGTACCTTGACAGCGTTCCAAATAACACCAATTGTTTGTCCTACTTTATCAAGATTTAATATACATACAACAAGAATGGCGATCCCTATGATGTATGTCCATATCTTCTTATCAATATCAAAAAATTTCATAATTTCCTCCAAGTAATATCTTATTTGATTATAGCTTACTTCTATCATTTTGTCTTATTATTTATTCACCATGATCTTTCTTTATGATTTAATAATACCGGAGATGAATAAAATGAAGATTCAATTACCTAAAATATCAAATATTTTGGATCCTTATCAAAATGATCCTACCATTATTTACGACCACTATATTCAAGATATCAAATTTGAACAAACCGTCATACAAAATATTGAAAATCAAAATATGACGATTGATGCCTGTCGATTTGATCATGTTTCATTTCAAAATATTCAATTTGAACAGGCTGAATTGTTGGATATCGTATTTGATCACTGCGAATTTGAAAATGTTCATTTTATGAAATGTAGTCTATATCGTGTTCAATTCATCAACTGTCGCTGCATGGGAATTGAGATCAGTGATTCTTTGTTAGATAACACTCTATTTGATTCCTGTAATAACGCTTATTCAAACTATGGCATGTCCTCTTTTAAAAAAGTTCGCTACGAAAATACAAACCTTGAAAATTCTGGCTTTATTCAATGCACTTTCAAAGAGATTGAATTCAAAAATGTTCAACTCGATGATAGTGACTTCTTTAACACAAACTTAAATAAAGTCGATTTTTCAACATGCCAAATCAATAATATCGGTGTCAGTGAAAATATGTTAAAAGGTATCATTATCAACCCTCAACAAGCCCTAGCATTTTTAAAACTGTTAGGAATCGTAGTTAAATGATTGTTTTAAATATATTATTTTATCTTAAAAATATCATCAATGAATTTTTACGCAATAATCCTAATGCCCTTTACAAAGATTTCGAATTAGTAAAGGAATAATGACACTGACACCTTTAGAAATTGATTTTTTAACATATGTTTTTTTATTTCTTGCCTTACTTCATCTAAAATCCGTTGCTAATCTTTATCTAATTTATTTAGAAAATGTATTCTTGAAATATTCCTAATAATGATTGAAATAACAATGCTATATATACAATTATTATTTCCATCTCTTCCCCTCTTTCTAGTTTTCGCGTTTTCTCCACTTCCATAAATACATGATAAAATATATTTAATGAAAGGAGGTATTCATTATAAATAAACCAATCAAACCAGGTACTGATAATAAACCTGCAGGCACATATATTGAACGAGGCCCTCGTGGCGGTAATGTTCCAAATAGCAAGAATAGTACACATTGATCGTGGTGATCGTCTTCCACCAACTCAAAAAACCTGGTAACGGATGGGAACGAAAAAATAATTCATTAGTGTTTAGTATTATTAGTACTAATCACTATTTTTTCTTACTGAAACAAAATCACTGATCAAACAAATTCAGTTATATCCAAGCCTCTGCATACAATATTCCACTTTCTTCATATTTGGTTATATAGTGATAAACTATCTCTCCAGTTCTTATTTAAGATGTTTGTCACAATTAGTGATATCATTCTCTAAAAATATATACTTCAAATACTTCAAATTTTTATCTAAAGCATTAGCAATTTTAACTTTGATTTCATCATGTGGACTTCTTTCACAAGTTTCGTACATACATTTTGTTGAAACGGCTACACCAGTCATTTTTGTTAATATATCTTGAGAACAATTTTTCTTTTCTCTTAAAGTTTTGATGTGATTTCCAACCATTTTATTATTCGACATATTTTCACTCCTTCCATATCACGTTTCGTGACTTAACCATTCTGTTACATACAGTCACAAATCTCTACAATAACAAAATTCACTTTTTGTGAACCTACTTGATTGTTAATGTTCACATTTCGTGATGTTCTTTAAGTGAAAAAAGATAAAAGGTGTAAAATAATGAGGACTATTGGAGATACTATAAAATTATTAAGAGAAGAAAGAAGATTATCTCAACAGAAGTTGGCTGATATATTAAATGTTGCTAGGAGTACAATCTCTATGTATGAATCAGGTTCAAGAATTCCTGAAGATGATATGAAAGATTTAATTTGTGACTATTTCAATGTTGATATGAATTATCTTTATGGAAAAACGAATACAAGAAACTCATATAGAGAAGAATCTGAAAACCTTTCTAAAGTAAATAACATCTTTGATGACTACTTTCCTCTTCATTACTGTACCAATCTATCAGCTGGATCACCTACTGAATTGTTAGAGGCAGAACCGGATGCTGTGGTGTATGTTCCAATCAAGTTCCAGAATCGTAAAAAAAGGCTCCATGCCTTTCAGGTCAATGGAACGAGTATGAACAATGTTATTCAGGATGGATCTATCGTAGTAGCTGAAGAAGTTCCAGATACAGTATTAAAAGAAGGAACTATCGTTGTTGCTTGGCTTGATGGAGAGGCGACAGTGAAGAGGTTGTACCCTGGAGACAATCATGTGATGCTGATGCCTGACAGTTCAGACAAAGGGCATCATCCAATTACAGTCAATTTAGAAGATGATCAACTCTATATTATCGGACGAGTAATTTGGCACATGAACCCAGATGATATAGCAGAATATTATTAGAGGCATATAACTATGAAGATTGGAATGAGAAAACCCAGTATAAAAAAATCCTTTAAAGCCAGAACCACAGGTAAAGCAAAACGTAAAATCAAGAAAGCTCTTATTCCTGGATATGGCAAAAAAGGAATGGGATGGATAAAGAATCCAAAGAAAGCTACATACAACAAAATTTACAAGAAGACTTCATTTAGTATCTTCGACTTGTTCAAGTAGGATGACAATACAGAATACTATTAGAGAGGGGTGAAGAAGATGGAAAATCTTATTAAACAAGAACAAATAGTCTTGTATCAGATAGATGGTACAAATATTAGCGTAAGTGTTATTTATAAAGATGATACTTTTTGGCTTAATCAAAAAGCAATGGCTGAATTATTTGATGTGAACGTTCCTGCCATTTCAAAACATTTAAAAAATATATTCAACGAAGGTGAGTTATCTGAAGATTCAGTTATTTCCAAAATGGAAATAACTGCTTCCGATGGTAAAAACTATCTAACTACATTCTATAACCTTGACGCCATAATTGCTGTTGGCTATCGTGTCAATTCCTTTAAAGCCACTCGATTCAGACAATGGGCTACAAAAACCTTGAAAGAATACATTACAAAAGGATTTGTTTTAAATGATGATATGTTGAAGAACGGAAGACCTTTCGGCAAAGATTATTTTAAAGAATTGCTCGAACGTGTAAGATCTATACGTGCTAGCGAACGTCGTATTTGGCAACAAATAACTGATATTTTTGCAGAATGTAGTATAGACTATGATAAAGACTCAAAGATAACAAGAGATTTTTATGCAATGGTTCAAAACAAGTTCCACTACGCTATCACAGGCCAAACCGCAGCCGAAATCGTATATTATGGAGCAGACCGAAATAAAGAGCATATGGGTCTAACAACATGGAAACACGCTCCAGATGGTAGGATTTTAAAATCTGATGTTTCTGTCGCTAAAAACTATTTAACAGAAAAACAAATCAAACAATTAGAAAGAACTATAAGTGGATATTTCGACTATATAGAAGATCTAATTGAACGTGAACACACATTCACAATGGAAGAGTTTTCTTCCAGCATTAATGAATTCTTATCTTTCCGTAAGTATGATATATTGCACGGAAAAGGTCGTATTTCGGGTAAAAATGCTAAAGAAAAAGCTGAAGCCGAATATATAGAATTTAACAAAAACCAAAAAATAGATTCTGATTTTGACAAACAAGTAAGAGAATTGTTAGAAAAAAAATAAAAAGACTACGGTCCACGCGGGATACCGAAGCCTAATAAAAATATAACATAAAAAAATCCTCCAGCACTGGCAATGCTGAAGGCTGTTAAAGAGGTATACTGTCAATATACCTTGTACATAAAAAGAATGCTCGGCAAGCATATATCTTTTTATGTACTCATTTTATCAAATTTAAATAAGAAAAGAAAGGATGAGTACTATTATGGCAATCGAAGTTAGAAATCACAACGGAAAAAAGCAATATCGATTTAGATGTTATTATCAAGATATGTATGGCAATCGAAAGCAAAAGAATTCAAAATGGTATGAAACAAAAAAAGAAGCTAAAAAACAGGAGTCTCTTTTTATCACAACATACAACGATAATAATACATCCATTAAGTTTTATGATTTGGCATTGAATTGGTTGGAATTCACCAGGAAGAACAATGCAGCTTCAACAACCGCAGATAAAGAAAGTGTGATAGAAAACCGATTCAAACCTCTACACAATATAAAGATCAATGAAATCACTTCCTCTATGTGTAAAAGGTTTTTTTGAAGACAAGGAAATAGCTAAATTATCTGTTTCCAGAAAAAACACTTATCACTGTTATCTTCATTCGATTTTTAGACATGGTAACATCTTTTTTGGTACAAACGGAAATCCTATAGATGCCATTCCTCGTTTTAAAGAAAAGAAGTTAAGTCTTGATGATCCATATTCCATATATACACCAGAAGAATTTAAAATATTTGAAGAAAGCTTCGATGATGATCGAGAGAAATATAGAGAATTTTTTTCATATGTTGTTCTAGACCGGAATGAGAAAAAATGAATGCAGATCTTTGAAGTTTTCCGCTTTTCGTAAAAAGTATGTTTATGTATACAGACAGATTAAAAAGAATAAATTTGAAAATCTAAAAACAAAAGAGTCCGTTAGAAAGATAAACCTTTCTGATAGCTGCTTAAGCATAGTAAGAAAACAATATAAAAAGTATAAAAATTTTCCAGGATTTAATGATGAATGGTTTATTTTTGGAGGGTATAAGCCATTGTCCCTCACCTCCATAGCGAGAGCCAAAGAAAAAGCCGATAAAAAAAAGCGGATTACCCATTATCAGAATCCACGATCTAAGGCATAGCCATGCATCATATCTGATAGAATCAAAGGTAAATCCGTATAAGATATCTAAGCGCTTAGGACACGCTAATACAGAGACAACAATGAGGATCTATGCCCATCTTTTGGATCAAGATGAAGACGAGATTTTGACTCTCTTAAATTCAAAAAGTGATGAAATTAAGACATAAATGAGACATAAACCCTGAAATCCCCTTTATATAAAGCACTGGTGCAGGAGAAGGGAACCCTTACAATCCCATAAATCCATCCATATTATTCAAAAAGTGGGAGATTTTTTTAAAAACAAGCCTTTTTTACATAAAATATCATCTAATTTTTGAATCATTGTCACTAAAATTGACACTAATTTTTTGTTCAAAATAAAATCCTCAAAAGGATATTCACCAAAACTAACTTCGTATTTATTATAGCATAATAGGCTCATAAAAGATGTACTTGAAAATTTCATTTCTGAAACAAAAGATATCATTTATCTAATCACTCGATAATCTTAACTAATTAACAAAAAATTAAAACTGTAAAAACAAATCTAGTGCAATTTCTTTTGATTACAATTACAATTATATAAAAGGAGGCGGAAAAATTGTTAAAGTTTCTACATCGATTGTTTCAAGAGAACATAGAGTGTGAACAAAATCTTAGAGACATGCAAGATATAAACAACGTCTCTCTACATGCATCGGAAGAAGCGATGAAAAATGCTGAAAAAGCTGCAAATGATGCGATGAACGCAGTAAATACTTCTTCATCAGCCTTCGACAATAACATGTTTTGTGGGAACTGTGGTTCAGGCATGGGAATGTTTTAAATAGTATCTAAAGGTAATTTGATAATAAGAGGAAGGTTACTTATAAGAAGAGAGGAGTAAAAGATTATGGAAAATGATGATTCAAAAGAAAAATGGTATAAAAACAAGAAAATATTAGGAGGAGTTATTGCAGTTATAGTTGTTGTTTGTTTAGGCATCGTTTATGCGTTAACTTCCCAACAAACATTCGTTGTTAAAGCGCAAGAAATCGAAGTTGGAGAGAAAGTTGCACTTACCATAGATTCACTTTTAAATGCCGATGAAATGGCCCCTGGCATTGTTGATAATTTAGAAATTACTTCAAACCTGATGACCGATACTGAAAAATATACCTATAATGAAGAGACTGGAGAGGTCGTTTCTAAAGATAAGGATTATCTAAAAGTAGGAACATATGCTGTGACGGTGAAGTCCGGGAATGATTCTCAGAACATTGAAATTAAGATTGAGGATACAAAAGCGCCTGAATTTGTTGGATTCCGTAAAACAATCGTGGTTGAAGAAAACGCAGAAGAGTTTGACTTGTCTCGCTATTATTTAGCAGAAGATAAGAGTGATGTTAGTATAGAAACGGAAGAAAAAACAGATGTTTCAAAAGCAACAACCATTGAGAATACAATTGTTGGAACGGATGAATTTGACAACTTTACGGAGAAGGAATGTACTGTTAAAATCATCACACAAGAAGATATCAAGAACGGAACGAAACTAACACCGATGGTGGATGGAAACGTACCTTTAAGCAAAGATACCATGGAAAAAGCAAAGTCCGGTGAAATCGATGTTCAAGTAGAGGATATGGATAAAGACTTGCAAAAGGCTTAACAAGATATCGAAGAAAATAAAATAAAAGGTACAACATCATATAAAAAAGTTGAAGATACTGATGCATATTTCAATCGTGAAAAGTTCACAAATGAAGGTGGAATCAGTATGGAAGCCTTAGGAATGACATATCAGGAATATAGAGAATTCATTAATAAAAACTTCGTAGACCCAGAAACAGGCACAATTAAAGGAACATATAATCCAGAAACAAACGCAATGGAATGGACAGATGAATCCGGTAGTCATAGTGTTAGTTTAGACGATGTAGGAATCCATAGAGAAGAATTAGGCGATTCTTACTGGGATTGGGTGGATTCTCAAGTTAACGGAGGTAACAATAGTAGTAACAGCAATAATGGTGGCAGCTCTTCTGGAACACTTTCCAATCCAGGAAGTAGTACAGGAAATACCGGTGGTGGTTCTTCAACCCCAAGCCAGCCAGTAGAACCAGAAACACCACCAGCATGTGATAATACGATTCCAGCCGGATTCTTTGCTACAAGAGCAGAAGCCGATGCCTATGGTCAACAACTTGTTATGGATGCGCTCTTAAATGGCAACGCAAACTTTGGTGGATATTATGTTGATATTTACACAAATGGATGTGGAATCACATATTATGGTGTTACTCTTAAGCCATTTCAGTAAAATTATGTTCCCATATAGGGAGCTTTTTTAATAGTAAATCAGTACAATAAAAGATACATTCACAATTAATCTCATAATGGCGAGGTCAAAATTATTCAGAAATATAGATTTTCAATGAATAATATTATTTGCATTATAGCAAATGGACACATAATCAAGAAAGCTAAAATCATTAGAGTGTTAGCTTCCATAAAATGTACACTTTAAAATTTACAGAACAGTCTGGAAGGACGAAGTTACATGAGTCTCGATTATTCGGTTCTCGAGAAGAAACAGATGGACAATGACCGAAAATCTTTTTCAAAATGTTGCTAGCTTATAGAAATTGTGCAGAGAAGTTA
>ENA-OQET01000685-OQET01000685.1-human-gut-metagenome-genome-assembly--contig:-NODE-685-length-16925-cov-3.455173_pt1 | contig 16925 bp, 16 predicted proteins | sample MGYA00242800_ERZ504645 | MGnify/ENA primary metagenome ERZ504645 (study PRJEB26092, sample SAMD00036308) | human gut metagenome | host: Homo sapiens | study: EMG produced TPA metagenomics assembly of... | reverse complement strand
ATGACTTACCAGAGCCACTGAGTCCGGTAAGTACCACAAACTGGTCTCTGGGAATATCGACGCTAAGATTCTTAAGATTATTCTCATTGGCTCCGCGTATCCTAATAAAACGCTTCTTATCGTTTGCTTCTGCTGACATGAAAGCCTCCTACTCTGTCCGGTCATAAAAAATACTCCGGTATTCTTCTTAACAGCAGAATCTACCTCTCTTATTCCGCTGTAAAACTTCTGATTTTTTATCAGTATACTGCCAGAACATCCGTTCGTCAAGGTGAAAAAATCGACAAATTTTCTACAACAGAAAATCCGCCATCACTCCATTGCTCACATGGATTCCCTTTCTCGAAAGATATATCCTGTCTCCTTTTTGTTTCAGCATTCCGATCTCCAGATGTTTTTTTCAGGACCTCTCCGTAAACGTTTTCCATATTTTTTCCGAAATATTCCGCAAACGCTTCCATTGAAACGCCCTCTGTCATCCGAAGCCCCAGAAACATAAACTCAGCCATCTCATCTGCCTCTGTAAGGCTTTCCATATTCTGGCGGATCTTATCCGGAAACGCACTGTTTCCAATATATTCCTTCATATCCGCAGTATTGGAAAAACGCATATGATCCAGAAGTGAAGACGCGCCAAGTCCCAGTCCCAGATAATCGATCCTCTGCCAGTATCCCTTATTATGACGGCATTCCCGTCCACCTTTCGCATAATTGGAGATCTCGTACTGATGAAACCCATATTCCGCCAGGATCCTTGCCGTATTCTCATACATACGGTACTCCGTATCCTCATCCGGCAATTTCAGCTTTCTCTCCCCGAAAGGAGTGCCTTCCTCAATGATCAGACTGTAGGCGGAAATATGTTCCGGCGAAAGCCCTGCCACCGTGCGGAGATTTTTTTCCCAGTCTGCATAGGTCTGTTCCGGAATGGCACTCATCAGATCGATATTGATGTTGGAAAAGCCTGCATCCCTTGCCATAAAAAGCTCTCCTGAAACTCTTCCCACGTATGGATCCTTCCAAGGATCTTTAATTCCCGATTCTGCGGGGACTGAAGCCCCAGACTCAGCCGGTTGATCCCGTGTTCCAGATATATTTGAAGTTTTTCTTTATATAAAGTCCCCGGATTTGCTTCGATGGTGATCTCAGCATCCGGGGCCACAAAAAACTTATTTCTGATCTGATCCAGCATCTCTCCAACAAGAGACGGATCAGGCACGGAAGGTGTTCCTCCGCCGATAAAAACTGTAGTGATCTCCCTGTCCGAAAAATCCGGAACAGCAGCAATCTCCCTTTCCAGAGCCTGGAAATATTCACGCTGCCTCTCTTTTCCGGCAGGTCCGGAAAGGAAATCACAGTAATCACATTTTTTCACACAAAACGGAACATGGATATAGAGCTCCAGCGGTTTTTTCGCCTCATTCTCCATCCATAGCTCCTTCCTCTCCACCACTACCTGATGTATCATTATCCTCATCAGAGCTTGTATCTTCACCGGCACTATCCGCATTATCCGTACTTCCGTCTGAAGCAGCCGGTGTCGGTGTCACGCCATCGATCCCCAGTGCCTCGCTGCCGTTTTCTGCCAGGTACTCATTGACCATTGTCAGATTTCCATTGCTCGTCACTGCATCCGGATCTACGGTTTTCGGATCAGGAGTGGCAGTCGGTTCCGGCGCTGTACTGATTTTGATCACACTTTCCTCTTCTGCATTTTTCTTCTTTGAACCACATCCGGTAAGCAGAGCTCCTGTTATAGCCAGAAGTCCTGCTGCCAGAAACAGTTTTTTTATATTTTTTTTCAAAAAGTCATCTCCTATTTATCATCCAGCTTCAGGACACTCATAAATGCCTTCTGCGGGATCTCCACGTTACCTACCTGACGCATACGTTTCTTACCTTCCTTCTGTTTTTCCAGAAGCTTCTTCTTACGGGAGATATCTCCACCGTAACACTTGGCAAGTACGTCTTTACGCATGGCTCTTACCGTCTCTCTGGCAATGACCTTGCTTCCGATAGCTGCCTGGATCGGGATCTCAAAGAGCTGTCTCGGGATCTCGTCTTTCAGCTTCTCACACATCTTTCTTCCGCGCTCGTAAGCAGTATCTGCATGCACGATAAAGGAAAGAGCATCCACTTCTTCTTTATTCACAAGGATATCCAGCTTCACAAGCTCACTTCTCTCATATCCGTCCAGCTCGTAATCCAGGGATGCATAACCTCTGGAACGTGACTTCAGTGCATCAAAGAAATCATAAATGATCTCGTTCAGCGGCAGTCTGTATTTCAGAAGTGCACGGGTTTCTTCCATATATTCCATGCCTTCATACTGACCACGTCTCTCCTGGCAGAGATCCATGATCGCACCAATGAACTCTGTGGTTACCATGATCTCCGCCTTCACCATAGGCTCTTCCATGTATTCGATCTCTGAAGGATCCGGAAGGTTGGTGGGATTTGTCAGCTCGATGATCTCACCATTGGTTTTATAGACCTTATAAATAACACTCGGTGCTGTAGTTACAAGATCCAGGTTATACTCTCTCTCCAGACGCTCCTGGATGATCTCCAGATGAAGAAGTCCCAGGAAGCCGCAGCGGAAACCAAATCCAAGGGCGACCGATGTCTCCGGTTCATAATAAAGGGAAGCATCGTTGAGCTGAAGCTTCTCCAGCGCGTCACGGAGATCGCCGTACTTGGCACCATCTGCCGGATAAAGGCCACAATAAACCATAGGGTTTACCTTCTTATATCCCGGAAGTGCCTCTGCACAGGGGTTGTCCGCATCCGTTACCGTATCACCCACGCGGGTATCACGGACATTCTTGATGCTGGCTGTGATATATCCGACCATACCTGCTGTCAGCTCGTCACACGGGATAAACTGACCCGCTCCAAAATATCCAACCTCCACAACCTCCGTGGTGAATCCGGTCGCCATCATATGGATCCTCGTGCCCTTTTTCACACGTCCGTCCTTCACTCTGCAAAATACGATAACACCCTTATAAGGGTCATAAACAGAGTCGAAGATTAGAGCCTTCAGAGGTGCATCCACATCCCCCGCCGGCGCCGGGACCTTATTGACGATCTGCTCCAGAACCTGGTCTACATTCAGTCCTGTTTTTGCGGAGATCTGCGGTGCATCCTGCGCTTCGATTCCGATCACATCCTCGATCTCATTGATAACACGCTCCGGATCCGCACTTGGAAGGTCGATCTTATTGATCACCGGAACCACATCCAGATCATGGTCCAGTGCCATATATACATTGGCAAGTGTCTGAGCTTCGATTCCCTGTGCTGCATCCACAACAAGGATCGCTCCGTCACAGGCAGCAAGGCTTCGGGAAACTTCATAGTTAAAGTCCACATGTCCCGGGGTATCGATCAGGTTAAAAATATACTCATTTCCGTCCTTGGCTTTGTATACAATACGAACCGCCTGGGATTTGATGGTGATCCCTCGTTCTCTCTCAAGGTCCATGTTATCCAGAACCTGGGCCTGCATTTCCCTCTCGGTAAGAAGTCCCGTCATCTCGATGATACGGTCCGCAAGTGTTGACTTGCCATGGTCGATATGTGCAATGATACAAAAATTCCGAATTTTACTCTGGTCTATCATTCAGGAAGTCCTCCTTAAATTTCTCTCGTATAAAGCGTTCAGAACGCATATTTTTCCATACTGTTCTTTATCATATCATATTTCAGCCTTCTTTGTCACTGCCTTTCAGAACTCTGTTTAAGATATCTGCAAATGGTTCCATGGCATTTCGGACTTCCTCCACGGTATTTGTCTGTGCTCCGGCCTCCAGAAGCAGGGCCCGTGGCTTAAGATGCAGATTATAGCGAAGCCCTGCCAGATAGATCCCCCGGTAAAGATCGGGGTAATACTGTGCCGCCTGATATTCCAGCTGAAAGGAAAATGCCAGATTCTCTTCTATGTAAGGATTGGGCAGATAACTCACTGCCCCCTGACTGACTGTATAGCTTAATCCATTATAAAAAAGCAGCTGAGCAGTAGGTTTTCCATTCACCTGCGTTACCAGATGACGCTCATCCGGCACACCATCTCTGTGAAGGTCGATCACAACTTCAATGGTGGGATTTTCTTCCAGCACTTTTTCTATGGATGCCCTGGCATAATCATAAGCCTTGCTCCTGTCCAGTGTTCCTCCCATCATATCAAAGGCATCTGTTATATGAATGACCTGGTATCCATATGTTTTTTCCAGAAGTTCAGTAAGATGATCTCCCACTCCTACGATGGTGTCCTCAGTCTGTCCTTCTCTTGAATCTGCAAAAGCCTCCTGGGAATGGGTATGATAGATCAGGATCTGGGGTACCGATGAATCCTTTTTAACGGACAGATCCTCCTTCAGAAAACGGGGCGCACTGATCTGCTGTGCATTCGTTTCCGTATTGGAATCCAATATAAAAAACTGATTCATCACATAGTCAAAATCTGCCAGTTTCGCCTGAGACAAGTCAATCTGCGGATGTGGCAGTGCCACAGTCTCCTGTTCCTTCGCAGTATTTTCACCGGATCGGTTCTCCTCTGACGCTGGAGGCTCCGGTTCTGTGTTCCCCGGCTCCGTAGCTTCCTGTTCTGAACCTCCCGGCTCTGTAATTTCTGGCTCTGCAACTTCCTGTTCTGCATTTCCCTTAACAGTTTCCTTTCATTTTTTTAGCCGTCAGGAGATTTTTGCTCTGCCTCTTCCGCTTCTTTCTTTGGATTCTTTTTCTTTGAAGCTCTTCTTTCTTCTGAAGGGCTTCTTTCTTCTCCACTTCTTCCGCCTCGGCCATCAGCAGCGTCTCCTGCTCTTTTCGGTTCTCTGCTTCCACTTCTTCACCCAGATGCTCTGCGTTTTTTTCCCTGCAAAAGCATCTCTGTTTCCCGGTCTCTGCCATTTTCCTTCTGCAGAGCTTTCTTTTCCCAGAAAGCAATACAGCGGCAGCTGTCTGTAGATCTCACCATGCCTAAAAAAATTCTCCCGGAAGGACAGCCACCACACCCAGGAAGATCAGGCTCAAAACCACGCAGAAAGCCCTCTGGATATTCGTCACCCACGATCACCTCTTATGGTATTTTATGACCTGTCCTCTTCGATTAGACTATCAGAAAAAGCCAGATTCAGTCCCTCGGAAATGGTAAAGCTTAAATATCGTACCGTTTCATCCACATCCTTTGGTGTTACAAACATGGTGTAAAGCTTCGGCGAGATCATTTCTTCCAGAAACTCCTTCTGCTCATCTTCCTCCAGCGCCTCCAGAAGCTCTGCCATGGAATCATGGACAATAGTAGCCGCATCCACCACAGTCGGAACACCGATCCCGATCACACGGACCGAAAGATTTTCTTCATTCAGGCCTTCCCTGTGATTCCCCACGCCGGAGCCCGGACTGATCCCGGTATCCGTGATCTGGATCGTCCGGTTAAGTCTTGTCGTACTTCTGGCCGCCAGCGCATCTACGGCGATCACCACATCCGGCTTTGTCTCAGAAACAACACCCCGAACAATTTCCAGAGTTTCCATTCCGGTCTGTGCCATCACACCCGGAACGATCCCGCTGATCTGATGCATTTTCATATGTTCATTGCTCTTCAGCCCATATTCCCGGATCACATGCCTTGTCATATGAAGATTGGAAACTGCACGAGGGCCAAGGGAATCCGCAGTGATCTCCTGATTTCCAAGCCCTACCACCAAAATTGACAACTGATGTCCAAGATCGATCAGCTCCCTTAAATGATGTGCCACCTCTTCCGAGATCTCCCTGTGATAATCCTCATCCGGAACGGAAAGATCCGGTGCCTCAATGGTAATATAGGTTCCCTGTGGTTTTCCCATGGTCCTGGCTCCGTTTTCCGTTGTGATCCGCACTACGGTAGTCCGAACATCCTTTTCCTCATCGTATCTTTCCCTGATCTCTACTCCACGTACTTCTACGTTTTCCGCCTGAAAGCGTTCCGTTGCTTCCAGCGCCAGATCTGTTCTGATTCTGCTCCTTCCAGCCATACTCTCATCCTCTTTTTCTGTAAGATTGCAAAGACTTTTCCACTGCTATCTGCAACTTTACCGGTGTTTTTCCCTTTCATTATTTCCCTTTTTCCCATAAATATGTGTCATTTCCCCTTTCCCACACAGCATCTGGTATTTTTTGCATATTTTTTTGGAATTTTTGCAAAAAATCATCTTGACATTCCTGTGCACGTATAATAATATATATAAGCATGTTTCATAGGAGCGCCCGTGTCTGTTCCTGTGAATGTAATTTAATATTATATTTTTAAGGAATCGGAGGTGTACGAATTGGCTAACATTAAATCCGCAAAGAAGAGAATCTTAGTTAACAGCACTAAGGCTGCAAGAAACAAAGCAATCCGTTCTGCAGTTAAGACTTCCATCAAGAAAGTTGAGACAGCAGTTGAGAATAAGGATAAGGCAGCTGCAGAGGTTGCTCTTAAGGACGCAATCTCCACAATCAGCAAAGCTACATCCAAGGGCGTTTATCACAAAAATAACTGCGCCAGAAAGATTTCCCGTCTTTCCAAAGCTGTCAACAGCATTGCGTAATAGACCACGGAATATTTTAGTTATAAGCTTATAAGTAAAAGGAAAGACAGTCGAACCGTCAGCGACTGTCTTTTTTGTATATAGATTTCTGTTTTGTATATAGATTTCTGCATTGACCAAAAGGAGTTTTTTATGATATCCCATCCCTTTCCCTACCGCATTATCCGCAGCAGTCGGAAAACCCTGGCGATCCAGGTCAGCGTTTCCGGTCAGGTAACTGTCCGCGCTCCACACACAATGCCAGATTCCACCATCCATCGTTTTCTCTCACAGAAAGAAAGCTGGATCCTGAAGCACCTCTCCCACGCCGCCTCCAGGCCGGCACAGCCCCCGAAAGAAAACCCGCCTCTTTCGGAATTCCGCCGCAGTTATTATATGGAATCCGCCAGAAAAATATTCAAAAGAAAAACCGCAGCCTACGCCAGAAAAATGGGCGTAACCTACGGCCGTATCACGATCCGGGAACAAAAAACCCGCTGGGGAAGCTGCACCAGCGAAGGAAACCTGAACTTCAACTGGCGGCTGATCTTCGCCCCGGAAAAAGTCCTGGATTATGTTGTAGTACACGAACTTTCCCACAGAAAAGAAATGAATCATTCCCCTGCCTTTTATGCAGTGGTGGCATCTGTGATGCCGGAGTATAAAGCCTGCGAAAAATGGCTCAGGGACAACGGAGCGACCCTGTGGCAGAACCCGTCTCCGTAAAACTCAGGCTCTCACTGCTCTCGCCGAGCTGTACTTCACGATCAGAAGCTCCACGCTGAGCACATCTCCAAGTGTACCTGTCTTTACCGCCTCTTCCGCATCCACAAAATCCCGCACAGCATTCTCCAGCTCTTCCACAGTGTAGGATCTGGCACAGGACGCCAGATTCCGCACAACAAAAGAGGGTACTCCCAGTTTGGAAGCGATCTCGGTCTGAGAAAGACCCTCCTGTGACATTTTCTTGGTCAGGCAGATCTGACGAAACTGTTTCGCCAAAAGAAACAATATCCGCATCGGCGGTTCCCGAAGAGTCAGAAGGTCATAGTACAGATCCAGGGCCCGCTTCTGGTTCTTCTCCGTCACCGCACGCACCATATCAAAGATCTTATTGGTTGTCTGCGTGGTACAGACAGCCTGGATATCTGCAGCCGTCACAACATCTCTTCCGACCGTATAGGAGATCAGCTTTTCCAGCTCCATCCTTATATTTCCCATATCTGTTCCCGTCATGGTCAGCAAAAGCTCCACATCTCTCTGGGTGATCCTGCGGCCATTTTTTCCAAGGATTCCTGCTGCCCACCGCATAAGAGTCTTTTCATCCTGCTGTTTAAATTCCCCGATGCTGCCGCAAGCTTTTACCGCCTTATACATACGGCTTCTTTTATCTACTTCAGACTCGCAGAACACCATATACAGATAATCAGGCAGAGCTTTCATATAATCTGCCAGTTCCTCACATTTATTCTTAAAGAATCCCGTATCCTCAAGAAGGACTACTCTTCGCTCTGCAAAAAAGGGCATGGTATCACAAAGACTCAAAAGCTCCCGGACATCGATTCCCTTCCCTTCATATCTGGTGAAATTCATGGTATCATCGTCCGGGTTCAGAGCCTTCACCAGATTTCTTTTATATTGCTGCTTCAGATAGGCTTCCTCACCATAAAGGAGATATGCCTGCTTAAATTTTCCTGTTTTAATATCTTCCTGAATATTCTTCAATCTCTGTACCCCTGTCTGATTTTCTCTGTAATCCAGTTTATACGACAACTGCCGGAAATGCAACACCCAAGCAAAAATTTGACTTTCCACCGGATTCATGATACTGTAAACAGGTACATATTCCGGCAGATCCGTTCTGTCAGCGAAATATGCGGAAGGGAGTGTTCCATTATGGAAAAAAGAAGAAACAGCAGAACAAGCAACCTGAAGAGCGCAACCACCAAGGCCAAAGCTACCGTGAAATCAACTGTAGAAAAGATTGAAAAAACACCTGCAGCTGAAAAAACCGTTAAAGCAGTCAAAAAGGACAACAGAGACTGTAGCAGCCAAGGCACCAGAAGATAGTAGAAGAAGTTAAGAACACTGTAAAAAATCATAAGATCAGCGGCATCACACTTGAAATTTTTAGAGACATCCATCACAGTTGCCGACCTTGAGGCAGCTGTTAAGAAAGATGCAGAAGCAAAGGGCCTGAAAGGCAAAGAGCTCCACATCTATGTAAATGCAGAAGAAAGAGCAGCTTACTACACTGCTGACGGAGAGGGTTCCGACGATTACAGGATCGATCTGGCCACTCTGTAAGCTCCGGCGGATCTGTTCCGCGATCGCTTACTATGCCGGTCTGTCTGTGACATTCCGGAAACGCAAAAAGCCATGCACAGGACATTTTCATCCGGTCCCGCTGCATGACTTTTCTTTTTTATCTTTTACTGGATCTTTTTGATCCAGTCTCTGGAGCAGCCTACTGCAGCTCTCCAGCCTTTTACCATGGCATTTCGCTTCTCGTCATCGATCTCCGTGCGGAAAATACGTTCCACATCACGACTTTCCAGTACTGCCTCCTTGCTTTCCCAGAATCCCACAGCAAGACCTGCAAGATATGCGGCACCAAGAGCAGTTGTCTCAATACATTCCGGACGTTCTACAGCCACATTACTGATATTGGCCTGGATCTGCAGGAGAAGATTGTTTGCACTTGCTCCGCCGTCTACACGAAGAACTGCAAGGTCACTTCCTGCATCTTCCTTCATAACCTCCAGCACATCATTGACCTGATATGCAAGTGATTCCAAAGTCGCACGCACAATATGATACTTATTTACACCACGGGTCAATCCCACGATCGTGCCACGGGCATACTGATCCCAGTAAGGAGCTCCAAGTCCTGTAAATGCAGGCACGACGTAGCAGCCGTTTGCATCCGGTACCTTTCCCGCAAAATACTCGGTATCCGATGCGGAATCCACCAGATGAAGCTCATCACGAAGCCACTGGATCGCAGCACCAGCCACAAATACGGATCCCTCCAGAACATAAGTGATCTCTCCGTTAAGTCCCCATCCGATGGTTGTAACCAGCCCGTTATTGGAAAATACCGGTTTATCTCCTGCATTCATCAGAAGAAAGCCACCGGTTCCATATGTATTCTTGGTTTCACCTTTCTTAAAGCAGGCCTGCCCGAACAGCGCCGCCTGCTGGTCACCGGCAGCACCGGCTACCGGGATCCTTCCGCCGAAAAAGGACGGATCTGTCTCACCATAAATCTCACTGGACTCTTTTACCTGCGGAAGCATGCATTTCGGAATGTCAAGCTCCTCCAGGATCTCATCATCCCACTCCAGTGTATTGATATTGAACATCATCGTTCTGGATGCATTGGAATAATCTGTTACATGAACAGCTCCCTTGGTCAGCTTCCAGATCAGCCAGGTCTCCACGGTACCAAACAGAAGCTCTCCCTTCTCTGCTCTTTCGCGGGCGCCCTCCACATTATCCAGGATCCATTTTACTTTGGTGGCAGAAAAATACGCATCGATAACAAGTCCTGTTTTCTGACGGAATTTTTCTTCCAGTCCCTTTGCTTTCAGGCTGTCGCAGTATTCTGAGGTTCTCCTGCACTGCCATACGATGGCATGATAAACCGGCTGTCCCGTATTCTTATCCCAGACAATAGTGGTCTCTCTCTGATTGGTGATACCGATCGCTGCAATATCCTCTGCCGTTGCCTCAATCTGGTTCATAGCCTCTCTGGCAACAGAAAGCTGTGTGGACCAGATCTCGCCTGCATCATGCTCTACCCATCCCGGTTTCGGAAAATGCTGGATAAACTCCTTCTGCGCCACACTGCGGATCCTTCCACTTTCATCAAAAAGAATACAGCGGTTACTGGTCGTTCCGGAATCCAGCGCCATAACATATTTTGCCATATAAAAATCCTCCAATACATTTCTTGGCTGCGGCTCAATGCCTCTGCAGCCTCATAATTTCCATACCTTCTGATTTGTAGTGGAAACCGCTGCTGCCCCCGCACCCAGGGCTCCCATCACATCCTCCTTATCGGAGATCAAACCGCCTGCGATCACAGGCACCTTGCTTGTTTTACATATCTGTTTAAGAATCTTCGGCATCAGCCCCGGCAGAACCTCTACCACATCCGGCAGCTGCTCATGCTGATTTCCCAGATTCTCAATGTTCTTGATCGCCATGGAATCAATAAGGAAAAAACGCAGAACTGTATACATTCCAAGCTTCTTCGCCCTGTTGATCATGGATGCTTTTGTTGAAATGATCCCATCTGCATGGATATTTTTACAAATATAATCCACAGAAACCTCTTTTGAGCTTAAACCTGTGATCAGGTCTATATGTGCCATCGCGATCTTCCCCGCCTGGTGGATCCGCTCCACAATTCCCCCAATAGAACGGATATCTCCATACAGGATAAAGATCACGGTAAGCTCTTCTCTGCCCAGACAGTTCTGAAGCCCCTGTTCATCCTTTACAGCCGCTATGATCGGGTTAGCCTCGATCGCGTCCAGAAATTCTTTGTTCATATTCTCTCTTCCTCCGCAATGTTCACACAATATCATACTATCTCCGCGCATTGTTTGAAGATATTATTCTTATTGTATCAGTTTATTGCTTCAAAGACCAGACACATTTGCCAAATATATCTGTTTTATTTCCGGCTGTATTACAATTCTCAGACAATCTTCTTCTCTGGCAAAAGAAGGGAAGCCCCTATGGACTTCCCTTCTGCAGATACATTATTTCTCAAATGGGAATTTGAACTGTGTAAGTCCGAATTCATCACGAAGTCCGATAAACTCTTTCTGAACTGCCTCTGTCACCGGAACTCCCTTATCCTTACGATACATCCATACATCATATTCCTTCTCGCCTGCTGTGTAGATACGTTCCTGTCCAGGAGCCTTCTCGGAGCCTCTCAGGTCTCTCAGGATATCACCGCATGTTTTCTTGAATGCCTCTGCACCCATAAATGCCTCTGTGTCGATAGCAATAAAGAAATGTCCAAGATGATATGGACGGATCTTTCCTTCCTCATCCTTGCCCTCCAGAGCTTTCAGGAAGAGACCGGACTGAAGAGCTGCGGAAAGGATCTCAACAACAGTAGAGTATCCGTATCCCTTATATCCTCCGGTTGTCTCACCAAATCCACCGAGAGGAGCAAGTGCTGCCTGCTGGCTTCTGATCTTCTTAAGGATCTCTGCACTGTCTGTAAGCTCCTCTCCTTCTCTGGAAATAACAAGACCCTTAGGAGTATCATGATTGATACGTGCGTAGTATTCGATCTTGCCATTCTGGATAACAGATGTTGCACAGTCCAGTGTAAACGGGAACGGCTCATCTGTAGGCATACTAAATGTCAGTGGGTTGGTTCCAAGCATATTCTCAACACCAAATGTCGGTGCAACGGATGGTCTTGCGTTGGTACCGCTGATACCGATCATATTCTCCTTTGCTGCGAGACCTGTCCAATATCCTGCGATTCCATAATGGGAAGAGTTACGGACTGCAACCATACCCATACCGTATTTATGTGCTTTTTCGATACACATGTCCATAGCCTTCTTGCTGGCTACCATTCCCATACCATCGTTGGCATCGAGAACTGCAGTTGTCGGTGTCTCTTTAAGAATATCGATCTTTGTTACAGGATTTAAAATTCCGGATTTGATACGGTCGATATAGATCGGTTTAAAGCGGTTGCAGCCATGGCTCTCAATTCCACGTCTGTCACTTTCCAGAAGTACGTCGGAACAAAGTCTTGCATCCTCTGTTGGAACTCCCATTTTCTCAAATACCGCAGTCATAAAATCGTCTGCAAGCTGCCAGGAAATAAAAGGTCTTGTTTCCTTCTCCATTGTAAAAATCCTCCATATACATTATTATAGTTTTTTATTTTACTTATATAGATCTGCAGCAGGACCCCCTCCTGCCGGAGATTTCAAATTTAGCCTGCCTCCTGTATGTACCTTACAGAAAGCGTCTTTGCATTACAGTTTCAATCCTCGTCTGCCACTACTCTTCCTCTGTCCGGATAATTGGTGATGATGGAGTTTACTCCCCATTTCTTCATCCTTCTCATATCCTCTTCCTCGTTTACAGTCCAGACATTCACTCCGATCCCGTTCTGGGAACAGCTGCGTACATGCTCTTCCTTCAGGTATTCCAGATTCGGATGATAATACTGCACATCACAGGTTCTTGCATAAACCCCTGCATTATCCACGTATTTCTCTACCAGAAAGCCCCCTGCAATAGTCTCATCACTCTGTCTGCACAATACAATGGATGCGTTATTGAAAGAGGAAAGGATGATCCGATCCTCCAGACCATATTCGCAGATCATATCAATGACCTTCTCTTCCATACCACCATAATAATAAACACTGTTCTTCAGCTCGATGTTTGTGATCAGATCTTCCTCCTCTGCCATCCACTCCAAATACTCTCTCAGAGTCGGAATCTGAAGCCTGCCGAATTTTCCGGCAAACTTATCCGGATAACTGCAATCCAGTTTACACAGCTCAGCATATGTAAGATCATAGATATATCCGTTTCCATCTGTGGTACGGTCAACCTTCTCATCGTGCATGATCACCGGAACCAGATCCTTGGTCAGCTGTACATCAAGCTCGATCCCCTCACAACCAGCCTCCACAGCCTTCTGAAACGCCAGCATTGTATTCTCCGGATATTCTCCGCTGAAACCACGATGTCCAAATACTTTCATTCTAATCATCCTCCATTCAATGCATCACATCGTTATGAGCATTTTTACTAATTCATATTTCTGATTATATCATAGCATTTATTTATTTTCAACATTTTTCATCGACTTTTATGTATTTTTTTGTTATTTTTTAATTAATTATTCTTTTAAGCGCTAATATTTTTTGTGCATTTTGTATATTTTGTTTCATAGCAAACAAAGCGATAAAAAAGCCTTTTCAGGTTTATTTTATTCGCTTTGTCTGCCGGAGGGCTGACATATTATAAGCATACAGATTGCCACATATATCCTCCGCAGATCACTGTATGATCTGCTTCACATTTCCTGTAGCCACGATATCCACGCCTGTGCCTGCTACATTCTCCAGGATCACGTCCCCGATCTGAACCGGCGCTTCCACACATACATCCCGCAGCGCTTCCACACAGTCAAAAATCTTTCCTCTCGGAATATCCTGTGCTGTCTTTACTGACACCACCGGCATACTTCCATTCTTCACATGAACGGTCGTTGTCACGATCCTGGTCGGATCTGTCACTTCCTTCACTGCATATTCCGCACCTTTTTTACAGGTATTTCCTGTGACGGAAATGATTTCTTTTCCATCCATTTCCACCAGAAGGGCGCATCCCATAGGACATCCGATACAAGTAAGATTCCTTTTTTCCATTTCATCACTCTCCACCTGGATCACAAGTTCATGTTTATCCTGTTTCTGTTTTCCTTCCAGAATGGAAAGAAGCTGCTCTTTTTTCAATTTGATCTGTTCCATCTCTCCGGGTGCTGCCACCTGTTTTTTTCTGGAAAAGATCCGTTCTCCATCCAGATATGCACGGATGTAACAATTTTTATATACATTTCCCACACGGAAGCGGACCAGCTGCTCCTCCGCCATGTGACCGATACGGATCTCAGACGGCACTGTATAGCGGACTCCGTTTTGGGGCGAAAGCGTGATCTTTATCTCTTCCGGTATTTTGTCCTCTCCATTGTTGTTTATATAGAGAGCCGCATTTCTTCCTGCATTGCCGGCTTCCTCCGAAACAAAATCCACCAGATCATGAACATGAAGAACATTTCCGCAGGCAAAAATACCTTCTACATTTGTCTCCAGACTTTCGTTTACCACCGGTCCGGAAGTCACATTACTCAGCTTCACACCTGCCTGTCCGGAAAGCTCATTCTCCGGGATCAGACCAACAGAAAGAAGAAGCGTATCGCATTCAAAAAATTCCTCTGTACCGGGAATCGGGCGTCTGTTTTCGTCTACCTCTGCAAGAGTGATTCCTTCCACACGTTCTTTTCCTTTTATGTCAACCACTGTATGGCTAAGCTTCAACGGGATTCCAAAGTCATCCAGGCACTGCACGATATTTCGCTTCAGGCCTCCGGAATATGGCATCAATTCTGCCACTGCCTTAACCTCTGCACCTTCCAGCGTCATACGTCTAGCCATGATCAGTCCGATATCACCGGATCCCAGGATCACTACTTTTTTTCCCGGCATAAATCCTTCCATGTTTACAAGGCGCTGTGCTGTTCCTGCTGAATAAATGCCTGCCGGTCGATATCCCGGAATGTTCAGTGCACCTCGCGGTCTCTCTCTGCAGCCCATGGCAAGGATCACAGCTTTTGCCCGGATCTGATACATTCCCTCCTGGCGGCTCATGGCAGTGATCACCTTATCCTGGCTGATATCCATGACCATGGTGTTCAGCCGGTACTCGATTTGCTGCTCTTTTACCATCCGGATAAAACGTGCCGCATATTCCGGTCCTGTCAGCTCCTCCTGAAATGTATGAAGGCCAAATCCATTATGGATACACTGATTCAGGATCCCGCCCAGCTCCTTATCACGCTCCAGGATCAGGATACTCTCTGCTCCCTCTTTCTTTGCAGCCAGGGCTGCTGCCAGTCCTGCAGGGCCTCCGCCTATGATCACGATATCTCTCTTCATCATAATCTTATCATTCATGGTTCTCGCCCTCCTCTGCAATTTTCTTGTTGATTCCTTCGATCAGTCTGGAAGCTCCGCCTGTTTTTGTGATCTCCTCCATGGAAATGCCAAGCTCTCGGCTGAGGATTTCCATTGTTCTGGGAGAGCAGAAGCCTGACTGACATCTTCCCATTCCTGCTCTTGTACGGCGTTTTACTCCGTCCAGGGATTTCGCTCCAAGCGGTCTTCGGATCGCATCCAGGATCTCTCCCTCAGAGATCATCTCACATCTGCAGATGATATTTCCCATATTCCGGTGATCTTTTGATCAGCTCATTTCTTTCTTCCAGAGAAAGCTCTGACGGATCCAGGATCCCTTTTCTCACCGGATCAAAATCCGGATTTACTTCCGGATGTAATTTTTCTTTTACGATGTCAGCAACCATACAGCCAATGGCCGGTGAGCTGGTAAGTCCCGGAGATGCGATTCCTGCACAATCGATAAATCCTGGAGCATCCTCCACCTCTTCGATCACAAAATCCATACCGTCCTCGATAGCTCGAAGCCCTGCAAAGCTTGTGATCACCTTCCGCAGTGGAATATCCTTTACTGTTTTCCGGGATTTGACACTTACTTCCTCCATCCCCTCTGAGGTAGTCGCTGTTTCCTCCCGATCCTCCAGATCCGTAGCTGTAGGCCCGATCAGAAGATTACCGTGAACAGTCTGTGTTACCAGAACTCCTTTTCCGTTCTTATTTGGAAGTGCAAAGATCGTATGATTCACATGTGTTCCTGCACTTTTATCAAGAAGCATATACTCACCCTTACGAGGAGTGATATGCAGTTTTTTCTCACTTACCATATTATGAAAAACATCCGCATAGACACCGGCAGCATTGACGATACAGCCTGTCTCAAAATCACCCTTTGAGGTTTCCACAATAAAACCTTTTTCCTGTTTTCGGATGTTCTTTACTTCTGTGTCAAATTTAAATTCCACACCATTGTTATATGCATTCTCTGCCATTGCAATGTTCAGCTCAAAGGGACAGACAATTCCGGCTGTCGGTGCATACAGCGCTGCCAGCACCTGATCAGACAGATTCGGCTCCATGGCAAGTGCTTCTTCTCTGTCAAGGATCCTTAGTCCCTCTACTCCGTTTTTCAGTCCTCTTCACGCAGCTTATGCAGCATGGCGATTCCATTCTCAGTTGTACAGACAGTCAGTGAACCAGTCTGTTTAAAAGGAAAATTCAGTTCCTTCGAAAGCTGTCCCATCATATTGCTGCCCTTCACATTCAGTTCCGCCATAAGGCTTCCCGGTTCTGCATCATAACCGGAATGAGCGATTCCGCTGTTTGCCTTGGAAGTTCCACAGCATACATCCTCTTCTCGCTCCAGAACGCAGATTTTCAGTCGATATCTTGAAAGCTCTCTCGCCGCTGCCGCTCCGGAAACTCCTGCTCCGATAATGATCACATCATACTAGATCTGTTTCTCCTTTCCTGTTTGCGGATCTTCTGAACTGTCCCGGCTTTCTCTGCGCCGGAAACAGCAGAATATCCGTTGCAACACAAGCATTGCCGTCCGCAGGTATATATTCTGCGAGGAGTACTGCTTACGAACAGCAATCTTTCAAGTGAATATGCCATTATTTTTATGCCGTAA
>ENA-OQET01000684-OQET01000684.1-human-gut-metagenome-genome-assembly--contig:-NODE-684-length-16926-cov-3.440443_pt1 | contig 16926 bp, 16 predicted proteins | sample MGYA00242800_ERZ504645 | MGnify/ENA primary metagenome ERZ504645 (study PRJEB26092, sample SAMD00036308) | human gut metagenome | host: Homo sapiens | study: EMG produced TPA metagenomics assembly of... | reverse complement strand
AGCACTCAAATCGATTCTCGCAGTCGTTCTGGCGCTGACGATGATTATGTCGTGCTCTTTCGCCGCCACTGCAAGCGCAGCGAGCGCGAATGCCGCACCGACTGACGCCTCGGTCTCGGAATTTCCGCAGATTATCGCGGGACTTGTGAAAATCGGCATTGAAGTCGCCAAGAAAGCCTATGAGTACTACGACAAGTATGTCCCGGATTCGGTAAAGGACTTCAATTCTACCGTTGCCAAGGACGCTGCCGGCGCGGTCAAGAATCTGGCAAAAATCGAACCGCTCAAGGTTTTGATAGGCGGCAAGGAGTACGATGTGAGCACCCCGTGGGGACTCATTACGGCTCTTGCGAAGATGGAGACGGATAAAGAGAAGACAAGTATTCTCATGACCTATCTCGACTGCATCTTCACAAAGATAATCAGCTTCATTGCGGACATGGTCCCGCTGCCGAGGGGACTTACCAAGCTTGAGGACTATAAGCCCGAGAGCGAGAACTTCTACAAGGGCAGCAAGGAATTTGTCAGCGAGGCTTCTAAGGACGCGAAGTGGCAGCTCGGCTACAGCCAGGCGAGCCTCGTCCCCGACGATGTTCTCAACGGACATTATTATCTTGCGGGCTACCTGCTTCAGAACTTCCCGTCGAACACTGTTGAGACCGTGCTCGATGACATGAAGGTTCGCACTGTTGTTGTTGACGACGGACGCGGCAAGGTCGTTTTCTCGACCATCGAGTGCATCGGCATCGCGAGCGAGGACATCAAGCAGATCCGCGACCGCGTTGCAAAAGAGCTCAAAGACGAAAACATAATCTCTGTCAATGTCTTTGCGACCCATTGCCACAGCTGCATCGACACGCAGGGTCTCTGGAATCCCTTCTTCGTCAAGCTTGCGAAAAACATCGGCGTCACCTATAGCGGTAAGGGCGAGTATTCCTCCGGCACCGACCCGAAGTATATGAATTTCCTCTTTGACAAGACCACCGACACTATCGTTGAGGCCTGCAAGAACATGAAGTCCGGCGAGATGTATGAGGCTACCCTTGACCACCTCGGCGAGGACTACATCAACGACAAGCGCGGCGTGTTCGACGCTGTCGACAATCTCACAAGACTCCGCTTCGTCCCCGACGACGGCAGCACCGAGACCTATATAGTCAACATGTCCGCTCATCCCTATATCACCGGTCTCAAGACCAGCAAGAGCAGCGGCAAGGAGCTCTCCGCAGACTACACCTACTACATGGAGCAGATAATCAGCAGCGCGGAGAACAACAACACGAACTTCATGTTCATCAATGGCGCTCTGTGCGGCATCTATTCCGCCCGCGGAGTCACCAACGACGGCGTTGACACCGTCCGCAGAAGCGAAGAGGCTACCCGCTACGGCAACGAGCTCGGCAGAATGGTAGTTGCTCTGACCATGACCAAGGATGAGATAAAGCGCGCGGGCGACTGGCTCACGAACGACAAGTTCTATGTCGACGCCGCCGAGGCGATAAAGAACAACACCGAGCTTACCGACGAAGAGAAGCAGAAGAAGCTCGACGCGATAACCGTTTGGTACGAGAATTGGGAGCCCGTCGAGGAGACGAGAGTCGAGCCCATACTCAATATCAGACACAAGGAAGTCTTGGTCGAGATAAGCAATCCCGTTATCGAGGCTGTCGGCAAGGCGAGACTCGTCGGCAACAAGATATATTACGATAAGAACGAGACTCTCTATACCACAACGGAGATAGGCTATCTTGAGATAGGCAAGAACATTAAAATTGCTCTTCTGCCCGGCGAAGTATCGCCCGAGCTTATCGACGGAAAAGGCGCCTGCCTTGCCGAGAACGCTTACAGCGGCAAGGACTTCGGCTATCCGTCGCTCAACAGCATCGTCAGCGACTATGCGGGCAAGAATGTTGAGCTCTATGTGTTCGGCGAGGCTAACGATGCCTGCGGATATGTCGTGCCTGACAATGACTACTGCATGATCTTCTTCGACGGTTCCGACCTGCTCGGCGACCACTATCAGGAGACCATCTCCTTCGGCAGAACGGTTGCTTCGACCCTCGTCAAGGCTTATGCCGAGATGATGAAGGATCTCAAAGCCGGAAAATAAAATGAACAAAAGCCGGGGCTTTCAGCTCCGGCTTAGTTTATTGACAGCTTGCGGACTGCAATTTGTTATATACCACCCGAATTTAGCGGAGTGTTTGTGAATATAGAAACCGACCTGTGGTTCATAGGTCGGTCTTGTTATTATATTGGCGTGCAATTTGTAGGGTGCGGCGACTCGACGCACCCTACAAGATACGCGTCAATAAATTTGTACAGGCTTCGCGGACGGATGAAATCCGACTATATCGCTCTACTTTTTCACTATTCACTTTTACTTATTACTTTGAGCGAAGCGAAACAAACCCCTCAGTCTCGACTTACGCCGAGCCAGCTCCCCTACAGGGGAGCCTATAAGAAAAGTCCCGACAGCTATTTACTGCCGGGACTTCTTTTGTATTATACTTTTTTACTTTACTTCTTCTGCGGTGCGGAAGCCTTTCTTGACGAGGAGGTTGTTTATTCTGTCCTTCGGGTCGAGAAGCTTGCTGACCGAGGTGTCGTGGTTGAGAGTGTCGATAACATAGGAGATGTACTTTGACAGGTCGACCTCGACATACCACTCGCGCTGTTTGAGCTCGGGGGTTCTGTAGATGAGGTTGGTGGTGAACACCTTGTTGATAAGGCCGCTTTCGTATGCCTTGTCGAAAGCCTCAAGTCCGTTGCAGAACAGGCCGAAGCAGGTGCAGACGAAGATCCTTCTCGCCTTGAGCTCCTTGAGCTTCGTTGCAACTTCGATCATCGACTCGCCGGAGGAAATCATGTCGTCAACAATGACAACATCCTTGCCCTCAACATTGTCGCCGAGGAACTCGTGGGCGATTATCGGGTTTCTGCCGTCGACAACGACCGAATAGTCGCGTCTCTTGTAGAACATACCGAGGTCAACGCCGAGAACGGTCGAATAATAGATGCAGCGACCCATGCCGCCCTCATCGGGGGAAATTATCATCAGATGATCGTTGTCGATCTTGAGATCGGGAACATTCTTGACGAGCGCCTTTATCATCTGGTAAGCAGGCTGAATGTTTTCAAAGCCGTGGTTCGGGATAGCGTTCTGAACTCGTGCGTCGTGCGCGTCAAAGGTGATGAGGTTGTCCACTCCGAGAGCGCTCAGCTCCTGAAGAGCCATGGCGCAGTCAAGGGATTCCCTGCTTGAACGCTTGTGCTGTCTTCCTTCGTAGAGCATGGGCATGATGACGGTGATGCGTCTTGCCTTGCCGCCGATCGCGCTGATGGCGCGCTTGAGGTTCGCGTAGTGATCGTCGGGGCTCATCATATTGTCCTTGCCGTACATCTTATAGGTCAGACCGTAGTTGAACATATCGCAGACGATGAAGATATCGTAGCCGCGAACGGACTGCTGGATGTGGCACTTCGATTCGCCCGAACCGAAACGCGGGAATGCCGCCTTGATGAGGTAGGAGTCGCGCTGATAGCCCGAGAACGCGATGGTTGTTTTGTGCTCGCTCTCGCGGATCTCGCGCCATGTTTTGAGATAGGCGTCGATCTTTGCGGCAAGCTCCTCACAGCCGGGCAGTGCGATGAGCGCAAGCGGTCCTACCGGAATAGTTGAAAAATCCGGTGCAGTTAAAGCTTCTGACATAATAATTCCCTCCGCAGATTAAATTGTCATTTTTTGCCTTCATCTAACATTATATAATAAAAAACGCCCGATTGATAGTCAAAAAGAACTTTTTCTAAAAAAATCTGCCGCAGACAATTGGGCGTTTTTTGTTAATTATGACAATTTAAAACTTATGAGTTAGATACATGGACATCGAGCTGGTTGAACGGGATGTTGATTCCGCTTTCGTCGAAGGCTGTTTTGACATCCTCCTGCAGTTTGTAGTAGACGGTCAGATAATCGAAAGATGAGCACCACGCCATGAGCAGAAGGTCGATGCTGCTCGCCGACTGCTGCTTGACGACGACTTCCGGCTCGGGATTTTTATAGATGAGTTCATTCTTGAGCGCCTGCGCGTGGAGCACCTGCTTTGCGAGGGCTATGTCGTCGGAGTAGGAGACGGAGAAGGTCATGTCGAGTCTGCGGCGCCCTTCGGCGTTGTAGTTAATAATATTGTTGCTCGTGATGTGCGAATTCGGGACTATAACGCGCTTGTTGTCAGCGGTCGTAAACACCGTGTACATCAGCTTTATCTCGTGAACCCGCCCGCTTATGTTCTCAAGTTCGACGAAGTCGCCGCTTTTAAAAGGCTTGTTGACGAGTATCTGTATGCCGCTGGCAAACTGGGCGATGCTGTTTTGCAGACCCATGCCGGCGGTCAGTCCCGCCGCGCCGAGGGCGGCGATGAACGAGTTCAGATTGAAGCCGAGAGTCGAGAGCGCGGAGAGTATGACCGCAAATCTCAGCAGCCAGACTACGATGCTGCGCAGAAACGAGTGGATGGATGCGTCAACGCCCTTTCGCGTCAGACCTTTTATCAGCAGTTTGCCGATAAGCGAGCTGACCCAGAAGCCGAGCGCGATTATTATCACAGCCCCGGCGAGCTTTGGCAGCGCGTCGACGAGCTTAGACATAAATGTTTCAAGATCGAATGCCGAGAGTTTTTCCGTCATATCTTTTTCCTCCGTTTTGGGTATGTCTCATTATACCAAATGCGCCCCGAGTTTACAACCTTTTGGACAAATGCGCCCGAATGTGCAACTTTGCGACAGCGGGCGAATGTTGGGTATTTAATCGCGCTTTGCAGTGTGATAAAATATCCGGTAAGATGCGGACATATAGATATAAGCATTATAGATAAAATATTTGTGCTTTCTGTTCAGTTTTTCGGTCATAAATTTTGTGGTAAAATAACAGAAAATGCGGCGGAAAAATATTTTTATATATGTTCGCCGATGAAAGGAGCGTGTTTCTATGGCGTCCGAGATGCTTTCAAAGGTGCTCGATGCCGAAAATTCGGACAAAGAGGCGCAGAAAGCGGCGCACGAACAGGCGCAGAAAACCGTCGACGCGGCGGTCGAAGCGGGCGAGGGCGCAGTTGCAAGAAAGAAGGCTGAGGCCGCAAAGAAAGCGGAAGAAATCATCGCGGGTGCGCGCGAACAGGCGCGTGCAAACGAGGAGAAAGCCGAAAAGGCGGCAGGGGAGCGCAAGCGCGAAGTGCTTGCGGCTGCCGAAGCGCACAGAGCCGAGGCAATCAGAGTGGTTATGGAGACGGTGATCTGATGAAACGGCTCAGAAATTACAGAAAAGTCAGGAGGTGTCAGGTTGGCAAAGCTTAAAATGAAGTGCATCGAGCTGCTCGCTCCGCTTGAACAGAGCAAGGAGATAATCGACTGCCTTCAGCGTATGGGTACTGTCGAGCTGACCGACTGCGAAGAGAGCGAATCGCTCTGCAAGCTGTCAACGGGCGTCACCGTTTCGACCTTTGAACGGTACCTCGCGGCGGCGGAGAGCGCGCAGAAAACGCTCGACAAATATGCTCCGCAGAAAAAGGGACTGATACAGAGCCTCATGTCGTCGTTCGGCGGCAGAAAGGAGCTCGAGGTTTCGGAGTATCTTAAAAAAGCCGATGAGGCGGATGAAATACTCCGCGAGTGCTACAGGATAAACTCGCTCGAAGCGGATATGCGCGAATATGCGGCGGACAATGTCCGCTGCCGCACCGCGATGGACGCGCTCGAACCGTGGCTGAGCCTCGATATCCCGATGAAATGCAAGGGCACGGATTCGTCTGCGATGTTTATCGGATCATTCCCGGTGCAGTATGACGCGCAGTCGCTTCTCGAAGCGATAGCGGCGGCAGCGCCGGAGATAGGCGAAGTCGATGCGCAGATAATCTCGGCTAACAGCGAGCGCACTTGCGCCGTTGTTATATGCCACAGGGAATGCGAAAAAGAGATATTCGAAGCGCTGAGAACGCTCAATTTCGCTTATCCGTCCGACCCGACGAAGCATCCGCCGCGCGTGAGATATGAGCGGCTTCAAAAGCAGATCGAGCAGAACGAAAAAGATTCCGAAACGGCGCGAGCCGAAATAGTGAAGCTTGCGGGCTGCTACGACGATATCAGCTTCGTCATTGATTATTTCACGATAAAGAAAGAAAAATACGCGGCTCTTGAGCGCATAGCCATGACGAACCGCATCTTCGTCCTCACGGGATATATCCCCGAGAAGCGGGCTGCAAAAGTTATTGACGCGCTCGAAAAGAAATACACGGTCGCTATCGAAATTACCGACCCGGACGCAGATGCCGATGTGCCGGTGCTGCTCGAAAACAACGCCTTTGTCGCGCCCGTCGAGCCGATAACCGAAATGTATTCGATGCCAAACCGCGACGATGTCGACCCGAACCCCGTTATGGCGTTCTTCTACTATGTCTTCTTCGGCATCATGCTCTCGGACGCGGGCTACGGCGTGATAATGGTCATCGCCATGCTCATAGCCAAGGCGAAGCTCAAGCTCGAGCCCAGGATGAAAAAGACGGTCAATATGTTCCTCTATTGCGGAATCTCGACCGTGTTCTGGGGCACGATGTTCGGCAGCTGGTTCGGCGACGCGCCGCAGGTCATAGCGCGCGAATTCTTCGGCAAGGAGATAGCGTCGACGGCGGTCTGGTTTGAGCCGGTCAACGACCCGATGAAGCTGCTGCTCTATTCGTTCCTGTTCGGTATAATCCACCTGTTCGCAGGTCTTGCGGTCAGGTTCTATATGCTCTGGAAGGACGGCAAGAAGTTTGACGCATTCTGTGATGTCGTTCCCGTCTATCTGCTCGTCGCAGGTATCGCACCGCTGGGCGCAGGAATCATAATCGATGTGCCGCAGACGCTGACGGCAATAGGCAAATATGTCGCCCTTGTCGGCGCGGTGCTGACCGTTCTGACGAGCGGGCGGAGCGCCAAGAATATTATCGGCAAGCTCGGCGGCGGACTTTACGGGCTGTATAACACGGCGTCCGGATATCTCGGAGATATCCTCTCCTATTCGCGCCTTCTGGCGCTCGGACTTTCGACCGGCGTTATAGCGACGGTTATTAACCTGCTCGGCACGATGCCCGGCAACAAAGTCGCAAAGCTGATATTGTTTATTATAGTATTCCTGCTCGGACATACGGCGAACATCGCGATAAATCTTATCGGCACATATGTCCACACGAACAGGCTTCAGTATGTTGAATTCTTCTCAAAATTTTATGAGGGCGGAGGGCGCTCCTTCACCCCCTTAAAAGCAGATACAAAACATTTCAGATTCAAGGAGGAAATACAATAATGTCTATTTTTTCAAGTCTCGGAACATCAATAGCCGTCCTCGGCGCCGCTCTTGCGGCTATCCTCTCCGGTATGGGCTCCGCAAAGGGTGTCGGCCTCGTCGGTCAGGCCGGAGCGGGCGTTATCACAGAAGACCCCACGAAGTTCGGTAAAGTGCTTATCCTTCAGATCCTCCCCGGTACTCAGGGACTCTACGGCTTCCTTACAGCTTTCCTTGCGCTCAACAGAATGGGCGTTATCGGCAGCGGCTTCGAGCCTCTCTCGATAGAAAAGGGTCTTATGATGTTTGCGGCCTGCATGCCCATTGCGATAGTCGGTTATTTCTCCGCAATAGCTCAGGGCAAGACTGCGGCGGCAGGCGTCAGCATAATAGCCAAGAAGCCCGACCAGAACGGTAAGGCTATAACCATGGCGGCAATGGTCGAGACCTACGCCGTTATCGCCTTGCTCGTCTCGATCCTTTCGATCTTCAGCATCAGCGGACTCAATATCTGATGACCGAAAAAACGGCGCGTATGCGCCGGCGAAAGGGATGAAATGATGAGCGGACTTGACAGAATAATTGAAAAAATAAATGCCGATTCTCTGGCGAGCTGCCGCGAGATTGCGGATCAGGCGCAGAAAAAGGCGCAGGATATCGCGGAGGACGCAAACGCGCGCGCCGAAAAGGCTTATTCCGATATTATAGCGGACGCTGAGAAAAAGGCACAGTCGATATTAAATATGTCCGAAGCGAATATAAGCGGCATTGCCCGCAGAGCCGAGCTCTCGGCGAAAGTCGAGGCGGTCGATGCGGCGATAGAGGCGGCTTATGACGCAATGTGCAATATGGGCGCGGACGATTATTTCGCGGCGCTCGAAAAGCTCGCCGTCAGAAACGCCTGCAAGGGCGAGGGGGAGCTGAGGCTCTCGAAAGCCGACCTTGACCGCGTGCCGTCGGGCTTTATTGAAAGAATAAATGCCGAATTGAAAGACGGTTCGGTGAAGCTTGCGGCGCAGGGTGCGGATATCGAAAACGGGTTTATCCTCGTCTACGGCGATATCGAAATAAACTGCACCTTCAGAGCGCTCATAAACGAGCAGAAGGACACCATCCGCGAAAAAGTCTGCGGCGTGATATTTTAAACGGCGGTGAAAAATATGCATGAAAATGAATATGCCTACGCCGTAGCGCGAATCAGAGCGAACGAAGTGAATCTGCTCACTCCCGCCGAGAGTGAACAGCTGATATCAGCTGAGAGCTATGAGGCGGCGCTGAGACTGCTCGGCGACAAGGGCTGGCATACCGACGGCGTCGGTCACGACTATGCGCCGATGCTCGAAGAGCATGTGAACGCCGCGTGGCAGCTGCTCAAAGAGAGCGCGCCGGACGCTTCACTTCTCGATGCGCTCGTGATAAACAACGATTTTCTTCAATCTCAAAGCGGCGCTCAAGGCGAAGTTCTCCGACCTCGACCCGTCCGACTATGTTGTAAAACCGAGCGTGTGGGATCCGGCGGAGATAATCGGGTGCGTCGAGCGAAACGAGCTCGACTCCCTGCCCGAGTGCATGAGAGACTGCGCGCAGGCGGCTTATGACGCGATAGTCAAGCTCGAGAGCGGCAGACTTGCGGACACCGCGATAGACACGGCGGCGCTGAAAACAAGAAAGCAGTTCGCCGAAAAGAGCGGAAGCACTCTTTTGATGAAAGAAGTTGAGCTCTCGTGCGCTGCCGCCGATATAAAGACGGCGCTGCGCTGCGCTTCGGCAGGCAGAACGGCTCAATATATCAAAAATGCGCTGTGCCCGTGCGAAAGCCTTAATTCAGACGAGCTGATCCACGCAGCGTTCGAGGGCGTTGACGCAGTTGCGGATATGCTCGCGAACACTGAACTGAGCTCCCTTGCGGACAGCCTCAAAGAGGGACTTACGGCTTTTGAAAAGAAGTGCGACGAGCTCTCGGCGCAGCAGATGACCGAAGCCAAATATACGGCGTTCGGCCCGGACCCGCTTGCGGCTTATTATAACGCCGTCGAGACGGAGACGAAAAATGTCAGAGTTATACTCTCGGCGAAGCTCAACGGCTTTTCCGCAGAGACAATAAGAGCGAGAGTGAGGGAAGTCTATGCATAAGATAGCCGTTATGGGCGACAGAGACAGCATCTTCGGCTTTGCGTCCCTCGGAATGCACATCTTCCCCGTCGACGACCCCGCCGAGGCGGCGCCGATGCTCCATAAAATGGCGGAGAGCGGGTATGCGGTGATATTCATCACCGAGGCTCTTGCCTCAGGACTCGAAAACGAGCTCGAACGCTACCGTACAAGACCTCTGCCCGCAATAGTGCCCATTCCCGGAGTCAAGGGAAACACGGGCATGGGTATGAAGAATGTCAGCAGATCCGTCCAAAAGGCGGTCGGCTCGGACATACTGGACAAATAATGACGCTCAACCGAAAGGCGTGATAACAGATATGACTACAGGAAAGATTTCAAAAATAGCCGGTCCGCTCGTTGTTGCAACTGGCATGCGCGAGGCGAACATGTTCGACGTCGTGCGCGTCAGCGACAGCAAGCTTATCGGCGAGATAATAGAGATGCACGGCGACAGAGCCTCCATTCAGGTCTATGAGGAGACCTCCGGACTCGGCACGGGCGAACCCGTCGAGTCAACGGGCGAGCCGCTGAGCGTCGAGCTCGGCCCCGGACTTATCGAGGGCATTTTCGACGGCATTCAGCGCCCGCTCGAAAAGATACGCGAGCTCGTCGGCAACAGCCTCGTCAGAGGCGTTGAGGTGCCCGCTCTCGACAGGGAGAAGAAGTGGCATTTTGTGCCGAAAGTGAAAGCGGGCGACAAGGTCGTCGGCGGCGATATCCTCGGCACCGTGCAGGAGACCGAGATAGTCGAACACAGAATAATGGTGAAGCCCGGCGTTGTCGGTACTGTCAAATCTATAGCTGAGGGCGATTACACCGTAACCGAGCAGATAGGTTCGATAGAGACCGCGAACGGCGAGGAGCTGCCCGTAACGCTCATGCAGAAATGGCCCGTGCGCCGCGGCAGACCGTTTGAAAAGAAGCTTGCGCCGAATGTTCCGCTCGTCACCGGTCAGCGCGTCGTTGATACGCTGTTCCCGATAGCTAAGGGCGGCGTTGCGGCGATACCCGGCCCGTTCGGAAGCGGCAAGACCGTCACCCAGCATCAGCTTGCAAAGTGGGCTGAGGCGGATATAGTCGTTTACATCGGCTGCGGCGAGCGTGGCAACGAGATGACAGATGTTCTGAACGAGTTCCCCGAGCTTATCGATCCGCATACGGGCAAGTCACTCATGGAGCGCACCGTGCTTATAGCAAACACTTCGGATATGCCCGTCGCCGCGCGTGAAGCGTCGATATACACGGGCATCACGATAGCGGAATATTTCAGAGACATGGGCTATTCCGTCGCCCTCATGGCGGACTCGACCTCCCGCTGGGCGGAGGCTCTGCGCGAGATGTCCGGCAGACTTGAAGAGATGCCCGGCGAAGAGGGCTATCCCGCTTATCTCGGTAGCAGACTTGCCCAGTTCTATGAGCGTGCGGGACGTGTTATTTCCCTCGGCTCGGACGGACGCGAGGGCGCGCTCTCGGTCATAGGCGCTGTTTCGCCTCCCGGCGGCGATATTTCGGAGCCCGTCTCCCAGGCGACACTCAGAATAGTAAAGGTCTTCTGGGGACTCGACTCGGCGCTCGCATATAAGCGCCACTTCCCGGCGATAAACTGGCTGACGAGCTATTCCCTCTATGCCGACTCGCTCGGAAGCTGGTTCAACGATAATGTCTCCGAGGAGTGGACCACGCTTCGCGCAAGGCTCATGGCTCTGCTTTCAGATGAAGCTTCGCTCGATGAAATAGTTAAGCTCGTCGGTATGGACGCCCTCTCTCCGACTGACAGACTCAAGATGGAGACTGCCCGCTCGATACGCGAGGACTTCCTGCATCAGCTCGCTTTCCACGAGGTTGACACATATTCGTCTCTTCGCAAGCAGTACCTGATGATGAAGCTCGTCCTGCGCTTCTATGACGGTTCTCTCGATGCGCTCAAAAAGGGTGCGGATATTGAAAAACTCGTCTCGATACCCTCGAGAGAGAGCATCGGACGCTTCAAATATGTCCCTGAAAAGGACATTGAGGACACATATAAAACAGTCTGCGCGGCGATAGATTCCGAGATAAAAGCCGTTGTTGACGCAAGGGAGGAATACTGATGCCTAAAGAATACAGAACTATTCAGGAGGTTTCGGGACCTCTTATGCTCGTGCGCGAGGTCGAGGGAGTCAAGTATAACGAACTCGGCGAGATAGAGCTGGCAAACGGCGAGACCCGCCGCTGCCGCGTGCTCGAAATCGACGGCACGAACGCGCTCGTTCAGCTGTTTGAAAACTCCGCCGGAATCAACCTCGCCAACAGCAAGGTGCGTTTCTCCGGCAGACAGATGGAACTCGGCGTTTCGCCCGATATGCTCGGCCGCGTCTTTGACGGACTCGGCAGACCCATAGACGGCGGCCCCGAGATAATCCCCGAGAAGAGAATGGATGTCAACGGCCTGCCGATGAATCCGGCAGCCAGAAGCTATCCCCAGGAGTTCATCCAGACCGGTATCTCCGCTATAGACGGACTGAATACCCTTGTCAGAGGTCAGAAACTGCCGATATTCTCGGCATCCGGTCTGCCCCACGCAAACCTCGCGGCGCAGATAGCGCGCCAGGCAAAAGTCCTCGGCGACAACGAGCAGTTCGCCGTTGTCTTTGCGGCTATGGGTATAACCTTCGAGGAGTCGAACTACTTCGTCGAGAGCTTCAGAAGTACCGGCGCGCTCGACAGAACCGTTATGTTCTCGAACCTCGCAAACGACCCCGCCATCGAGCGTATCGCAACGCCGAAGATGGCTCTGACCGCCGCGGAATATCTCGCATTCGACCGCGGAATGCACGTCCTTGTTATATTGACCGATATCACGAACTACGCGGATGCTCTGCGTGAAGTCTCGGCGGCGCGAAAGGAAGTCCCCGGACGCCGCGGATATCCCGGCTATATGTACACCGACCTCGCGTCTATATATGAGCGTGCAGGCAGGCAGAAGGGCAAGCCCGGCAGCATAACGATGATTCCCATTCTCACCATGCCCGAGGACGACAAGACCCATCCCATTCCCGACCTCACGGGCTATATCACCGAGGGTCAGATAATCCTCAGCCGTGAGCTTTACAGAAAGAGCATCAACCCGCCTATCGACGTTCTGCCGTCCCTGTCCCGACTCAAAGATAAGGGCATCGGCGAGGGCAAGACGAGAGCCGACCACTCGAACACGATGAATCAGCTGTTCTCCGCGTATGCGCGCGGTAAAGACGCCAAGGAGCTCATGGTCGTCCTCGGCGAAGACGCGCTGACGGATATGGATAAGCTCTACGCAAAGTTTGCGGATGAATTCGAGAAAGAATATGTTTCGCAGGGCTTCGACACCGACAGAAGCATCGAAGAGACGCTCAACATTGGCTGGAAGCTGCTCTCGATTCTCCCGCGTAGCGAGCTCAAGCGAGTCAGCGACGAGTTCCTCGACAAGTATTACGGCAAGTTCTGAATCCATATGGGAAGAAGTGATAGACAATGGCGGTAATGAACGTGAATCCCACGCGCATGGAGCTGACGAACCTCAAGCGCAAGCTCTCGACTGCACGCAGGGGACACAAGCTGCTCAAAGACAAGCGCGATGAGCTCATGCGCCGCTTCCTCGATCTCGTAAAAGAGAATAAGGCTCTTCGCATCCGTGTGGAAGAGGGGATAAAGCAGGCAAATGTCAACATGGAGATAGCGAGAAGCGCCATGAACGACAAGAGCCTGAGCGTCGCGATGATGCTCCCCACGCAGGAGATGAGCCTCGAAAGCTCGGAGAAAAATGTGATGAGTGTTATGATCCCGGTTTTCGATGTTCAGTATAAAACTGCTGATAAGAACGATATTTATTCATACGGAACGGCGTTCACCTCGGCGGAGCTTGACAATGCGGTCAGCGCGCTGTCGGAGATAATGCCGGATATGCTGAGACTTGCGGAGGTCGAGAAATCGTGCCAGTTGCTCGCGGGCGAGATAGAAAAAACGCGCCGCAGAGTCAACGCCCTTGAGCATGTTATGATCCCTCAGTATGAGGAGACGATAAAGTATATCTCGATGAAGCTCGACGAAAACGAGCGCAGCACAACAACGCGCCTGATGAAGGTCAAGGACATGATGCTTGAACAGGCGCACCACTACGACGACCCGTTCGGAATGGAAGCGTGAAAAACACAAATTTGTTGACAAACATCGGATAATACAATATAATAATAACCGCCGGAAAAGCCTCCGGCGGTCATTATTAATATGCGGGCGTGGCGAAATCGGCAGACGCAAGGGACTTAAAATCCCTCGGTGGTGACACCGTACCGGTTCAAGTCCGGTCGCCCGCACCAAACCAGAAAAATCCGAACCAAGTTTTCCAAATAGGAAACGGGTTTGTATTGTTGATAAGATACAGCATTCTGAAAATGGCGAGGATTTGATTGTTTTATAAACATAAAAACTAAATAATAATATATAAACTCCGCAAATTAAGTTTGACTTAGTAATGGAGCATATAAACCTTTTGTGTCAAAAATGTCTTTTGATGTCAGTTTTTCAGGTACTATATAAGGAGGAAAAAGCAATGAAAAGAATCATAGTTTTAATCGCTTTATCGCTAGTTATTATTATATCAATAACATCAATAACATCAATAACAGCGATTTCTTTTGAACAAAATCAATATGAAGATGAAAACAGTATTATAGAAAACGAAACTTTAGACGGCAATAGCAAGGCTCTGATTGAACAATTCTATAATGACAAATCGCTATCAACACAAGATAAAGAAGAAATGAAAGCTTTGTTTGATATGCCCCAACTCTTCAATTCTTCAAATGAAACAAAAATGGCGGATAGTAGCTTAAAAAGTAATATAGATAGTTATAATATCGTTATTAAATATTTGATAACGATAATTGAAGAAAACCCAACCGATAACTATATTTGTCTTGGCATTGATGGCTATACGAAAGAAGACATTGTGCTATCTTTCGCTTCAAGAAACGGTGAAATACTTGAAATAAGTGAAGATGTTGCTAATGCACTATCCATTATTAAATCAGCCTTCTCTGATATGGGATACAAACTTGATACAATTAAAATTAAGGATGGATATATTTCTTTCGATACAATTGATGGTCAATACTCACTAATGTTTGCATTAGATGAAGCTACAAGTATTAACAGCATAGACAATAAAGATGAAAAAGTAACTGCTGCAAAAGCACAAGACAATTGGTACCATAAAATGTCAAAGTAACAAAAGAAAGAAAATTTTTATTTTCTAATAGCAATTATTTACAGAGGTACTGCAATCAACAATCTCATTACCGCTATGGAAAAAGGTATTATTACACCTACCACCAAGGAGCGAATGGAAGAACTTGAAGCGGAAAAGAGCGAGCTTTCAATCAAGATTATGAAAGAGGAAATGTCGCAGCCAAAATTGTCCCGTGAGGAGATTTTATATTGGTTCTACAAATTTCGTAAGCTTAACCCCAAGAAACTCGACCACAGAAGAAGCTTGATAAATAACTTTGTAAATTCGGTATTCTTATTTGAAGACAGAATGGTAATTAACTTTAACTTCAAAGACGGAACCGAAACCATAACCTTTGCCGACCTTGAAAAAGTCGGCATTAGGTTCGGATTTGAAAGTGTCAGGTGCCCATGGAAAAAAACATTGCGGTTGCAAATGCTTTTTTTCAGTGAAATTCGTTCCTTTGGAACGAGTGAAATACTTCGATGTGAAATATTTGCTTCGCAAATGTGAAATACGTCTGCGGCGTGTGGAGAACGAATTTTATTTCACATTGCGACGAAGGAGAAATATTTCACATTTGCCGTAAGGCAAACATTTCACATCCTGCGTCAGCAGGATATTTCACAGGCGTTATATTTATAAAACGCAGGCAATGTAGCTTTTAGACATTGTAGAAGCTATAAGCAGTATTTTTGCAGAGGATTGCAAATGCCTTTTTTTCAGTGAAATTCGTTCCTTTGGAACGAGTGAAATATCTTCGATGTGAAATATTGCTTTACAAATGTGAAATACGCCTGCGGCGTGTGAAGCGCTGCGGCGGTGAGGCTTTGTTTCACATTCACTTGATGCGAAGCGTCAAATTTCACAATTTGCAGAGCAAATTATTTCACTGTGAGCGAAGCGAACAGCAACATTTCGGAGCGCAAGCGACATCATCGGGCGCACAGCGTCGGCGTCATTGAACAATATTCGGATTTAGGATATACTGTCTATATAAACAGGTGATACGAATATAAAAGAAAAATAAACTTGCAGAATTATCTGTGACCTTCTCCGTTCAGATTATTAAACTTGTAAAAGACCTGAAATAAAAGCACGAAACCGTGATTTCCAATCGGTTCGGCCGTTCCGGTATCTATTTCGGCGCGAACACCCGGAAGTCGGAGCCGATAGGGGAGTAATGCGTCCTAAAAGGCAGCGTCAATGCTTTAAATTGAAATTCTGACATGCTTTATCCCGATGCGGTTATGCACTGCATCGGGATTTTTCGCGCAATAATTTGTATTTTTCCGCCGCCAAATAAAAATCGAGCGGCCGCCGAAGCGACCGCTCTTTTCAGTGTTCCGAAAGATTAGCTTTCTTCTCTCTTCTTTTTCTTGCTGACAACAGTGCCTATCGCAGCACCGCCGCCGATTACCAGAGCTGCAGCCCAGAGGAATACGTTAGTCGTATCACCTGTGTCGGGTACGTCGGTTGCGCCGGGCTTGTCAGACGTGCCGGGCTTGTCGGGTGTACCGGGCTTGTCGGGTGTGCCGGGCTTATCGGGTGTGCCGGGCTTATCGGGTGTGCCGGGCTTGTCGGGTGTGCCGGGCTTATCGGGTGTGCCGGGCTTGTCGGGTGTACCGGGCTTGTCGGGTGTATCGGGCTTGTCGCCCTCGGTGCCGTCGGACTCGAATATGGCTTCGAGTATAACGTTCTCTGCGGGCATTTCGAAGGTGGCAATGCTCTTGTTCTCTAACTCAACGCCGCCCTTGACGACCTTCCACTCCTTTGAACTTGTAGCCGGGCTTCGCAATGGCAACGACCGTTACCTTTGTGCCTGCCTCGGAGTAAGGCGGATATGCAACGCCTACGCCGTTTCCGTCAGTCTTGACCAATACGAAATGTATGTCGCGCTTAACGTTCATGTCGTCATCGTTCGGAGCGTCCTTGATTTCCGCAAAGATAGCCTTAACGGTGACATCCTCATCGGGCATAACGAACTTGTTGTCCTTTATCTCGACATTGCCTCTGATGACCTGCCACTCCTTGAAGTAGTAGCCGTCATTGCCCTTTGCGGTGAGAACTATCTCGGTGCCTGCGATAGCATCGGTTGCGGATGCGGAAGCGGTGCCGTTCTTATCAGTCAGAACAACGATCTTGTGCTCTGCGGCGAATATGGCCTTAACTTCAACATCCTCGTCGGGCATGATGAACTTGTTGTCCTTTA
>ENA-OQET01000682-OQET01000682.1-human-gut-metagenome-genome-assembly--contig:-NODE-682-length-16950-cov-2.432265_pt1 | contig 16950 bp, 17 predicted proteins | sample MGYA00242800_ERZ504645 | MGnify/ENA primary metagenome ERZ504645 (study PRJEB26092, sample SAMD00036308) | human gut metagenome | host: Homo sapiens | study: EMG produced TPA metagenomics assembly of... | reverse complement strand
CTGCGTGAGCTGATCTCCAACGCATCGGACGCCTGCGACAAGCGCTATTTCAAGAGCCTGACCGATACCACCATCGGCATCACGAAGGACGATTTGAAGATCCATGTTCAGCCTGACAAGGACAGCCGCACGCTTACCATCAGCGATAACGGCATCGGCATGACGAAGGAGGATCTGGAAAAGAACCTCGGCACGATTGCCAAGAGCGGCTCGCTCGATTTCAAGACCGAAAACCAGAGCGATAACATCGACATCATCGGCCAGTTTGGTGTCGGCTTCTACTCTGCCTTTATGGTGGCGAAGAAGGTCACCGTCATCTCCCGCGCACAGGGCGCCGATACCGCCTGGAAGTGGGAGTCCACCGGTGTGGAGGGCTACACCCTGACTGAGGCCGACAAGGACGAGGTGGGCACCGAGATCATTCTGGTGCTGAAGGACGATACCGATACCGACAACTACAGCGAGTATCTTGAGGAATACACGCTGGCAAACCTTGTCAAGAAGTACAGCGACTACATCCGCTTCCCCATCACGATGTTCCGCGAAAAATCCCGCCAGAAGCCGAAGCCGGAGGACGCCGGTGACGACTACAAGCCCGAGTATGAGACCTACACCGAGCTTGAGACCCTGAACAGCATGGTGCCCATCTGGAAGCGCCCCAAGAGCGAGGTCAAGGACGAGGACTACAACGAGTTCTACAAGTCCAAGTTCATGGACTATACCGACCCGCTGCGGGTCATCACCAGCCGGACCGAGGGCACTGCCACCTACACAGCGCTGCTCTTTATCCCCGGCTCCACTCCCTACGACTACTACACCAAGGAGTACGAGAAGGGTCTGGCCCTGTATGCCTCCGGCGTTATGATCATGGAGAAGTGCGGCGATCTGCTGCCTGACTATTTCAGCTTTGTCAAGGGCGTTGTGGACAGCGAGGATCTGAGCCTGAACATCAGCCGTGAAATGCTGCAGAAGGATAACCAGCTCAAGCTGATGCGCAACTCTCTGGAAAAGAAGATCAAGAACGAGCTGCATGCGATGCTCGTCAACGACCGTGAGAAGTACGAAACCTTCTGGAAGAACTTCGGCCGTCAGATCAAGTTCGGCATCTACGGCGACTACGGCATGCACAAGGATCTGCTGGGTGATTTGCTGATGTTCTACTCCGCCAAGGAGAAGAAGCTCGTCACGCTGGATGAATATATTGAGAAGATGCCTGAGGATCAGAAGTGCATCTATTTTGCCGCTGGTGACGACACCGACCGCCTGAGCAAGCTGCCCAACGCCCAGCTTGTGCTGAGCAAGGGCTATGATCTGCTGCTCTGCACCGAGGATGTGGATGAGTTCTGTCTGCAGGTCATGCATGAGTACAAGGAAAAGACCTTCCAGAACATCAATGCCGGTGATTTGGGCCTTGAGACGGAGGACGAGAAGAAGGCTGCCGAGGCCGCCGAAACCGAGAACAAGGATCTGTTTGAGGAGATCAAGAAGGATCTGAACGGCAAGGTCAAGGAGGTCAAGGTCAATCCCACCCTGCAGGAACATCCCGTTACGCTGACCGCCGAGGGCGGCATCTCGATGGAAATGGAGAAGGTCCTGCGCCGTATGCCGAACGCCGAGGGCGTTGAGAGCACGAAGGTGCTGGAGCTGAACCCCAATCACACCGTCTTTGCCGCACTGAAGGCCGCCCACACCGCCGGTGACGCCGACAAGGTCGCCAAATACGCTGAGCTGCTCTACGATCAGGCGCTGCTGATTGCAGGTCTGCCCATCGAGGACCCTGTTGCGTATGCACAGCTGGTCTGCGGATTGATGCAGTAAGATTTTGATACAATAACACAGCCGCCCGCCTAGGTATGATGATACCTGAGCGGGCGGCTGTGTTTTTGACAGAGTTGCAGGGGCCGGGCACTGCCCGGCCCGCCAGCTTCTGGCCGATTGATGTCTGTTGGGAACTTTGTAGGGGAGGCATTTATGCCTCCCGGGGCGCATGCTGGCACCTGCAAGGTTCACGGGAGGATGAATCCCTCCCTACGCAGAAATAACTTTAATTATCTGCCTTTTCCAGCTGTTTTAATGTTCTTCCATCCTGTGTTTTCCATTCAACATAGCCGCTTGTGCTGGCTGCACACACAAAGCTGGATGCACCGGAAGGTGTATTGAACAGCACATCCTCCTGCAAAACGCCATTTTCATCAATGGCATTTTTATATTGCTCTCGCTTTTTCAAAACAAATTCCGGACAGCTTTTGGTTGGCTTCATTGAGAGTACACTCCCCTTCTTCACCACAAAGCCATCACTTGTACGAATGGCTGTTGCTTGAACGCCGTTTTTCACGCAGAGCAGCATTGGTTCTTCCGTCCCCACTGTATCCGCGCTTGTCGGCTCCACCAGCGGTACAAACACCTTGTGACCCAAAATACCTACGACAATTTTGGCATAGTCTATGAAGTCCTCCAGTTCACTTTGCTTTTCCTCGGAGGGGTTTCCCTGCGCAGGGTCAACGCCATTTTTCACATCGTAGCGCTTAGCCTCCATCGCCAGCTGGTAGAAGCGATGCTCAAGGTAGCTGATCTCCGTTGGGCCAAGGGAATCATTGGAGGTCGTGATGGCGATAGCCTCTGTCCAGTAGTCTTTTTCTGGGTTGCTGTTGTGCTCCTGCAGCCGGTTCAAAATGCCATCCCCGTTCTTTCGGACGCTGGCCTGCCCTATGTAGACAACGGCTTTGTCGTGTTCCTCGTCCTTACCAAAAAGGAAGTACACACCTGTCTGCTTCAGTTCCTTTCGATCTTTGCACAGGTCCAATGCCGTACGGGGGATCTTAAAAGCAAGTCCCGTCCAGTTTGCCAGTGTACACTTCACGCGGCCATTGACACTTCCATCCATCAGATATAAATTCAGACTTTTTCCTCGCGGCATAGCAGTTTTCTCCAATCTGTGATTTGATTCTAGTATAGAAGAATTTCTCTGCAAAAGCAACAAGGATTTTTGTTTTGCGTGACCGTGCGTGGCCACGGGCGCATATAGAATACGCCACTACGGTGTATACCGTAAACGGGTGTTCAAGGGGTGCTTGCGGGCCGGGCATGCCCGGCCCTTACAGCTCTATAAGGCATAAAAAATGCGTCCCAGCGGAGTTGTTATCCGCAGGGGCGCTTTTTACATTTCTATGCTCTTTTACACAAACGGATTATAAAACCGGCCGAATTTGATCGTTACAGTCAGGCTGATGAGCAGCAGCACAGCACCAAAGCCCAGCGCGATAAAGTCGCGGCGAGCGAAGGGTCGGCGGGTGTACCAAGTGCGCTTGTCGCTCTTGCCGAAGCCGCGCAGCTCCATCGCGTTGGAGATCGTGTCGATGCGGTTCAGGCTCGTCAAAATCAGCGGCAGCAGGATGCTGACAGCGTTTTTCAGCCGTTTGAAAAACGGCTCACTGCGGCCCAGCTCGACACCGCGCGCCTGCTGCGCCTGACTGATGCTGTGATAATCGCGCTGGATATCCGGGATGTAGCGCAGCGCGATTGCCACTGAATAACCGACCTTGTAGGAGACGCCGATGCTGTTCAGGCTGGCGGCGAACTCACTGGGGTTGGTGGCGGAGATAAACAAGATGGCAACGGGCAGCGCCACAAAGTATTTGAGCGAGATATTGAACATGTAAAACAGCTGCTCTGCAGTCAGGTCATACCTCCAGAAAAGATGGCACAGCACCGTGCGGGTGCCATAGAGGGTCGTGCCCTGATTCGGATCAAACAGGAAGATAAACAGATCGTTCAGTGCCAGAAACACCAGCATGAACACCAGCATAAAGCGGACCTCGCGCAGCTTGATGTTGCTTAGCTTGAACGCCGCAAAGCTGACCGCCATCAGCCCCAGCAGCACCCATGTGTTGTAGGTGATCATGCTGGCAAAGGTAAACAGCAGAAAGAAGGCCAGCTTTGTCGTGCCGGTCAGCTCATGCACCACGCTTTTGCGCGGCAGATAGTTTAAAACGGTATTAGCAGCCATCCGCACGCACCTCCCTGTCCGCTGCGATAAAGCGTTCCACAAAATCCTCCGCCGGGGCAATGCCGCAGCGGTTGGCCAGCGTGTAAAGGCTGGTCTCCTTCAGCGCTGCCTGCTCGATGAGCATCGGGTCGCAGAGGATAGCCGCTGCCGACCGGTCGGCAATCAGCCGCCCATCGCAGAAGGCCAGCGCGCGGGGCGTGTATTCCAGCATCAAGTGCATGTCGTGGGTAATCATCACGACGGTCATGCCCTTCGCGTTCAGCCCGCGCAGAAACTCCATAATATCGGTATAATGGCGGAAATCCTGTCCCGCTGTCGGTTCATCCGAATGATAAGCTCTGGTTCCTGCACCAGCACGCTCGCAATCGTGACGCGCTTCTTCTGGCCAAAGCTCAAAGCGGAGATCGGCCAGTTGCGGAACGGGTACAGACCGCAGACCTTGAGCGTTTCCTCGACCCGGGAGCGGATTTCGTCCTCCGACAGACCGTTGCCCTGCAGGCCCATGGCGACCTCGTCAAAGATCATCGTCTTGGAGATCATCTGGTTGGGGTTCTGCATGACATAGCCGATGTGCCGGGCACGGCGGCGGATGTTTTCATCTTTGAGATTCTTACCGTCAAACCAAATTTCTCCGCAGTCGGGCGTCTCAAAGCCGCAGATCAGCTTGGAGAGGGTGGATTTGCCCGCACCGTTGCGGCCAACGATGCTGACCATCTCCCCCCTGCCGATCGTAAAGCTGACCTCGGACAGGGTATGCTGTCCCTTGCTGTAGCCAAAGCTGAGGTTTTTGACCTCAAGCAGCGGGGCGGGGGCCGGCTTCGGCGCAGGCAGCGGCTCCGCCTTGAACCATGCGTGCAGCCGCGCCGTATCGGCCTCGTCCAGCACGACCGAGTCAATATGCGCGGGGTGCTTTTCCGGTGTGATGTCGATGCCGGCATACCGCATGGCCGTCAGATAGAGCGGCTCACGGATGCCGTTTTCCGCCAGCAGAGAGCCGGAAAGCAGCTCATCCGGATGCAGGTCGGCCAAGATCCGGCCGTCATTGACCAGTACGATGCGGTCCACGCTGCGCCAAAGCACATCCTCCAGACGATGCTCAATGATCAGGACCGTGGTGTCGGTTTTCTGCTGTATCGTGTCGATCAGCTCAATGGCCTGCTTGCCGGTAGCCGGGTCCAGATTGGCGAGCGGCTCATCAAACAGCAGCACCTTGACCTGATCGACCATAACGCCCGCCAGACTGACGCGCTGCTTTTGCCCGCCGGAAAGCTCGTGCGGTGCATAGTCGAGGTGGTTTTCGATCCCAACCAGCTCTGCGGCACGGCGGGTGATCTCGTGCATTTCCTCCTGCGGGGTACAGCTGTTTTCCAGTGCAAAGGCAATGTCCTCGCCCACGGTCAGCCCGATGAACTGGCCGTCCGGGTCCTGCAGCACGGTGCCCACATGCCCGGCCAGCTCAAAGATACTGCTGTGGGGCGCGTCAACGCCGTCCACAATCAGACTGCCCTTACATTCGCCGGGGTTGGAGAAGGGATTCAGACCGTTGATGCAGGCCGCCAGCGTGCTTTTGCCGCTGCCGGACGGGCCTGCAATCAGCACGCGCTCGCCCGGGTAGATGTCCAGATCAATGTCGTGCAGGGTGGGCTGCTTTTGCGCGCGGTACTGGAAGGAAAAATTGCGGAAGGATATGATCGGGGTTTTGGTTTCAGCCATACGGCACCTCGCAGGGTGATGTCACAAGCAAAAAGCCTTCCCGCATTCGTGGGAAGGCATACGGGTTTTGTCGAGGTTACTCTTTGTCCAGAGAGCCCTTCTTGGCGATGGTCTTGGTGTAGGCCAGAATCAGCAGGCCGCCGACCACAACAGCCGTGATGATGTTGGACAAAGCGGCAAAGGCGCCCTGTGCAAAGACCTTCTTGACAGGCTCGGCATAGATCAGGATATCCAGCACGGGGGCAACCACGATCCAGGCAACGGCATGCGCAATAAGGTTTGCAACGGCAAACATGGCAAACTTGGCCTTGTTGAAGTTGCCCTCCTGCACATTCAGCTTCTTGGCAAACAGGCCAACAACAACGCCCGTGAAGGCAGAGGCGATGACCCAGCTCCACCACGGAATGCCACCCCAGGACAGGTCAATCAGGGCATGGCCGATGAAGCCGATCAGAGCGCCGGCTACAGGACCGTACATGGCCGCCAGCAGGCCCAGAACGGCGTACTGCAGGCTGATGTTGGTGTTGGGCACCGGGCTGGGAATCGCCACAAAACGGCCCAGAACAAAGAAGAGAGCTGCGCCGATGCCAACTGCAACGAAGGTTTTGATGTTGTTATTGTTTTTCATGATTCCGCACTCCTTTTATAAAATACCGCAATCGTTCTGCTGCCACAGGCAGCGAACATTTTAGGGCAATACCGCATAATTCCAACCGCTGACATGGCGCTTGCATACGCCCGCAACACTGATACTGTACGGCAACGGTTAAAGTATACCGTTGTGTACATGCAGGTGTCAATGGGCAAAATGCAGGGTATGCCCTATTTTTCGCGTTTCGGGTACAAAAAAACCACCCCGAAGGGTGGTCTTATCTGGAGCGGCCGACGAGGCTCGAACTCGCTACCTCCACCTTGGCAAGGTGGCGCTCTACCAGATGAGCTACGGCCGCATAAAAATGGTGCCTCCGATCGGAATCGAACCAATGACACGGGGATTTTCAGTCCCCTGCTCTACCGACTGAGCTACAGAGGCGGACAACGCATTAGATTATACCGGATACCGCCGCGATTGTCAAGCGTTTTTGACAAGTTTTTTCTGTAATTTCTGTAATAAAATGCCCTGCAAAAATGCGCTGGAAAAGCTGCAGAAAATATGCTATAATTTTTCAAAATACTGTCCGTTCCGCAGTACGACCCGCGCCGGCGGGCGGAGCTGTGCGCTGCGGCAGAAAAATCAACCTTGGAAGGAGCGACCCATGAACGAACCCAGACGACGCCTGACCAACCGCGCCCTGCACGGCAGAGAGGAATGGATCAAGCGCATTTTCCGTGATCAGATCGCCGAGGCCGCCGGCATATTGGAGGTCGTGCTGTCGGGCATTGTGCTGATCGCCCTGCTGATGAGCATTGTACCGCTGCTCAGGCTCATGCCGGGGCTTTTGACCGATGCCGACAGTATGGAGGTGCATACCTTCCTTGAACGTGCGCTGGATATTGTCATCGGCATAGAGTTTATCAAGATGCTTGCCAAGCACAGCCCCGGCAGCGTGCTGGAGGTGCTGCTCTACGCCATTGCCCGCCACATGATCGTCGGCCATGAGGATGCCGTTCAGAACCTCGTCAGTGTGGGGGCCATTGCGCTGATCTTCGTTATCCGCAAGTATTTCTTTGTGCCGTCCTTCGGCCATAAGATGCCGGGCGGCGGTACAGCCCCCGATATGGAACAGCAGGAGAAACAGCAGGCAGAGCATACCGGCGAGGCATAAGGCTGAACGCTCCCCCGCCATATCCTGACCGTGCAAAGCAATACCCCCTTCGGGCAGCTGCGGAAGCGATGGCAACATTGCTTCTGCAGACCCGGAGGGGGTGTTTTGTATGGCTTGTGCAGACGATCAGAACAGGCCGGTGATCTTGCCGTGGACATCCACATCAATGTCCATCGCAGCAGGGTGCTTGGGCAGGCCGGGCATCGTCATGATGCTGCCGCAGATCACGACCACGAATCCGGCACCGGCAGAGAGCCGAACCTCACGCACATTCAGCGTAAAGCCTTCGGGCGCACCGGTCAGCTTGGCATTGTCACTGAAGGAATACTGCGTTTTGGCGATGCAGACCGGCAGATCGCCGTAGCCCTGCGCCGTCAACTCGTCCAGCGTCTTTTTCGCGGCGGCAGTGTAGCTTACCCCGCCCGCGCGGTAGATCTTTTTGGCAACCGCTTCGATCTTATCGGTCAGCGGTGCATCCAACTCATACGTATAATGGACGCGCGCGCTGTCATCAAGAATAGACAGCACGGTCTCGGCCAGCGCCTTGCCGCCCTCGCCACCCTTGGCAAAGACCTCGCTCAGTGCGCAGGGCACACCGGCCTTTTTGCAGACATCGTAAATGATGTCCATTTCCTCGTCTGTATCAGTGGGGAATGCGTTGATTGCCACACAGACCGGCAGACCAAAGCCCTGCAGATTCTCGATATGGCGGGCCAGATTGACAGCGCCCGCGCGCACAGCCTCGGCATTGGGCTTGCCCAGATCGGGCTTGGCCACGCCGCCGTGGGATTTCAGCGCACGGACGGTAGCCACCAGCACAACGGCAGCGGGGTTCAGGCCGGCATAGCGGCACTTGATGTCCAAAATTTCTCAGCACCAAGATCAGCGCCGAAGCCTGCCTCGGTGACTACATAGTCAGCCAGCTTCAGGCTCAACTTGGTGGCAATGGCGCTGTTGCAGCCGTGCGCAATGTTGGCGAACGGGCCGCCGTGGATGATGGCCGGGTTGTGCTCCAGCGTCTGGACCAGGTTCGGATCGAGAGCGTCCTCAGCAGGGCGGTCATGGCACCGGCAGCGCCGATCTGACCGGCTGTGACAGGCTGGCCGTCGTAGGTCATAGGCGCAGACGATGCGGGACAGCCGCGCCTTGAGGTCCTCAAGGTCGGTGGCAAGGCAGAACACCGCCATGACCTCGCTGGCGACCGTGATGTCAAAGCCGTCCTCACGCGGGGTGCCGTTGACCTGCCGCCCAGACCGTCCACAAGGAACGGAGCTGACGGTCGTTCATGTCCATGCAGCGCTTCCATGTGATGCGGCGGGGGATCGTGTTCAACGGGTTGCCCTGCTGGATCGAGTTGTCGATCATGGCGGCCAACAGGTTGTTGGCGGTGCCGATGGCGTGGATGTCACCGGTGAAATGCAGGTTGATGTCCTCCATGGGCACGACCTGTGCATAGCCGCCGCCGGCCGCGCCGCCCTTAATGCCGAACACAGGTCCCAGAGAGGGCTCACGCAGGCAGAGCATCGTCTTTTTGGCCAAGGGCATTCATGGCATCGGCCAGACCCACGCTGGTCGTGGTCTTGCCCTCACCGGCGGGCGTGGGGTCTGATGGCGGTGACGAGAATCAGCTTGCCCTCGGGCTTGTCGCTTTTGGCCAGCTTATGGTTGAGCTTGGCCTTATAATGGCCGTAAGGGATGATGTCCTCGCCCTGCAGGCCCAGCTTGCCCGCGATCTCCGTGATGGGCTTCATTTCGGCGGCCTGTGCAATTTCGATGTCGCTCAGCATAACGATACCTCCATATTAAACAAAAATGGGCTGCACACACCATACACCAGTGTATGCAGCCCAGACGGTCGGCTTAAAAAGCAAGCTGTTATGCCGCGTCCCCCGTGGTAAACCCCACGCTATTCCGTCGGTCGGCGGCCTTGCATAGTGTTACTGTACCACACTACCAACAGGTTTGTCAAGGGCGACTTTCTTTATTGCAACGGCAGCGTGACAGCACGGCTTTCGTCCGCATGGTATCCGCCGCTGAACACATACCGGAACTCGCTGATTTTTTGCTACCTGCGCGGGGTCTGCGGTGTAGTAGTCGATGCGGCAGCTGATGATGCCGGTGGTCGGGTCCACCGTGCTGCTGCGCATAGCATAGGAATTGGTGTTCGTGTCGATATATTCCTCGTCCTGCGGCGTCAGCTCACAGCTCTGCGCATAGCCGTAGGGTACCATCTGCCACGTCAGTGCCCGCCCCTGCACGGCAAAGTTCTGCAGGGTGTAGCCGCCCGCATCGCTGGTTGCAATTTTAACGCCCTGCTGCATTTCGTCCACGGTCACGGTGCGCTCCTCGTATTCGTACACACCGCTGTGGTACACGGGGGTAAAGGTGATGCTTTGGGCATTTTCGGCCGGCACGGTATAGGCAACAGCACCGCCGGATACGCCGTCGGGGGAGCTGGGCAGCAGTTCCCGCCCCGTATCGTCGGTCAGGATCATTCCGCCGTTGAAGATCACAGGGTTGTCCGCATCCTCACCACGCAGCTTCTTTTCCTCATCCTCGCTTACCACACCAAAGGGGTGCGTTTCGGCAAATTTTTCATCCGCCTCGGAATGCACCGCAAGGCTGCCGCTGCCGGTGCCGAAACACAGGCTGTCCAGCGTGATGGGGTTATCGCCCAGCAGGGCATCGGTAATGCCGAAATCCAACACCGTCGGCGCAACGCGGCGCGCCCCGGCACGCACCTGCTCGCCGTTCAGCTCCATTGTGTAGCTAAGTCCCGGTTCGCCCGCAGCAGCGTGGGAATCGAGCAGGCGCAGCATAACGGTATCGCCCTGCGGTTCCTCCGGCAGCTGGTAGTGCAGCCACAGCCGGAAGGTATCGTCACCCTGCCGGTAGAAATCACTTTGCATCGTGTAGATTTCCTCGCCGCCGTTGATTTGCGCTGCCATCCATGGCGTATTGCTGCTGAGCTGTTCCCATTCGGGGTAGATGCTGTCGGCGTCCAGAAATTTCGACATCACATTCTCACCGCTTACGGTAAAGAAGCAATCCAGCGTGGCGGCGTCCATAGACACGGTGTCCAGCGTGTAGTTGACGCCGTCCAGCGTCTGCGTCTGGCCGATTTCGGTATTGTGGCCTTCCGTATCGGTCTGCTGCCCGCCGTACTCGCCGCGCGGGGCGTCCAGCACATTCTGCACCTGTGCCTGCGATTTGGCATCGGTGAAAAAACGATTTTTCCGCCGGCCAGTTCCTTGATATACGGTGCTGCGGCAATGCCTGCCGAAAGCACACAGGTTGCTGCCGCGGCAGCGGCCACGCACACGGGTACACGGCGGTGCTTTTTCAGCTTGGGCGGCGTGTAGCTGCCCGCCTTCTCTATTTTTTTTCCAGCGCCATGTCATAGATGCGCTTTTCTTCCTGCTTGCTCAGCGGCATGGTTTTTGTGGGATACTGTTCCAACAGGGAATCAGCGTTTTCTGTATAGTTACGCATAAGCTTGCAACCCCCTCTTAATAAGTATTGCGCAGCGCGGCAAACTGTTTGCGCAGCTTTTCGCGCCCGCGGGAAAGTCGGACATTGACGGTATGTTCCTGCATGTTCAGCCTGCGGCCGATTTCGCGGCAGGACTCCCTGTAATAATAGCGGCGGAAAAATATCTCCCTGTCCGGTTCCGGCAGTTCGGTCAGCAGTTGGGCAATCAGTTCCTCCGCCTCGGTGGAGCGGCGCTCGGTCATCCAGTCCTGCGCCAGTTCGTCGTTCAGCTCACATTCCTGTTGTCGGGGCCGCAGCGCCCGCCAACGGTCGATGGCTGCATTGCGCGCCGTCACGCACAGCCAGGCGCGCAGCAGACGGTTTTGCTGCTTAAATTCGGCTGCGTGTTTCCATGCTGCCACCAGAACGTCGGCGGCGCACTCCTCGGCATCCTGCGGGTTGTTGGGCAGAATACGGCAAATGACGGTATGGATCAGCCCGCCGTACTGTGTCAGCAACAACTGCAGCCCCGTTTCGGGTTCTGCCAGCAGGGCATCTATGATTCTGTTATCCTCCATGGCGTTGTGATTCTTCCTTTCTGATTCAAGGCCTTGTACCCACTAAACGGCCGCACGGCAGGAAATGTCACAATAGCCGCGCAAAAAAATCTACAACCACCCGCAAAAACGGGTGGTTGCACAATTTTCATTTGTTTTGCAATGCTGGTATCAAACCTTGCCTTTCCCGCAGCCCCACTTTTTGAAATACCGCCCCATGCTGACAAGCTGCATCTTGAACTTGCCTGCATCGCGCATCGGGGCGCGGTGCCATGCGTGGATGGCGGAAAACTGCGGGGCCAGCCAGACGGTGCCCTTCTGCAGTACCTTCTGGGTCAGGTCGGCGTCCTCCACATACATGAAATACGCGGGGTCAAAGCCGCCGATCTCCTTAAAAACATCGGTGCGCACCGCCATAAAACTGCCGGTGCAGAATTCGATGCGGCGCGGCGCGCTCAGGTCCTCGTCCTGCATTGTGTAGTGGTCATCGGCCTTGGCAAAGCAGCCGCCAAAGCGTGGGGCCAGCTGGCGCGCCAGCAGCAGCCAGGGGGTGGGCTTGCGGCGGGGCAGGTGCTGCAGCCGTCCGTCCGGATAGCGCAGCTGCGGCGTGGCCATGGCAGCGCCCTTCCGGGCCAGCAGCCAGTCGGCCATCGGCTCAAGCACATCCCCGGTCAAAAGAATGTCCGGATTCAGGATGAAATGCACCGCACTGTCCAGACGCGGGATGACCGCGTTGTGACCCTTGCCGAAGCCGAGATTCTGCGCCAGCGGCAGAACGGTAACGCGAGCATCACCAAAGTCGGTCTCAGCCAGCCGTTGGCCGCAGCCGTCAGGGCTGCCGTTATCGACAACATACAGGGCAAAATCAGGGGCGGGGGTATGCTGCAGAATGCTGCGCACCGCGGCGCATACCTCCTCATAATCGCAGTACGCCACAATACAGGCGCTGATTTTCGGCATAATTATTTCTCCAATGCTTCCAGATGGGTCAGGTCATACGGCGTATCCTGATACACATAGTAGTTGAGCCAGTTTGTGTAGAGCAGGTAGCCGTGGGCGCGCCAGCGGAACAGCGGGTCGCGGTCCGGGTCATCCTCGGGATAGTAGTTGCAGGGAATGTTGATGGGCTTGCCGGCCTTCACATCGCGCTTGTATTCCTTGTCCAGCGTGTACTTGTCATACTCTGGGTGGCCGATGACGAAGATCTGCCGGCCGGACTCGGTCGAGAGCAGCATCGGGCCAGCCGTATCGCTCTCCGCCAGAATGCGCAGATCACCGCAGGCATCAATGGCGGCGCGGTCCAGCCCGGCCCAGCGGCTGTGCGGGGCATAGAACACCTCATCAAAGCCGCGCACCAGCGGGTTGGACGGGCGGGTGACGCGATGCTCAAACACGCCGAACATCTTTTTGTCCAGATGCACCTTGGGGATGCCAAAATGGTAGTACAGGCCCGCCAGCGCACCCCAGCAAAGGTGGATCGTTGAGTAGACATTCTCCTTGGTGTAGTCCATGATCCGGCAGAGCTCGTCCCAGTAGTCCACGGCCTCATAGTCCAGATCCTCAATGGGGGCGCCGGTGATGATCATGCCGTCAAAACGCTCGTTCCGGATCTCATCAAAGGTCTTGTAAAAAGCCTTCATATGCTCGGGTGCGGTGTGGGTCGTGCTGTGGGTGGCAGTCTGCAAAAAGGTGACCTGCACCTGCAGCGGGCTGTTTGCCAGCAGGCGGGCCAGCTGGGTCTCTGTCACGATCTTGGTCGGCATCAGGTTGAGGATCAGGATGCGCAGCGGGCGAATATGCTGGCTCATGGCGCGCTCCTGATGCATGACAAAGACATTTTCCTGCTGCAGCTCGTCATAGGCGGGCAGGTTTTTCGGGATGATCAGCGGCATGGGAGAAGACTCCTTACTAACTCAGAATCCGGGTGCGGCGGCGGTGCCGGCCCGTTTGGATGGTACTATTATATAGACTTTTGCGGCAAAAAGCAAGAAAAATGCCCCCGGCAGGTGTCGGGGGCATGGGGCGGTCAAAACCGCTTACTCATATTTGACATTGTCGATGAGGTTCTGCATCACATCGCTCTGCAGCACATTCATCTTGACATAGTTCTCGCCATAGGCGGTCACATACTGGGTGGGGTCGGTCATGCCGTAGTAGCGGCCGAAATCGGCGTTCATCGTTGCGGTGTCGCAGCGGAAGCCCATCTTCTCGGCCACGGCCTGCATGAGCAGGGCCTGCTGGGTGATGGAGCGGATGCTGTCGTGCGCATCCTTGAGGTAGGCGTCCACATTGTCATAGCTGCTGCCCATCATGCCGGAGGCAAGCAGGGCGTCCATGGTGGTGCCGTAGTTCTGCGCGTAGGTGTAGATGCGGTACAGCAGCACATCGCGGTAGTAGTCCAGCGCAATCTGGGGCAGCTCATCGGTGTAGCTGACCTTATCGTGCAGGGCGGAGTAGACCTCGCTGGACTGATTATCATAGAGCATCGTGCTCTTGACAAACGCCTTCAGCTCGTCAATGTTGTTCAGGTTCATCGTGGCGGAGAGATTCTCCTTCACCCAGTCGTCGGTCAGCTCCGGGGTGACGGACTCCTTGATGTAGTGCAGGGTCGTCTCAAAGACAGCCTCCTTGCCGCTCAGGTCCGCGTTGCCGTAGTTTTCGGGGAAGGTGACGGTGACATCAAAGGTCTCGCCGGGGGTGTGGCCGACGATCTGATCCTCAAAGCCGTCGATAAAGGTACCGCTGCCGAGAGTCAGGTCGTAGCCGTTGCCCTGACTGTCTCCGCCGTCAAAGGCAACGCCGTCGATGCGGCCCACATAGTCGATGTTGACGGTATCGCCGTCCGCCGCGGCGCGGTCGGTGACCTGCGTGTCGGTCGCAAAGCTGGCAAGGACATTCGTGTTGATATAGTTGGTGATGTCGTCCTCACTGACCTGACCGAGATCAGCGCTGATCGTAATGTCAGCGTAGTCATCGGGCAGATTTACATAGTCGGCAGCGGTCACGCCCTTGAGGTAGCCGTTCTCATCAAACGCATCGGAAAAGCTGAAGTCAGCCAGATAAGCGTAGGCAGAATCATCGGCGGTCTCGCCGGTGGCGGCGGTGTCGGGGGTTGCAGCCGTCTCAGCGGTGGAGGCAGCTGCCTCGTCCTTGCCCTTGCCGCAGGCGGTCAGGGCAGCGGTCATGCCGACAGCCAGACCAAGGGCCATCAGACGATGGATATGAGTCAGTTTCATGGGTATCTCCTGTTTCTTTATAAAATTGCATACCACAATATTATACACTCTTTTTTGAAAAAGTAAAATGAAAATCTGATGAAAACCCCGCCGACGGAAAACGCTGCCGCGAAATCTTGTACAAAAAGGCTATAGCAATCCCTTGACGGCTATGTTATAATAGAAAACGGCAGCGGATCCCGGGGATTCCGGAAAAGGCTGAAATGCCTATTTACTTACAAAAGAGGTAGAAACGTATGCTTACTTCCATTACCGGCATCAACTGGGGCGACGAGGGCAAGGGCCGCATGGTCGACCTGCTCAGCCAGAAGTATGACGTCGTCGTACGCTATCAGGGCGGCAACAACGCCGGCCACACCGTCATCAACGACAAGGGCAAGTTCGTGCTCAATCTCATGCCGTCCGGCATCCTGCGCGACGAGACCGTGAACGTGCTCGGCCCCGGCATGGTCATTGATACGGAGCACATGTTCCACGAGGTCGCGCGCCTGAGAGAAGGCGGCATCACCATCACACCGGAGCACCTGAAGATCAGCGACAAGGCCGTCATCTGCATGCCGTACCACAAGCTGCTTGACTGCCTGGAAGAGGACCGTCTGGCGGACAAGAAGTTCGGCTCCACCCGCCGCGGCATCTCCCCCGCCTACTCGGACAAATACATGAAAAAGGCGCTGCGCATGGGCGAGCTGGCCGACCGCGACGCGCTCAAGGCCCGCCTGGCCGACATTCTCGAGTGGAAGAATCTCTTCATCGTCAACGGCTATCACCATGACCCCATCGACCTCGACGAGATGATGGACTGGCTCGACACCTACGCCATGCCGTTCAAGGACTACGTCTGCGACACGACGGATTACCTCACCGAGGCCATTGAGGACAACAAGTCCCTGCTCTTTGAGGCCCAGCTCGGCGCGCTGCGTGACATTGACTACGGCATCTATCCGTACACCTCCGGCTCTTCGACGATCGCGGCCTACGCGCCCATCGGCGCGGGCATCCCGGAGGCCCGGCTCGACACGATCATCGGCATTATGAAGGCCTATTCCACCTGCGTGGGCGAGGGCCCGTTCACCTGCGAGATGTTCGGCGACGAGGCCGCTGCGCTGCGCGACGCCGGCGGCGAGTACGGCGCTGCGACCGGCCGTCCGCGCCGCGTGGGCGGGTTCGACGTGGTCGCCTCCCGCTACGGCGTGAAGATGCAGGGCTGCACGAGCATCGCTCTGACAAAGCTCGACGTACTGTCCTATCTGGACAAGATCCCCGTGTGCGTCGCCTACGACATCGACGGTGAGCGCGTGGACCGCTTCCCCATCGGCGTGAGCTGGCCAAGGCAAAGCCCATTTATGAGTACCTGCCCGGCTTCCACTGCGACATCTCCGGCTGCCGCACGATCAGCGACCTGCCGAAGGAGGCGCTCGACTACGTGCACTATCTGGAGGCTGCCGTCGGCTGCCGCATCAAAGTACGTCTCCGTCGGCCCGGACCGCGATGCGTACATCAAAATGTTCTAAACCGCGCAAAGCACAGCGGGCCCTTCGCAAATGCGAAGGGCCGCTCATTTTTACTTCGATATTCGCTTCAGCCGATGCCGCCGAGCGCCGCGCCGGCGACGAGCGCCACGAGCACGCTCGCGCAGTAGACATACGTTGCACAGCGGATAGTACCAGCCGCCGATGGGCTTGCGTGCGCCGAGGTTGGACGCTCTCGAGCAGCGAGGCTTCTTGCCGCCGATCCAGAAGAACATGACCGCCGCGAGCAGCGCGCCCAGCGGGCAGATGTAAATGGAGACAACGTCCATCCACTGAGAGGTCCATGGCTGGATGCACAGTGCGATTACGCCGCCCACTGCGCCGATGATGACCACGGACAGCACACGGTTGGTGTGGAGCTTCTCCTGCAGGAAGGCCACGGGAGCCTCATACAGGTTCACGATGGAGCTGACGCCTGCGAACAACACGCAGATATAGAAGATCATACCCACGATCCGGCCGCCGGGCATGGCGTTGAACACGTTGACCAGATAGACGAACATCAGGCCGGGGCCGCCCTTCATTCCAACGATGCCGTCACCCAGAATGACTGCCATGGCAGGGATGATGACGATGGCAGCCAGCAGAGCGGCGATGGTGTCGAACAGGGCCACGTTGCGGGCAGAGGAAGGCAGATCCTCATCCTTGGGCAGATAGGAGCCGTAGATCACG
>ENA-OQET01000681-OQET01000681.1-human-gut-metagenome-genome-assembly--contig:-NODE-681-length-16955-cov-4.215534_pt1 | contig 16955 bp, 9 predicted proteins | sample MGYA00242800_ERZ504645 | MGnify/ENA primary metagenome ERZ504645 (study PRJEB26092, sample SAMD00036308) | human gut metagenome | host: Homo sapiens | study: EMG produced TPA metagenomics assembly of... | reverse complement strand
AGAAGCTATAGAGGATGCTGCAGACATAACAGAAGAAGCAGCAGAGGATGTAGCAGTGCCAGAAGCTGCTGCAGACGAGACAGAGGATATCCAGCAGGAAGATACAGAAGCTGTCGAGACTCTGGATGAGACAGCAGAGGAAGCAGACCCGTTCTCTACAGGGGAAGAGGATTTCACAGAAGGCGATGAAGTGGCGGAAGCATTTTCCGATTCTGATCAGCTGACAGGCGAGTATCAGTACGTATATGCAGGACTTACCTGGGGTGAGTACTGGGCAGCAGAAGGCGTATATGCAGCTGGAGATACAAGCTCTTCAGAAGAGAAGGATTCACATAGTGAGTTTGATACAGGAGCTTTTGATACAGTAACAAGAGCGACTGCAAATCATGGACTTCACAGAGGAAGCTATCAGACAGAAGCTACGATCATTGCTGAAGACGGAACCAGATTCGACGTATCCTACTGGGAGGATAAAGGAAGCACACTTTATCTTACAGACGGTTCCAAGGTAAAATGGAACAGAGGCAGTATAACAACAGAAGATGGAAAAACCTATACGATGGATCATTATGAGATATATGGTCTGAAATATGTCCCGGTAGCAGTTAAGACCGCAGATTTTGCAGATTTCTGCAAAAAGTATAATGTTGTACAGGATGGAGCTGTGCTCTCCGGAGGATACAGTGAAAACAATCTCCAGTATTACAAAGGCCTTGTGCCAGACGTAAATGCACAGACAAATGGTCTGAAATATGCGGAGAAAAATGGTGACGGCTTTACATTTACAGCAAGAAAATCAGACGGAACAGCTTCCGGTATCAAGGATCAGGCGTTAAAAACAGCAACAGAGATCAAGCCGAGTGTAAAAGCAGCAAGCGGAAGCTACGGCGAATTCCTCCGTGTGGATCTCAATGGAAATTATGGTGATCTTGGTGCAAATATGCAGGCTGTACGCTGGGATTATTATGGAGATGATTCCACATATACAAAATGCCTCGCTTCTTATGGAACCAAGTTTGCCGCAGATAACTGGATGCATAAAGCAATGGGAATCCAGCTTGGACTTACAAAATCTGCACGCTGCAAGCTTCCGGGAGGAACAGACGGAACAGGATACTGGAAACTGACAGTGTATGCTCTTGGATATAATGACTATACCTACAGCTTCCAGGCAACTGCAGAGAATATCGTAAATCCTACAATGGAGCCAACTGATTTTACAAGTCTTAAAACAGAAGTGGAAGCTGCAAAGGCTCTGGCAGAGGCAGATTACACAATTGCAACCTGGAAGTCCTTTGCCGGTGAGCTTCAGGAAGCAGAAGACATTCTTACAAAAACAGATGCAAGTCAGGCTGAGGTAAATGAAGCACTTGAACATCTTCAGGGAGCAGAGAAAGAGCTTCAGAAGGTAACAGTTACACTTGATAAGACAGCAGCAGCTGTATATACAGGAAAAACAACGACTCTTAAGGCAACAACAAATGACAGCGATGCAGCAGTAACATTTAAGTCCGGCAACACAAAGGTTGCAACAGTAAGCAGCAAGGGTGTTGTTAAAGGCGTAAAAGCCGGAACAGCAGTTATCACAGCAAAGGTCGGAAATGCCACAGCAACCTGCAAGGTAACAGTAAAAGCTTCTACAATTAAATTTGCAAAGGCTTCCGTAACGATCTACAAAGGAAAAACAGCAACTGTAAAAGCAACTGCAACACCATCTGCAACTGTAAAATACACAAGCAGCAACACAAAGGTTGCAACCGTAAACAGTAAAACAGGTGTTGTAAAAGGAATTAAAGCAGGAACCGTTACGATTACAGCAAAGGCAGGAGCCCTGAAGACAACCTGCAAAGTAGTTGTCAAGAATCCTGCATTCAGTCTTGTAAAATCTTCTGCAACGATCAAAAAAGGTAAAACAACAACCATCAGATCCAAAGCAACACCTGCAGGCAAGGTTACATATACAAGCAGCAATAAAAAAGTTGCAGCTGTAAACAGCAAGGGTGTTGTAAAGGGAATCAAAAAAGGTAAAGCAACGATCACAGTGAAATGCAACGGAATTACAAAGAAATTTGTGGTAACAGTTAAATAATTTCACTGTTGAACCGAATGTGATCACAGATATCCAGAAGCCTCTGCCGCAGACATAGAGCAATGTCTGCGGCAGAGGTCTGCTGATTTCTGAAGAGCAATGTCTGACAGAGGCCGCAAGAAAAGAGGAGAGAGTAAGGAAGCATGGAAAAAGATCTGAAAGATAAAAAGCAGGAGGAAAAAAATACTCCGAAGATACCCTGGACCAAGCTGGTTCCTGCAGCTGCTGTGATTGCGGCGCTTGTGTTTTCAGGCATAAAGGCGAAGGGCTCTGATGGAGAGACAGAAGCAGTCGGGCAAGCAGAGACGACCGTAATGTCTGCTTCAGAGCTGGAAAAATATCTCGGGTATGAAAAAGAAAATACTGTTTCTGACAGCACAACTGCCACAGCTGAGAAAAACAGTACAACAAAAAAGAAAAGCTCATCGAAAAAAAGTGCAAAAAAAACAGCAGCGAAAAAAAGCTCAGGTATAAGAACGGTTTCCGAATCTGCAAAAAGCAATGCCGGCGCCGCAGGACAGGGAACCACGCAGACACCGGTAGCAAGCGTTCCGGCAGATGGATATAAGGACGGTACGTATGAAGGAAGCGGAACCGGATTTGGCGGGACGATTCGCGTGAGAGTAACAATCAGCGGTGGAAAGATTGCGGCCATAGATATTCTGGAGGCATCTGGAGAAACTGCGTCGTATTTTGCGTCAGCTCAGGGTGTGATCAGCAGGATGATCGCCGGAAATACACCGAATGTAGATGCAGTAAGTGGAGCAACCTATTCCTCCAACGGAATCATCCAGGCAGTTCAGAATGCCCTCTCCCAGGCAGCGGCAGATGGAAACAGCCAGCAGGTCACCCCTACACCTGCGGCAACTGCTTTCCCAACTCCGACATCAGCTCCGTCACCTACAAAAAAACCATCCAAAAAACCATCTCCTACAAAGAAACCGGAAGATCCGGACAGTCCCAAAAAATATTTGGATGGTAAATATACAGCTTCGGCAAAGGGCTTCAATGGAGACGTGAAAGTAATTGTGACCATCAAGGATGGAGTGATCAAAGCTCTGAAACAGGAAAATACGGACACAAAGCAGTTTTTTGAAAAAGCATGGAGCGTGCTGGAGGAACAGATCATTGGTACGGATTCTGTAGATGATATTGATGCAGTCAGCGGAGCAACCTATTCCTCCAACGGAATTCTCAACGCTGTAAAAAAAGCTCTTAAAGAAGCGATCAATCCGGAGTATGGAAAGAAACCCACACCAACTCCGACAAAGAAACCGACACCAAAGCCAACAGCCACACCGAAACCTACGGCAACGCCGAAACCAACAGCCACACCGAAGCCAACAGAGACGCCGGCAGCAACCCCGACGCCGGACGACCCGGATGTGACGCCGGTTCCTGAAAAACCCAATGTAACTCCAATACCAGGGACAGATGAGCCGGATGCAACACCGGAGCCAACGGAAGCACCGGAACCGGTGGGAATGTACAGAGATGGAACGTATACAGGCTCGGCTTTTGGATATGGAGGAAAAACATATCTGACAATTACGATCTCAGGAGGCCAGATCGCATCCATTGAGCAGACAAATCAGGATACACCGGAATTTTTTGATCCTGCATGGAGCACGATCTATTCTCAGATCATGGCAAACCAGTCGGCGGATGGGATCGATACTGTCAGCGGAGCCACATATTCTTCCGAAGGGATCCTGGACGCTGCACAAAAAGCCCTTGCCCAGGCAAAGAATTAACCGGGTGAACGTTGGAGCAGCTATAAACATCTGAATCTAAGCCAATAATAAGAGGTGAAAGAAACCTCTGGACTTCTTGATTTTTTTTGAAGTTCAGAGGTTTTTTGCTAGGTTTCTGAAATTGCTTCTATAAATCGATAAAAAAATAACAGGAATGTATACAGAATAATAGGAAAAATATCAGAAAATATAAGCGGTTTAAATAATTTGAAATGCAAATTGGCGGGGATTAACCTGAGAAATACAATAAAATTTTTATTGCACAGGGCAATGTTTTATGTTATGTTTGAATGTGTGTAATTAAAGTTGTTATTAAAATGACAAACAACGCTGAAAGGAGAACAAATATGAGCAGTAAAATTACGATCATCGGAGCAGGAAGTGTAGGAGCAACTATCGCTTATACCTTATCACAGAGGAGTATTGCATCAGAAATCGTTCTGATCGATATTAACAAAGATAAGGCTGAAGGTGAGGTTATGGATATTGAGCAGGGAACCAGTTTCCGTGAGCCGATCTCCATCGTGGCAGGAGATTACCCGGATGCTGCAGATTCTGACATTGTGATCATCACTTCCGGTATTGCCAGAAAACCGGGACAGACTCGCATCGAGCTGACACAGACCAACGTTAACATTATGAAGAATATTACTCCGGAGATCGTAAAGGTGGCTCCCAAAGCGCTTTATATTATCGTAAGTAATCCATGTGATATTATGACTTATGCATTTGCAAAGCTTTCCGGACTGCCGGAAAATCAGATCCTTGGTTCCGGAACCGCCCTGGATACGGCCCGTCTCCGCTGCAGACTTTCTCAGCACTACGGTGTATCTGAGAAAAACATCCACGCCTATGTATTCGGAGAGCATGGAGATACTTCCTTTGTACCGTGGTCCAGAGCCTTTGTTGCAGGTGCGACCCTTGATGAGTTTGACAAGATCGTTCATGAGGATCAGAAAGATCTGCAGCCACTTGACAGAGAAGAGGTTCTGGAGTATGTTCATACTTCAGGATCAACTGTGATCGCCAAGAAGGGTGCTACATTTTATGCGGTAGCCGTATCTGTTTGCAGACTTTGCTCGCTTCTTCTTGCAGCATCTGATACAATAGTCAGTGTATCAACCATGCTTCACGGAGAGTACGGTGTTGAAGACGTATGTCTTAGTACCATGGCTTCTATCGGACCGGAAGGTGTAAAACGTATCGTTCGTGTTCCGCTGACCGAGGAGGAGACAGAGAAGCTTCACGCAAGCGCCAATGCTCTGAAGGACGTGATCGCACAGATTGATCTTTGATAAATGTCAGAAGCTGTGTAAAGAGGAAAAAGCAGCCTCAGGCAAATTTGAAACAACGGGAGAAAGATAAAAATGGATATTATTCAGGTAATTACCAGAGAATTGAACGTTGAGAAATGGCAGGTCGAGGCAGCGGTTAAGCTGATCGATGAAGGCTGCACCATTCCTTTTATTTCCAGATACCGTAAGGAAGCAACCGGTACACTGAACGACGAACAGCTTCGTAATCTTAATGAGAGACTTACTTATTTAAGAAATCTTGAGGATAAAAAGGCTCAGGTTCTGGGCAGCATCGAGGAGCAGGGCAAGCTGACTCCGGAGCTGAAGAAACAGATCGAGGCAGCGCAGACACTCGTTGTGGTAGAGGATCTTTACCGTCCGTACCGCCCGAAGCGCCGTACACGTGCCATCATCGCCAGGGAAAAAGGTCTGGGACCTCTGGCCGACATCATCCTTCTCCAGATGACGAAGAAACCTCTTGAAGAAGAGGCAAAAGCATTTCTTTCTGAGGAAAAAGAAGTCAAAACTGTGGAAGAGGCCATCAGTGGTGCCAGAGATATCATTGCAGAACACATTTCTGATGAAGCAGATTATCGTATCAGTATCCGTAAGAGAACAATGGATAAGGGAACTATATGTTCCACCGCAAGAGATGAGAAGGAGCAGTCTGTATACGAGATGTATTATGACTTTGAGGAGCCGGTGAAAAAGCTTGCAGGTCATCGTGTCCTTGCTCTGAACCGTGGTGAGAAAGAGAAATTCCTTACTGTGAAGATCCTTGCACCTGAGGAAGAGATCATCCGTTATCTTGAAAAACAGGTGATCGTCCGCGATAATCCATACACTACACCTGTTCTGAAAGAAGCCATTGAGGACAGCTATAAACGTCTCATCGGACCGGCTATTGAGCGTGAGATCCGAAGCGCCCTTACAGAGGCAGCAGAGGACGGTGCCATCCATGTCTTTGGCAAAAATCTGGAGCAGCTTCTCATGCAGCCTCCAATTGCAGGACAGGTAGTTCTTGGCTGGGACCCTGCCTTCCGTACCGGATGCAAGCTGGCAGTGGTAGATCCTACCGGAAAGGTTCTGGATACCACAGTTATTTATCCCACAGCACCAACCAATGAGACCAAGATCCGTGCCGCAAAGGAAACCCTGAAAAAGCTTATCAGCAAATATCATGTGACACTGATCTCTGTAGGAAACGGAACGGCATCCAGAGAATCCGAGCAGATCATCGTGGAGCTTCTTAAGGAAATCCCTGAAAAGGTCCAGTATGTTATCACCAACGAGGCAGGTGCTTCTGTATATTCCGCAAGCAAGCTTGCCACGGAAGAATTCCCGAATTTCGATGTTGGACAGAGAAGCGCCGCATCCATCGCAAGACGTGTACAGGATCCGCTTGCAGAGCTTGTAAAGATCGATCCGAAATCCATCGGTGTCGGTCAGTATCAGCATGATATGAACCAGAAAAAGCTGGGAGAAGCCCTTAACGGCGTTGTGGAAGATTGTGTAAACAAGGTCGGAGTGGATCTGAATACTGCGTCTGCATCCCTTCTGGAGTATATTTCCGGAATTAGCAAGGCCATCGCAAAGAATATTGTAGCCTACCGTGAGGAAAACGGCCGTTTCCAGACAAGAAGAGAACTTCTTAAGGTTGCCAAGCTTGGTCCGAAAGCCTTTGAGCAGTGTGCAGGTTTCACACGGATCACAGGAGGCAAAAATCCTCTGGACGCAACCAGTGTCCATCCGGAAAGCTATGACGCAGCAAAAAAACTCTTGGAAAAGCTGGGCTACACACCGGAAGATGTGGCAGAGCGTAAGCTTACCGGTATTTCCGGGCAGATCCGCGATTACGGAAAACTGGCAAAGGAGCTGGAGATCGGAGAGCCAACCTTACGTGATATCGTAAAGGAACTGGAAAAACCTGCCAGAGATCCACGTGACGAGATGCCGAAACCGATCCTCCGTACCGATGTCCTAGATATGAAGGATCTGAAAGAGGGCATGGTTCTTAAGGGAACTGTCCGCAATGTCATTGACTTCGGTGCTTTTGTGGATATCGGTGTGCATCAGGATGGCCTGGTCCATATTTCCGAGATGAGCGAGAAATTCATCAAACATCCGCTGGAAGCAGTCAGTGTGGGAGATATCGTGGATGTCCGTGTTCTTGGTGTTGATATGAAGAAAAAACGGATCAGCCTTTCCATGAAGGGAATCAGTAAATAAAGAGAAAAACTGAGTAAAGAGAAGCAGGCAAGTATATTCTGCAGCATTCTGCGGCGGATTACCGGACCGATATACAATAAAGCTATAACAGAAATACAGCAGTGGTTTATACCCTATACTTTATAGAACCGGAGAAATCAGGTTTACAGGGAAAAACCACTGCTATATTATTATATTACCAGATGCGGATTATAGGAAATGCTTATATCAGAAATAAGCTTTGAAGCTCATAGATCGATCCGCATATGTATATCGAATAATCGATCAGACAGGAGGGATTATATTTGGATAGTACTGTACAGACCGTGCAGGAGGTCGGAAATCAGGTAAGCCAGTACAGGCAGATGTTTGAAAATTATCTGCCGGACATCACGAAATTCGGAATCAAGGTTGTTCTGGCTATTGTTGCTTTCTGGGTAGGAAGCACGGTAATTAAATGGATCGTAAAGTTTGTGAGGAAATCACTGACAAAATCCAGGCTGGATACAGGAGTGGCACAGTTTATGTCCTCACTGGTCAAGATCGTACTTTACATACTCCTGATCTTTAACATATCCATAAGCTTTGGAGTAAAGGAATCATCTCTGGCAGCACTTCTCGGAACTGCAGGTGTTACTATGGGTCTTGCCCTCCAGGGTGGACTTGCCAACCTGGCAGGAGGTATGATGCTTCTTCTGTTCAAGCCTTTCCAGGTAGGGGATTACATCATCGTTAACGGACAGGACGGAAGCGAGGGAACGGTAGCCAAGGTCGAGATCTGTTATACAACGCTGTTATCCATTGATAACAAGCACATCGTGATCCCGAACGGTACTCTTTCCAATGTGACCATCACCAACGTAACAGCAAGGGATCAGCGAAGGCTGGAGATCAAAGTGGGGATCTCTTACAATGCAGATATCCAGAAGGCCAAGGATATCCTGGAAGATATCCTCACCGAGGATCCGGATACAAGAGAAGACGAAGAGATGGTGGTATTCGTAGACGAGCTGGCAGAAAGCTCTGTGATCATGGGCTTTCGTGTCTGGGTAGATACCGACCGCTACTGGGCAGCCAGATGGAGATTGAACCAGAGGATCAAGGAAGATTTTGATTATTATGGAATTGAGATTCCTTATAATCAGCTGGATGTGCATATCCATAAATAATGTGCATAAAGGAAGAAAGCTAAAGCCCTTTCACATGGCAGAGAAATTGCTGTGTGGGAGGGTTTTTTGGTGAAAGTAACTGGTTTTGAGATTATTACTGCCATTCACGATAATAGAGAATATGAAAATTATTGACAAACCAGTGTCGGGGTGCAATAATACCCCACAGAGATAGTATTTGGACTCAAAACTATACTCTGGCTGAAATCACTGGAATCTTATATAAAAATAGCCAGCCGGAACCCGGGATCGGGAACGGACGGATATATGAAAATTATAAAAGATACGAGCCTGTATCGATGATAACGAAGGCGTTACAACAGTTATGGGAATTTTGTGCAACTGTTGAAGAGCATGCTTTTCGTGTATAAAAAACAGGACTCAATATACAGGGAATCAATCAGAAGCGTTTCAGGGTCGAAGTGTACCCCGAGACGTTTTTTTATTAAATACGGAAGCGGATGTTTTTATCCACTTGAAAGTTATTCCCTGCAGGAAAGGACTTATATAAGATGACAATAGAGATGTTAAAAGGAAAGATCCACAGAGCAACCGTTGTCCAGGCGGAACTGGATTATGTAGGAAGTATCACTGTGGATGAGGAACTGCTGGAAGCTGCCGGGATACTGGAATATGAGAAGGTCCAGATCGTAGATGTGAACAACGGCAGCCGTTTCGAGACATACACCATTTGTGGAGAACGCGGAAGCGGTATGATCTGCCTGAACGGAGCAGCAGCAAGATGTGTAAGCACCGGTGACAAGATCATCATTATGGCTTACGCACAGTACGAGCAGGAAGAAGCCCGTACTCACAAGCCTGCAGTTGTATTTGTAGATGAAGAGAACAGGATCAGCAGAGTGACCAATTATGAGAAACACGGACTGCTGAAGGATATGGCCTGACGCAGATCAGGAAGATAATAAGACGAAGGTGAATTCAGAAAAGAGGCTATCTCGAATCTATAAAGAAAACCGGTTCCAGAACCGGAAAAGAGGAGAGCACAATGCAGGTAACAAAAACAGTAGAAGAAACAAGAAAACAGATCAAAGCGTGGAAAAAAGAAGGAAAAACAGTAGGCCTTGTGCCAACCATGGGATTTCTCCATGAGGGACACGCAAGCCTGATCAAAAAATGCAGAGAGCAGAATGATATCGTAGTGGTATCCGATTTCGTCAATCCTACACAGTTCGGTCCTACCGAGGACCTGGAAGCCTACCCGAGAGACTTTGAGCGTGACAGCAAACTCTGCGAAAGCCTGGGAGCAGATCTGATCTTCTGCCCGGAGCCTTCCGAGATGTATCATGATCCCCACGCATTTGTAAGTATAGATACTCTGTCAGAGACACTTTGCGGAAAAACACGTCCGATCCATTTCAAAGGTGTGTGTACCGTTGTGACCAAGCTGTTCCACATTGTGGCACCGGACAGAGCATATTTCGGACAGAAAGACGCACAGCAGCTGGCCATCATCCGCAAGATGGTGCGTGATCTGAACTTCGATATTGAGATCGTAGGCTGTCCGATCATCCGTGAGGAGGACGGACTTGCAAAATCCTCCAGAAATACATACTTAAGCCCTGAAGAGAGAAAAGCAGCTCTTTGCCTGTCAAAGGCAGTAAAAGCCGGACAGGAAGCCATTCACGCAGGAATCCTGGCAGAAGAGCTTCTCGGAAAAATGCGAGCAGTGATCGAAGCAGAGCCTCTGGCAAAGATTGATTATGTATCCATGGTAGATGCACTTACCATGCAGCCGGTGGAAAAAGCTGACCGCAGCGTTCTTGTAGCAATGGCTGTTTACATCGGAAAAACAAGACTGATCGACAACTTCAGCTACGAGGTATAATGTATGGGAAAAGTTTTAAAGAAAATCGGAATTATCAGCAGCCTTGCATCCAGATATATCGGGATCATTATCATCGCTTTTTCCTGCCTGGCTTTTTTCTGGCGTGACGGATTTTCCTGGATGACGAATTATACGTCTGTATTTCTGGGAGTGATCATGTTTGGTATGGGCCTGACCATAAAGCTGGATGACTTCCGGGCAATTTTTTCCAGACCCAAAGAAGTGGTGATCGGTGCAGTGGCTCAGTATACCATTATGCCGGTGATCGCCTGGCTTCTGTGTAAAGTGATGAACCTTCCGGCAGATCTGGCACTGGGAGTGATCCTGGTGGGATGCTGTCCGGGCGGAACAGCCAGCAATGTGATCACCTATATCGCAGGAGGTGATGTGGCGCTTTCTGTGGGAATGACTATAGTTTCCACACTGGCAGCACCGTTGATGACACCGTTTCTTGTATATGTTCTGGCAGGAACCTGGGTGGAAGTATCCTTCTGGGCTATGGTGATCTCTGTGGTAAAGGTAATTCTGATCCCGGTTCTCCTGGGAGTTTTTCTTCGGAGTCTTGCGGGAGAGCATGTGGATAAGGTATCCGATGTTATGCCGCTGGTGTCGGTTGTAGCTATTGTTATGATCATCGGAGGAATTGTAGCTGTAAATGCAGAGAAGATCGTAAGCTGTGGAGTTCTGGTGCTTGGAGTAGTGGCGATCCACAATTTCTGTGGTATGATGCTGGGATTTCTGGCTGCAAAAATCTTCCATGTGGAGTATTCCAGAACAACTGCTATAGCTATAGAGGTAGGCATGCAGAACAGTGGCCTTGCTGTCTCACTGGCAGCAGCTAATTTTGCAGCCAATCCGCTTGCAACACTTCCGGGCGCGATCTTCAGTGTATGGCACAATATTGCGGGTTCCATTTTTGCGGGGATCCGCCGTGCAGGTGCAGAAAACCTTGCAGAGCTTGACCGGATCAGGGAAATCGACTGCTGTAATTGCGAAAAGCAATAAGCAGTGAATGCGGATTGCGGATATCCTCCTGACGGGGAACAGCAAAGCTGTGGAAGAATGTCTGTAAAGAAAGATCCCGGGGAGTTTGAGAGATAAAATGACAGATTATGTCGAAAGAAAAAGTCATAAAATGCAGAATTGTGGTTTACAAATTTTAGCCGGTATACTATAATAACCACATGGACGAACAAACGTCCCCAACATATGAAAACAGGGGGGCCCGCTGAAGCGAGCTGAGAGTAGACTGTAAATGTCTTGACCCATAACCTGATTTGGATAATGCCAACGTAGGGACATATGCACGAAGGATTCTTAAAGACACAGAAGATCAGAGAGTACAGAAGAGATCAGAAGTACAGAAGATTTTCATTAAGTACGTAAGAGTAAGAGCCGGTTGCCGTGATGCGTAGCGTTGCAGCAACCGGTTTTTTGTTGTATAAACACAAAGAATTTATGGAAGGAGACTTTTTTTACATGAGAGATTACAGTACACAGATGGAGGCAGCCCGTAAAGGCATCATCACACCTGAGCTTGAGATCGTAGCTAAGAAGGAACGCATGACAACAGAGGAACTGCTTCCGCTGGTAGCCTCCGGTAAGGTGGCGATCTGTGCAAATAAAAATCACAAATGTATCGATCCGGAGGGCGTAGGTTCCATGCTCCGCACCAAGATCAATGTAAACCTTGGTGTATCCAGAGACTGCAAGGACTACGATGTAGAGATGCAGAAAGTAATGGAAGCTGTAAACATGGGCGCCCATGCTATCATGGATCTTTCTTCCCACGGAAATACCATTCCGTTCCGACGCAAGCTGACATCCGAGTGTCCGGCAATGATCGGAACCGTTCCGGTTTATGATTCCGTTATCCACTATCAGAGAGATCTTGATACGCTGACAGCTAAAGATTTTATCGATGTAGTAAGACTCCATGCACAGGATGGTGTTGACTTTGTAACTCTTCACTGTGGAATCACAAGAAAGACCATCGATCAGATCCGTAATCACAAGAGAAAAATGAATATCGTTTCCAGAGGAGGATCTCTTGTATTTGCATGGATGTGTATGACCGGTGAGGAGAATCCGTTCTATGAATACTACGACGAGATCCTGGATATCTGCCGCGAGTATGATGTGACCATCTCCCTTGGTGATGCCTGCCGTCCGGGATGTCTGGCTGACGCAACAGACGTATGCCAGATCGAGGAGCTTGTACGTCTTGGCGAGCTGACCAAACGTGCATGGGAAAAGGACGTTCAGGTTATGGTTGAGGGACCGGGACATGTGCCGCTTGATCAGGTTGAGGCAAATATGAAAGTACAGCAGTCTATCTGCCAGGGTGCACCGTTCTATGTATTAGGACCTATCGTAACTGACGTTGCACCGGGATATGACCACATCACATCCGCGATCGGCGGAGCAGTAGCTGCTATGTCCGGAGCAGCATTCCTCTGCTATGTAACACCGGCAGAGCACCTTGCACTTCCGAATCTTGAAGACGTAAAACAGGGAATCATGGCATCTAAGATCGCAGCTCATGCAGCAGACATTGCCAAAGGTGTCCGCGGTGCCCGTGAGATCGATGACAAGATGGCAGATGCCAGAAGAAAGCTTGACTGGGAGGCACAGTGGGAATGCGCCATGGATCCAGAAACAGCAAAACGTATCTGGAACGAGCGCAAACCGGAGCATGATGATACCTGCTCCATGTGCGGTAAATTCTGCGCAGTACGAAGCATGAACAAGGCACTTGCAGGAGAACATATCGATATTCTGTAAGAATACAGAATGCATATGAGCATGCAGCATCACAGTAGAACGTGGTGTTGGCAGTATCTAGCCAGAAAACTGGTTGATCGAATGCGGATATGGAAAGAACAGTAATGCTGAAATTGTGGAAAGTCTGATGTTCCGATAATAAAACATAAACCGCTGTGATCTAAAATGAAGATCACAGCGGTTTTTTTGCAGAGTAGGGGACATTATTGCAGCTTGCGAAAAGACAGGGCCGCGTTATAATAAAAACAGAACTTACATATAAACAGTTTACATAAAAAGGAAGGAAAGGTACGAAATGAAATTTCCGAAAAAATTGATAGCATTTGGTCTGTCATTATGTATGTCTGTTGTTCCATGTGGACCGGTGGCGGCCGAAGATTTTACAGACGCACAGACGGATATGACAGACGCCATTGATACTTTTACAGATGATGGGAATTCTGAGGAATCAGAAAATACCGTAAACACAGATCAGATTACAGAAGAAGAGTTTCCGGGATCAGATATCGGAACGGAAACGGATGAAGCTGAAAGCTCAGAGAGTGAGGAAATACAACAGGATTCTGATGAAGGATTAATTCTGGAAGAACCTTCGGCGGTCATCAGAAAAGCAGAAGGAACAGAGGATACAGAGGAGGCTGCGGCACCGGAAGAAATTTTTGGTGACGGAGAAAACCAGGAGCAGCAGGAAGATATATTCACAGATGATATTCCGGCAGCAGGTACTTCCGAAAAAGAAACAGATGTGGAGAGCACAGAAATATATCTGTATGCGATGAATGATACCTATAGCAGTGTGATCTCCATGCCGGATACCATGCAGACATCTTATCAGATCCAGACATCCGGCAAAAATCCGGTATATACGGTTGTTTCCGGTTATACTGCGAAAGTCAGCGAAACCGGTCTTGTTACTCCTAAAATGCAGTATGTAACCTATGTAGACAAAAACGGAAATGACGTAAAGAGCCAGTGGGAATACATGTTTGGAGAGACCCTGATCTCTGTACAGGATGGAAATAGTACCGTTTATTATAAATTCATACTCAAAGATTATGCGGAGTATTACGCAGAACAAAAAATGGATACATTCCTCAAAGAAAATATTACTGCGGAAATGTCCGATTATAAAAAGGTTGAGACAATCGCCAGATGGCTTGCCAACAACTTTAATTACAGTCAGTATCATTCCGGCTATACAGGCCTGATGCTGGATGGCGGCGGAGACTGCTGGGCCAATACCAGCGCAGTGAACTATATGTGCGAAAAACTGGGACTGACCGTGTATGCAAGGTATGCGGCAAATGATCCGGGGGCGGGAAGCGGTCACAGGAACTCCGTAGTCATCATTGACGGCGAAAGATATCTGGTTGACTGCGGATATACGGGAAATGCCCCCAGACATTATGAATTGTCCAAAATGGACTATGACTATTCTTATGAGATCCTGAATGATGGAACACTCAGGCTGTATCAGTATGAAGGGACAGATACAAATATCGTAGTTCCGGATACTATTGACAGAAGAAAAGTAACGGTTCTTGGAAACAGTACCTTCCAGTATTGCACCCAGGCTTCTGATATAGAGTCTGTTACTTTGCCGGATTCGCTTACAACCATCGAAAAGAATGCTTTTTACAACTGTGAGAAATTGAAATCTGTTACGATTCCCCCAAATGTGTCATTTATAGGGCTGGCTGCTTTTGTGGAGGGCTTGTCCGAGTCTAGTCTGACAGAAATTAAAGTAGATCCGGAAAATCCGTATTTTTCTGAAAAAGACGGAGTGGTATTCAGCAAGGATGGCACAAAACTGATCATGTTTCCGTCCGGACGTTCCGGAGATTACCAGATTCCGGATGGAACTGTAAGCGTGGGAGACTATGCTTTTTATTACTGTGTAAATGTTTCTTCCATAACAGTCCCGGGAAGTGTCAGAAGCCTTGGAGAAGGTGCATTCGGAAACTGTTCGTCGCTTACGAAAGCTGTCCTAAACGAAGGCTTGGAAGAAATCGGTGAATATGCATTCCAGAGCAGTTCAGGGATCCGTGATATTATAATTCCCGCATCTGTAAAATCAGTTGGGAAAAATGGACTTCGTCTGTCTTCCGAGTGCAGGATAAGAGTACTGAGCACAGATACTATCTGGGCGGATGATGCGTTCAGGGATTCAGCACTGATCGCGGGAAAAAAGGATTCTACACTTCAGAAATACGCAGAGGACCGTGGCTACATGTTTGTGGAGCTGTCAGCAGACAACCGGATACCGCTTCAGAATGAATGGTTTGAACAGATCACTCCAGAATATGAATATAATGGAAAAAGCCATGAACCTGAAATAGAATCCAGTGAATCCGCACCGGAACTTGAGCAGGGCTCCGATTATGAAGTAACTTATGAAAATAACATCAATGCAGGAACTGCGACTGTAAAGATCACGGGAAAAGATATTTTCTGCGGTACAGTAGAGCGGAGTTTCAAGATTACGCCAGATGAAAATGGAATGTATGTGTGCTATTTTGCGGAAAATAATGAAACATACCTGGAAACCACCTTTAAAGGAAAAAAAGTGGAACCGGAAGTGGTAATTGACGGACTGGTACAGGGAAAAGATTATACGGTAACCTATGTTAATAATGAAAAGCCTGGTGAAGCTCGTGCAGAGCTCACGGGAATCGGCAATTATAAAGGATCGGAAACATTATATTTTACTATTTACGGAAAACTACCGGCTGCGGATCCAATAGCTGATCAGATATATACAGGAAAAGAACTCACACCTGCCATCGTAATTCCCGGATTGAAAGCCGGCGAAGATTATTATATGTACTACGAGGATAATCAGTATCCGGGTGTGGCAACGGTAACCATTTATGGTACCGGTTATTATAAAGGTACCGCAACCATTCATTTCAAGATCATAAAAAAGACAGAAAGGTTTGTCAGCAATGTTAAGCTAAACAGAACCTCTTACACTTGTACGGGAAAAACCATCCGGCCATCAGTAACCGTAACTGTAAATGGAAAGAAGATCGGTGCGAGTGCTTATAAGCTGTATTACAAAAATAATAAAAATTCCGGAATTGGAACTGTGCAGGTCAGAGGGACCGGAAAATACAGTCGTATCAACAAAACGCTTACCTTTAAGATCCTGCCTCCAAAAACTCTGCTGACAGGACTGAAAAAAGCAAACAGATCCTTTACCGCAAGCTGGAAAAAAAATATACAGGCAACCGGCTATCAGACCCAGTATGCAGCAGACAGCAGATTTACAAAAAGAAAGAAAAACGGTCATAGTTGGAAAAACAGTCTGCGACCAGATATAAGATATCAGGACTGAAAAAACAAAAAGACCTATTATGTCCGCATCCGGTCATATAAAAGAGTCGGAAAAAAAGGTTCTTTACAGTAGCTGGAGTACGGTAAAGAAAAATCTGGGTTTGATCATAAAGGAGTGGATCTTAGATTTATATAAATGGAGCAGAATGCTTCTGTGACAGAATTAAGCCTTGTAATTATAAAAAGAGCGCGTTATAATGAACTCAATAAAAAAAAGAAAAATTTCTTCGGGGCAGGGTGTGATTCCCATACCGGCGGTATAAGTCCGCGACCCGCTTTGGCGGCTGATCTGGTGAAATTCCGGAACCGACAGTAAAGTCTGGATGAGAGAAGAACGCGCAGTATTTAAAGAACGTGCATCAGTGCCCCGGGAAGAAGCATCCCGGGGCTTTTATGTGAAGAAATAGAAATTTTTTCGCATAAAGATTTCTTGTGGAAATTTTCTTGAATATTTGACTGAAGAAAGGGAAGAGA
>ENA-OQET01000680-OQET01000680.1-human-gut-metagenome-genome-assembly--contig:-NODE-680-length-16962-cov-2.174102_pt1 | contig 16962 bp, 13 predicted proteins | sample MGYA00242800_ERZ504645 | MGnify/ENA primary metagenome ERZ504645 (study PRJEB26092, sample SAMD00036308) | human gut metagenome | host: Homo sapiens | study: EMG produced TPA metagenomics assembly of... | reverse complement strand
GCTTCGGCAAGCTTCTCGGCCTGGTTCATAAGAGACGGAGAGACAGCTGCCAGAGTGCTGATGTATTTCATGCTTCCGCCGATAAGCGTGGAAGCGCCAAGCTTCGCAGAGAGTCCATTGCCGGGAAGAGCCTGGAATTCTGTGACTTCCTGGGCTGTAAGACCAAGGCTTGCAGAGTTTTCCAGAATGGCTTTCGCAAGAGGGTGCTCGCTCTTTTTTCAAGGGCGTAGGCAATGGTGAGAAGATCGTTCTCAGACACGCCGTCTGCAGGGAGAATGTCAGTAACCTCCGGCTGACCGTTGTGATGGTTCCGGTTTTGTCAAGGGCTATGATCTGAACCTTTCCGGCTTCCTCAAGGGAGACGGCTGTTTTGAAAAGGATACCGTTTTTGGCACCCATTCCGTTTCCAACCATAATGGCAACCGGAGTGGCAAGACCAAGGGCGCATGGGCAGCTGATGACCAGAACGGAAATTCCTCTTGCCAGGGCGTAGCCAGCCTCATGACCGGTAAGCAGCCAGACAATAGTAGTTATAATTGCAATAGTGATAACAGCAGGTACGAAAACACCGGAAACACGGTCTGCGATTTTGGCAATAGGAGCTTTGGTGGCTGCAGCATCACTGACCATTTTGATGATCTGGGAGAGGGTGGTGTCTTCGCCAACGCGGGTAGCTTCACATTTGATAAAGCCAGACTGGTTGACTGTGGCTGCGGAGACAAGATCTCCGGCAGCTTTGTCGACAGGGATACTCTCACCTGTAAGGGCAGATTCGTTGACTGCACTGGAGCCTTCGATAATCACACCATCCACCGGGATGTTCTCACCAGGACGGACAACAAAGGTGTCACCTTTTACAACCTGGTCAATGGGAACGGTGGCTTCCTGGCCGTTTCGGATGACAACGGCAGTCTTGGGAGCAAGCTTCATAAGACCTTTTAAGGCATCCGTGGTCTTGCCCTTGGAACGGGCTTCCAGCATTTTTCCAACGGTGATCAGGGTCAGGATCATAGCGGCAGATTCGAAATAGAATTCCATCATGTAGTGCATGACAAGTTCGGAATTGCCGTCAACCTGGGCTCTGGTCATGGCGAACAGGGCGTAGACACTCCATACAAAGGAGGCCATGGGAGCCGAGAGCTACCAGGGTATCCATGTTCGGAGAGCGGTGCCACAGACTCCTGAAGCCACTGATGAAAAATTTCTGATTGATGACCATGACGATTCCTGCAAGAAGCAGCTGTACAAGTCCCATGGCGATATGGTTGCCATCAAACCAGGCTGGCAGCGGCCATCCCCACATCATGTGTCCCATGGAAAAGTACATCAGCACCAGAAGAAAACCTACTGAGGCAATAAGCCGTTTCCTGAGGAGTGGCGTTTCGTGATCTTCCAAGGCTTTCTCAGCATCGGAAACGGATTCCGTCTGACCGGAAGCACCCTTCAGGCTGCAGCCGTATCCGGCTTCTTCTACAGCTGAGACAATGGCAGAGGCTGAGGCAGTTCCTTCCACTCCCATGGAATTGGTAAGCAGGCTTACGGAGCAGGAAGTAACTCCCGGAACCTTGTTTACCGCTTTTTCCACACGGGCGCTGCAGGCTGCACAGCTCATGCCGGTGACGTTGTATTGTTCCATAATAAATTCCTCCTTCGAATACAGTGTTTCGATACCAACGGACTGCTCTGCGCATTCGTACCTCCGCAGGCAGGTACACATTCGGAATGCGCTGGTATCTCACTTCATTAGCTTCTGCAAAGTTGCAACCAGCTCATCAATGGTTTCGTCTTTACCATCACGGATATCTCTTGCCACACAGGTTCGGATATGATTGGCGAGAAGTTCCTTATTAAATGCATTCACAGCAGCATTTACAGCTGCTGACTGAATAAGAATATCGTTGCAGTAAGCGTCATTCTCCAGCATTCCTATAATCCCCCTTATCTGGCCTTCAATACGTTTCAGACGGTTTACCAGCTTCCTGCGCTCTGCTTCGGAACGATCGGTGTGCTTGGTACAACAGCAGGAACAGACCTTCTTGGTAGGTTCCTGGCTGGAAAGAGTTGCAGGATCGGCTGCGGTGTGGCTGCAGCAGGATTCGGATTTATAATCAGCTGTCATAGGCGGACTCCTTTCCTTATATACCCCTTAGGGGTATGTATTTGATGAAACCAATATATACCCTGGCGGGGTATTTGTCAATAAGTAATTCACAGAAAACCTGAGAATTGCGGCGCGAAACCATGCGAAAGCATGATTCCTGTGTATCGCGAAGCGTGTTGCTATGAACGGAGTGAATAGTAATCTGTTTGAAAAATTATTCCCGCAATCTGCACGCCCCACTTTGCGGTATATTTTGCCCGAATTCAGTTGCCGTAGCCCGCTACGGCGCCCTCATCAGGGCAAAATATCCCACAAATTGTGACGCACATCTTGCGAAAAGCATTTTCAAACATACTCTAGTTCATAAAAAATACATAAAAAGTTCATAAAAAAATATATAATAATATGGTACATATTAAATATCCGAGTCGAATATGTATAATGGTTATAGCGCGAAGGTTGCATCATGAACATGATGCGCAAAAGAGAATCCGGTGAGAGTCCGGAACGATGCCGTCACTGTGTAAGGGAACTGCTTCAGAGCCCACTGGGAAACCGGGAAGGGGGAGCAGTGTTGACCGAAGTCAGGAGAACTGCCTTGGCGTGGAATCTTAGGTCTGCGGTACACAGAACCTGTATTCTCATAACGATACATGAATATTTCCTGAATGTTTTTTGGAAGAAAAGTGTGTATATGAGAATGTGTGCAGTCGCAGAAAATGCGGCTGTTTTTGATGCAATGGGAGATTGGTGATAAATTACCCATGGGATTCTTTATACGTGATTCTATCCGGAAATACAAAAAAAATGAGGAAAAAGAAATGAAAAGAAAATCTTTATTAGCAATCCTTCTTGCAGCTTCTATGGCAGCAAGCATGACAGCAGCAACAGCAACTGTTGCATTTGCAGAGACAGAGGAGACAACAGACGATGCTGAGGCAGCTGATGATGCTGAGGCAACAGACGATGCTGAGGCAGATGACGATGCTGAGGCAGCTGACGATGCAGAGACAACAGACGATGCAGAAGCAGCTGATGACACTGCAGATGCAGATAAGGAAGCGGCTGATAAAGTAGCAGCACTTATCGATGCTATTTATGTTCAGGAGAGAACAGATGATACAGATAAGCAGTGCAAGGAAGCTAAAGAAGCATGGGATGCCCTTACAGATGCTCAGAAAGAGCTTGTAGAGGGAGAAGAGGCAAGTCCAGAGTATTTCGGACGTGACACAGGTGATGCTTCCAAGGATGATCCGCGTAATCAGGACGAGATCGGTGAGAATGAGCTTCTTGTAGTAAGCTTTGGTACATCCTTCAACGACAGCCGTGCAGAGGATATCAAAGGAATCGAGGATGCTCTTGCAGAAGCATTCCCGGATTGGTCTGTAAGAAGAGCATTTACAGCTCAGATCATCATCAACCATGTACAGGCAAGAGATGATGAGAAGATTGATAACATGCAGCAGGCACTTGACCGTGCAGTAGCAAACGGTGTTAAGAATCTTGTAGTTCAGCCTACACATCTTATGCATGGTGCTGAGTACGATGAGATGGTAGAAGCTATTGATGCTTACAAAGATAAATTTGAATCTGTAGCAATCGCTGAACCAATGCTTGGTGAGGTTGGCGATGACGCTACCGTTATCAACGATGACAAAGCTGCTGTTGCTCAGGCAATCACAGATGAAGCTGTAAAAGAAGCTGGATATGACAGCATGGAAGCAGCTGCAGAAGATGGAACCGCATTTGTATTCATGGGACATGGTACTTCCCATACAGCAAACGTTACATATGATCAGATGCAGACCCAGATGGAGAAACTTGAATTCACAAACGCATTCATCGGTACTGTAGAAGGTGAGCCAGAGGATACAGCTTGTGATGAAGTTATCAATAAAGTAAAAGATGCCGGATTCAAGAAAGTAATCCTTCGTCCAGCTTATGGTTGTTGCTGGTGACCATGCAAACAATGATATGGCTGGTGATGATGATGACTCCTGGAAGAGCATGTTCGAGGCTTCTGGAGATTTCGATGAGATTGACTGCCAGATCGAAGGTCTTGGAAGAATTGACGCTGTTGAGCAGCTTTATGTAGCTCATACTCAGGCAGCTATTGATTCCATCGCGAAATAATTATCCTGGTATAAATTGTTATTGCAACAGAACAAAAGCAGCTGCTCCTACACTGTGGGGCAGCTGTTTGAGTAATAAAACAAATACGGCACACACAAGTGTACCGTAAATAAAGAAAAAGCAAGGAGAGTTATTATGAAACGTTCATTAGTCATTTTATTAACAGCTGTAAGTATTTCCGCTATGACAGTAGGAACTGCATTCCCGGCATTTGCAGAAGCCACAGAGGCTGAGGCAGAGGAAACCACAGATGGTGCAGAGAATGCCGCAGACAGCGAACTTGAAGACGGTGTTTATGGTGTAGAGTTTGACACAGACAGCAGTATGTTCCATGTAAATGAGGCTTGCAACGGAAGAGCTACCCTCACTGTAAAGGATGGTAAAATGACCGTTCATATTACTCTCGTTTCCAAGAATATTGAGAATGTTTTTCTTGGAACAGCAGAGGATGCACAGAAAGACGGTGCCGAACTGATTCAGCCTACTATTGATAAGGTAACTTACAGCGATGGCATGACAGATGAGGTTTATGGATTCAATGTTCCGGTAGAGAAGCTGGATGAAGAATTTGACCTGGCAATTATTGGTAAAAAGGGCAAATGGTATGACCATAAGGTAAGCGTTACGGATGTGCAGGAGCAGACTGAGGAAGAAAAAAAAGCAGTTGAGATCGGTGAGGAAGAGAAAAGTGAAGATGCTGATACAACTACAGATGCAGCTGCCGAGGAAGAGAATAAGGATTGATCAATAATCTGAAAGGGACATCACATGAGCGAAAACGGTTCATGTGATGTCCCTTTTTATATTTATTTTGTTTTGCCCTCTCCGGCAAAATATTCTTTTGTAAGCTTCACAACTGTACCGGAAAGCAGGAACAAAGCAATCAGGTTGGGAATTGCCATAAGACCGTTAAATGTCTCTGCAATGCTCCACATCAGTCCAAGGTTGGCAGTTGCGCCAAGGATGGCAACCAGGGAATAAATAACCATAAATGGTTTGATCACTTTTTCAGAGAACAGGAACTCGATGCAGCGGGCACCGTAAAGTCCCCATCCGACTGCTGTGGAAAAAGCGAAGCAGCACATGGCAACTGCTGTAAAAATGGATACCCAGCTTCCATATGTAGAAGTAAATCCAAGGATAGTAAGCTCTGCACCGGCTGCTTTTCCATAATCAACAGCAACGCCGCTGCAAAGGATAACCAGTGCAGTCAGTGTACAGATCACGATGGTATCTGTAAAGACTTCGAAAATACCGAACATACCCTGTTTTACAGGCTTTTTGGTATCTGCACACGCATGGGCAATGGATCCGGTACCAAGACCAGCCTCATTAGAGAAGATACCACGGGAAACACCTTTTTTTAAACTGGTGAACATACTTAAAACAATGCCGCCTGTTACAGCTCTGGGTTGAAATGCTCCTCTGAAAATAGAAGCGAATACAGCTGGTACATTCTGAATGTTCAGAAGGATAACTCCCAGTCCGAGAAGGATGTAAAGCAGAGCCATAAATGGAACCAGCTTTTCGGTAACATGGCCAATTCGTTTGATTCCGCCAAGAAGGATCATGGCAATTAGAATGGCAATTATGATTCCGATGATCAGGTTGGAAGTGGAAACGGCGCTTTCGCTGATCACGTTATAATTCAGCAATGCAGAATTGATCGCAGTGGTGATAGTGTTGACCTGTGTGGCGTTGCCGGTACCAAATACAGTGAGCACGCCGAATGCTGCGAACAGATAAGCCAGCCAGTGCCATTTTTTGCTAAGACCGTTCTTGATGTAATACATGGGACCGCCTACCAGTTCACCGTTGGCATTGATCTCGCGGTAGTGTACCGCCAGGGTGACCTCAGCATATTTGGTACACATGCCAAACAGTGCAGAAACCCACATCCAGAATATGGATCCGGGACCGCCAATTGCGATAGCACCTGCTACACCGGCAATATTGCCAGTACCGACCGTGGCTGCAAGTGCTGTACACACTGCCTGGAAAGGCGTGATAGCACCGTCAGATGCGTCACGTTTGCGGAAAATACGTCCAAGGGTTGTTTTGATTGCGTAGGGGAATTTGCGAATCTGAAGAAAATTGGTGCGGATACTAAGATAAAGACCAACTCCGAAATGATCAGACCATTGCAGGAACGCCCCAGATAAAATTATTTACAGCGGTGTTGATGGTTTCGATTATTTGCAGCATAAAATACCTCTCTGGAAGTTTTTTTGGATGTATGCGAACGGAACTGCTTCCATGTCACACACATTATTAAACTGGTGTAGCCAGAGCCTGTTTGAAAAATCATTCTTGCAATCTGCACGCCCGCTTTGTGGGAAATTTTGCCCGAATTCAGTTGCTGTAGCCTGCTGCGGCGCCCTCATCCGAGCAAAAACTCCCACAAATTGTGACGCACATCTTGCAAAAAGCCTTTTTTAGATATGCTCTGGAGCTTCATTTATGTGAAGATATGACAACTACTGCACCATATTTAGCGGATAAAATTTGTCTTGATCTTATCTTCCGCCTGAGGAACTGCAATACCTGCCGCTTTCCCTGCTTCCAGGGATTTCAGAAGCCATGCCATATTGTTTCCAAGTGAGCGCATGATCTGAAGTCCTTCTTCATCCTGCGCAACTTCTGCCGGGGTATTTCCGTGAACCATGTTCCAGTAGTTAGCAGATACAACAGGCATTTCATGATAGCTGAAATATTTCTGAAGAACGTCTAAAGTAGCTGTGGTGCCGGCTCTTCTTGCAGAAGCAACTGCTGCAGCTGGTTTGTGGAGCATGTCTTTGCCTGCCATGGAGCAAAGCTTATCCATAAATTCAATGATCTGTCCGGATGGGGAAGCCCAGTATACCGGAGAACCAACTATAAGCGCATCTGCTTCTTTTAATTTCGCCGCAGCGGCTTTTACATTATCTGTATCCGGATTTCCAGCTTGGAAAATCTCAGTATCAATTCCATTATGATTCAGTGTTTTTGCCACTTCACTAAGTGCGGTGAACGTACAGCCTTCCTTGCGCGGGCTGCCATTTAAGAGTAAAACCTTCATGTTTTTCATCCTTTCTGAAGTAAGTTATATCAGACTGCGATAGCCGCAATCTGTATGCATTATCTCTCTAAAGCGGTAATGTATCTTCTTATTATACGATAGAAATAGTTGGATTTCAAGAGAATGGTTTTATTTAAAAAACACAATATGTTCACAATTTAAGATTATAATAAAAATATTTGAACTATTCAGCAGATACTATTCCGCAAGGTGTTTTATGTGAACCTGGCTCGCATAAAAATCGAAATCTGCGGCGCCCCACTTTGCGGTATATTTTGCCTGAATTGGTGAATGGTTATAAACATTTATTATGCGACAGAAAGGAAGTAGTAAGTGCTTCAGATCAAAGACATACACAAAGAATACAGAACAGGAAATTTGGTACAGCGTGCCCTGGACGGAGTGAGCCTTAGTCTTCGGGACAATGAATTTGTGGCAATTCTTGGTCCCAGCGGTTCGGGAAAAACCACTCTTCTGAATATTATTGGTGGTCTTGACCGGTACGATAGTGGCGATCTGATCATCAATGGGATTTCTACGAAAAAATATAAAGACAGGGACTGGGACTCTTATCGAAATCATACCATAGGATTTGTGTTTCAGAGTTATAATCTGATCCCACACCAGACAGTTCTTGCAAACGTGGAGCTTGCCCTTACCATTTCCGGTGTATCAAAAAGTGAGCGGAGACGCCGTGCAAAAGAAGCTCTGGAAAAAGTAGGCCTTGGTGCCCAGATCCACAAAAAGCCAAGTCAGATGTCAGGCGGTCAGATGCAGCGAGTGGCAATTGCCAGAGCACTTGTAAATGACCCGGAAATTCTTTTGGCGGATGAGCCAACAGGAGCCCTGGATTCAGATACCAGTGTACAGGTTATGGATCTTTTGCAAGAGGTCGCAAAGGAACGATTGGTAGTAATGGTCACCCATAATCCGGAGCTTGCTCAGCTTTATGCCACCAGAATCGTGACGGTAAAAGATGGGCGGATCCTTTCTGATACAGATCCGTTTGTGATAGACAGCGAGAGCATGGCACCTCCTGTTCACAAGAATATGGGAAAATCCTCCATGTCCCTTTTTTACTGCACTTTCCCTTAGCTTTCAGAATCTGAAGACTAAGAAAGCCCGGACCTTACTTACTTCTTTTGCAGGCTCCATCGGTATTATCGGAATTGCGCTGATCCTTTCCATATCAAATGGTGTAGACAAATACATTACAAATATGGAAGAAGAAACACTTTCGGAATATCCGTTGCAGATACAAAGTACAGGTGTAGATCTTACCTCCATGATGATGGGAGCTGCCACAGCCCAGAGTGAAAAAAAGGATGGGGAAGTAGGTGTTGCCCAGATGGTGACTAATATGTTCTCCAAAATGAATTCCAATGATCTGGAGTCTCTGAAAGCTTATCTGGACAGCAATGAAAGCAGCATTTCCCAGTATGCGAATTCAGTGGAGTGTACATATTCTGTATCTCCCCAGATTTTTCTGGAAAATGGAAAAAATATCCGACAGGTAAATCCGGACAAATCTTTTTCTGCTATGGGCTTGGGCTCTGGTTCCTCCAACAGCATTATGTCTTCTACCATGAGCACTGATGTTTTTCATGAAATGCCGGAAGATGCTGATCTTTATAAGGATCAATATGACGTGAAAGCGGGAAGATGGCCTGAAAATTATAAAGAATGTGTGCTGGTGCTTACTTCACAGGGCGATATCAGTGATTTTCTCCAATACACTCTTGGGCTTCGGGACGGTAAGGAACTGGATGATATGGTTCAGAAATTTATGGCAGAAGAGGCAGTGGAAACGCCAGAAAACGAGGGTCCATACACCTATGATGAAATCCTGGGGAAGAAATTTAAGCTGGTAAACAGTACCGATTATTATGAATATGATGAAGAATATAAGGTCTGGAAGGATAAATCAGACAACAGCTCTTATATGAAAAAACTGGTGAAAAACGGAGAAGATCTGACAATTGTGGGAATTGTCCAGCCTGTGGAAGGTGCCACTGCTTCCATGCTCACTGCAGGAATCTGTTATACCCCGGAGCTTACCAAACATGTGATCGAGAAGGCTGCTTCCAGTGAAATTGTGAAGCAGCAGCTGGCGGATGAAAAGATAAATGTTTTTACCGGAGAGGAATTTGGAAAAGAAGACAATGAGAACAGTAAGTTTGACATGGAATCCCTTTTTTCCATTAACGCGGATGCCTTGCAGGAGGCCTTTCAGGTAGATCTCAGTGGATTTAATATGGACCTGTCCAGTCTTTCGGGGCTGTCCTCCGGATTGAATGTGGAAATGCCGGATATGCCTGACATGTCAGCTCTGGCTGGAAATATAAATCTGGATGAGAGCAGTATGCCGGATCTTTCCAAGCTTATCAAGCTGGATGACCTTGATCTGGATCTTTCCCATATGATTGATCCGGAAGAAATTCTGAAAAATCTTCCGGCAGACCAGGTTCCGGATATGAGTCAGGCGCTGAAGTCAGTGAAGTTTGATTTTACAGAAGAGAAGGTAACTGCTTTGCTGAAAGAGGTTCTTACTGGTTATCAGGAAAGCATTAAAGATAAACCGGAAGCAGATATGGATAAAATGCAGGCAGCATTGAAGCAGTATCTGACATCAAAAGAGATGAACGAACGTCTGTGCAAGGATCTGCAGGAGCTGGTGAAAAATAACGTGAACGTGGATATGTCTTCGGAAAAACTGATCGCAGTGGCTGTGGGGCTGATGAACCAGTATCAGGAGTATGCCAAGGCAAATGGTATCACCCAGACAGATGTGGCTAGCATTCTTGCCTTTTTAAGTCAGGGGGAAATCCAGCAGCAGATCAAAGAGGAAGCAGAGAATCTGGTTAAAAACAGCGTGACAGTGAATATTACCACAAAACAGATACGGGATCTTCTTATGCAGGACGTTGTAGCTGCTTATCCGGAGTATGCCAGGAATAATTCCCTTCCGGACCCGGCTAATCTGGGAACCTATTTTCTGGAATATATGCAGACAGAGGATGGGCAGAATCGTCTCATGAATGGACTTATGACTCTTGTGGATACCAGCGAGGTGCAGACGCAGTTTTCCCAGGCAATGGAAACTTACATGAAAGCCATGATGACTTCTTTCACAGATGCGATCGCAAAGGGGATTGAGTCAAAATTTACAGAGATAATGGAACAGGTGGAAAAACAGCTTACAAAGGGAATCCAGACTGCTATGGAGCAGATGATGGGAAATATCAGTTCCGGTATGCAGGAGGCAATGCAGTCTGTGATGACCAGTGTATCATCGAGTCTTACTTCTGCCATGAGCCAGGCTATGAGCGGACTTGGCGGATTGGGAAGCGGCATGGGAAATATGGAAGATGCGCTTTCCATTAATCCGGAGGCTTTTGCAAAAGCAATTCAGATGAACATGAATGAGGACGACCTCTCAGAGCTCATGATGTCCCTGCTGTCATCTGAAAATTCTTCTTATGACGGAAATCTGAAAAAGCTTGGATATGCAGATCTAAATGTTCCTGGCGGAATTAATATCTATCCAAAGGATTTTGAAAGTAAATCAGAAATTGTAGGTATTCTGGATCAGTATAACGCGGATATGGAAGCGGCAGGAGAGGATGAGAAGGTGATCACTTATACGGATCTTGTGGGAACGCTGATGTCGTCAGTTACGGATATTGTAAATATTATCAGTTATGTTCTGGTGGCTTTTGTAGCGATTTCCCTTGTGGTTTCTTCCATTATGATCGGTGTTATCACGTATATCAGTGTTCTGGAGAGGAAAAAAGAAATTGGTATTCTAAGAGCGATTGGTGCTTCCAGGCACAACGTGTCACAGGTGTTCAATGCGGAGACGTTTATTATCGGATTTTGCGCAGGTGCTATGGGGATTGGAATTACATTGCTTCTTCTCATTCCTGCGAACAGCATTATCCGGTCACTGGCTGACGGAGTGAATGTGAAGGCGGCTCTTCCTCCTGTGGCAGCAGTAGTTCTGATTGGACTGAGCGTGGTTCTGACTCTTCTTGGCGGACTGATCCCATCAAGAAAAGCTGCTAAAAGTGATCCGGTGACAGCGCTTCGAACTGATTAAAATAACAGAATTTGATGACTGATTTTGACCATCATTATAAAATACAGAAAAATGCAGGGTTCAGGTTGGGGCACAGCCTGATATCTGCATTTTTTTTGTGATTTATGGATATTACTATTCGTATAGCCAATAGTAAATAACCGCCATATTGATCTGTCTGATCTGTCATATACTGCGCCAATGTGGCAGATACTTAATTTTCACTGTACTGGAGCGCGTCTGAAAAATCATTCCCGCAATCTGTACGCCCCACTTTGCGGTATATTTTGCCCGAATTCGGTTGCCGTAGCCCGCTACGACGCCCTCATCCGGACAAAATCTCCCACAAATTGTGACGTACATCTTGCAGAAAGCTTTTTTGAACATGCTCTGGCACATCGTTGCATATAAAAAATCAAAAACAGTCAAAATAATTCATATTTGTGCAATTGGAATAAATCATAAGTGAAAATCTTGTGAAAAAGATTGATTGACTTTGACTGTATATGAAAGTATAATAAGCACAACAAATCAAAAACAAGCAAAAATAAGCAGGAGGCAGAAATGATTTACACTGTGACTTTTAATCCGTCACTGGATTACATCGTGTCGGTAGAGAACTTCCAGCTTGGTCTTACCAATCGAACCAGTTCGGAGATGCTTTTGCCGGGAGGCAAGGGAATTAATGTTTCTACAGTTCTTATGAATCTGGGAATTGAGAGTACAGCCCTTGGATTTACAGCCGGATTTACCGGAGATGAGATTATCAGACGTCTTGAGGAGATGGGTGTGAGGAATGGTTTCATCCAGGTAGGGGAAGGCTTTTCCAGAATCAATCTGAAGCTGAAGAGTATAGACGGTACAGAAATCAATGGACAGGGACCGAAGATCGGAACTGATAAGGTGGATCTGCTGATGAAGCAGTTAGGAGAGCTTGGACAAGGCGATGTACTTTTCCTTTCCGGAAGCATTCCATCATCCATGCCGGATGATGCCTACCAGAAGATCATGGCTATGCTGGACGGCAGAGGCGTAAGAATCGCAGTGGACGCGACGAGAGATCTTCTGATGAAGGTTCTCCCCTATCATCCATTTCTTATTAAGCCAAATAACCATGAACTTGGTGAGATCTTCGGCGTAGAACTGAAAGACCGCCAGTCCGTGATCCCATATGGTAAGAAACTCCAGGAGATGGGAGCTGTGAATGTACTGATTTCCATGGCAGGAGAGGGCGCGGTCCTTATTGCTGAGAATGGAGCCGTTTATGAGGAGCCTGCACCGAAAGGCAAGCTGATCAATGGTGTTGGAGCTGGAGACTCCATGGTTGCCGGATTTATGGCAGGATATATGGAGAAGCAGGATTATGAATATGCGTTCCACATGGGAATCGCAGCTGGAAGTGCCAGTGCGTTTTCTGAGAATCTTGCTACCAGAGAAGAGATTGAAGCTGTATATCAGCAGATCACAGGAAAGGATCAGGAGGAAAGGAAGAAATGAGGATCACAGATTTACTGGACGTAAGAAGTATTTCGTTAAATGCTGCCCCAGCAGATAAGTCTCAGACTCTGGATGCAGCGGTTTCCCTTATGACCAGAAGTGGCAAGATTAATGATGAGGAAGCGTACCGTAAGCAGGTCTATGCCAGAGAGGAAGAAAGTACTACAGGAATCGGGGAGGGAATCGCCATTCCTCATGGTAAATGTGATGCAGTAGAGAAACCAGGACTTGCCGCTATGGTGATCCCGGGAGGCGTTGACTTTGACTCTCTTGACGGAGAGCCGGTTACCTTGCTGTTTCTTATTGCTGCGCCGAATACAGAGGATAATGTTCATCTGGACGTGCTCAGCAAGCTTTCCATGATGCTGATGGATGAGGAATTTACCAAGAGCCTTCGTGCAGCGAAGACACCAGAGGAATTTCTTACGATCATTGATCAGGCAGACGAGGAAAAGAAGAGCGTAGATGAGCGTCTGGCCGATATGGGAGAGGTTGAAGCGGATCAGTTTAAGATTCTGGCTGTTACTTCCTGCCCTACAGGAATTGCCCACACCTACATGGCAGCAGAAGGAATTGAGAAGGCTGCCAAGGCGAAGAACTGTTTTGTGAAATTGAGACAAGAGGCTCTGGCGGAGCCAAGAATGTGCTTACAGAGCAGGAGATTCAGGATGCAGACTGCATTATCGTTGCGGCCGATGCCCAGGTTCCCATGGATCGTTTCGATGGAAAGAAAGTGATTCAGCGTCAGGTTTCTGATGGAATCAATAAGGCTGATGAGCTTGTAGAGCTTGCCATGTCTGGAAACGTACCGGTTTATCACAGCGGAAATGCATCAGCCTCATCACAGAGTCAGAATAAGGCCGGCGGCAGTGTGGGACACAAGATTTACACCCAGCTGATGAATGGTGTTTCCCATATGCTTCCGTTTGTAGTTGGCGGTGGTATTCTGATCGCCATTGCCTTTTTGATCGATGGTCTTATGGTTGATATGAATGCCTTGGATGTGGCAGAGCGAGCTAATTTTGGTACCATCACTCCGGCAGCAGCCATGTTCAAGCAGATTGGTGATGTGGCATTTGGTTTTATGCTTCCGGTTCTGGCGGGATTTATTGCCATGGCAATCGGTGACAGACCGGCACTTGCACTTGGCTTTGTGGGTGGAATGATGGCACACAGCGGAACTTCAGGTTTTCTTGGTGCTCTGGTAGCTGGTTTTGCAGCAGGATATATTATTCTGGGACTTCGTAAGGTATGTGAGAAGCTTCCGGAAGCCCTTGAGAAGATTGCGCCGGTTCTGATTTATCCGGTTGTTGGTATTCTGATCATGGGACTTCTGATGCTGTTTGTTGTAGAGCCCATCATGGGGGGTATCAATACAGCACTGAATAACGGACTTACCTCCATGGGAAGCTCCAGTAAGATCATTCTTGGACTGATCCTTGGCGGAATGATGGCAATCGATATGGGTGGCCCGTTTAACAAGGCAGCATATGTATTTGGTACTGCAGCGATTGCAGCTGGTAACTATGATATTATGGCAGCCGTTATGGTTGGTGGTATGGTTCCGCCATGCGCCATCGCACTTGCTACACTTCTTTTTAAAGACAGATTTACGAAAGAAGAAAGGGAGTCTGGTCCTACCAACTTTATTATGGGACTTGCCTTTATCACAGAGGGAGCCATTCCTTTTGCAGCAGCCGACCCGCTTCATGTGCTTCCGGCATGTATTGTGGGATCTGGTCTTGCAGGTGCAATGTCCATGGCATTTGGCTGTACCCTGATGGCACCTCACGGTGGAATCTTCGTAGTTCCGGTTATGGGAAATGCAGTGCAGTATGTGAGTGCACTGGTAGTGGGAACTGTTGTTTCCGCAGTGCTCCTGGGAGTTCTGAAAAAGAAAAATGCCTGACAATGGATGTTCAAACAGGCTCTAATATTGGCTGCGGAATGAATGGTAACCCATGTCTGGAAAAGATATGCAGGTATAATCGTGTTATTGTGAAGGTCATGAACAGTAACATAATCGTGAATAGTGATTGACACAGAATGTGAAATCCGATATAAAGAAATCAAATAATAAGAAAATCAATAGAGACCAAAGATAAAAAGAAAAATGGAGGAATGAATCATGAGAGAATTTAAGTATGTTGTAACAGATCCAGAAGGAATCCACGCACGTCCAGCAGGAGAACTTGTAAAAGCAGTAAAGGCTTTTTCTTCTGATATCAAGATCGCAAAGGGCGGCAAGGCTATGAACTGTAAGGCAATCTTCGGAATTATGGGACTTGCAGTGAAGAAAGGCGATGAGGTTACTCTTACATTTGAAGGTGCAGATGAAGACGCTGCATATGAGGCAGTGAGCGAAATTCATGCAGGAAACTCTGGTAAGACAGGAAGGGGACATACCTGCGGGTATGTCCCTGTTTGTTTGTAAACAGCCTGTCAAAGTGATATTTGCGTGAGACTTTGGTGAGTATCACGAGAACGGGATAGGATGGCAGGAGCGTTTGGTCTCCTGTCAGCAGATCAAATAAGCGGGAGAGAAAAAATGCAGATATATAATGGAAAAAGTGTTTTCGGTGGTATTGCCATTGGTAAGATCAGCGTATATCAGAAAAAAGAGCAGCAGGTTAAGCGTGTGAAGATTGATGCTCCGGAACAGGAGATGGCGCGCTATGAGAAAGCTAAAGCAGAAGGGATTAAACAGCTTCAGAGACTTTACGATAAGGCCTTGAGAGAAGTCGGGGAAGCCAATGCAGCAATCTTCGAAGTTCATCAGATGATGATGGAGGACGATGGATATAATGAATCTGTAGAGAATATCATTCGCAGCCAGGGAGTAAATGCAGAGTATGCAGTGGCAACTACAGGTGACAATTATGCGCAGATGTTTTCGGCAATGGACGACGATTATATGAGAGAGCGTGCAGCAGATGTTCGTGATATTTCTGAGCGGCTTCTCAACATTTTAAATGGAGAAGAGACAGGGGCTGTAGATGCAGACGAGCCGAAGATCATCGTGGCAGAGGATCTGGCGCCATCAGAGACTGTACAGCTGGATAAGGATAAAGTTCTCTCTTTTGTTACAGTGAAAGGCTCCTTGAATTCCCATACAGCGATTCTTGCAAGGACCATGGCGATTCCTGCACTTGTAAATACTTCCGTGTCTCTTGAGAGTGAGATGGATGGCAGACTTGGAATTGTAGACGGGGCAGACGGTACATTTTATGTAGATCCGGATGAGGAGACTCTGGCAGAGATGAAGAAGCGCCAGGAAGAAGATCTTTCCAGAAAGCAGCTTCTTTTGACCCTTAAAGGAAAAGAGAACGTTACACTTGACGGACAGAAAGTAATGCTGTACGCTAATATTGGCAACATCAAGGATCTGGCAACAGTCATTCAGAATGATGCTGGTGGAATCGGTCTTTTCAGAAGTGAATTCATTTATCTGGAAAAAGATAATTATCCGACAGAGGAAGAGCAGTTCCAGATTTACAGACAGGTTGCACAGACTATGGCAGGCAAGAGAGTGATCATCCGTACATTGGACATTGGTGCAGACAAGCAATGCGATTATTTCCACATGGAGCATGAAGAGAATCCGGCACTGGGATGCAGGGCAATCCGTATCTGTCTGACAAGACCGGAGATTTTCAAGACACAGCTTCGTGCTTTATTCCGTGCCAGTGCATTTGGCAAGATCGCAATTATGTATCCTATGATCACCAGCGTACAGGAAGTGCGTAAGATCAAGGAAATCGTAGAGGAAGTGAAAGCGGAGCTTACCTCTCAGGGCGTAGAGTTTGGTAATCCGGAACAGGGAATTATGATTGAGACTCCGGCAGCAGCAATCATCAGTGATGATCTTGCGAAAGAGGTTGATTTCTTCAGCATCGGAACCAACGATCTCAGCCAGTATACTATGGCAATCGATCGTCAGAATCCTCAGCTTGACCTGTTTTTTGATCCTCATCATCCGGCAGTGCTGCGCATGATTTCCCTGGTTATGGAGAATGCTCATAAGGCTGGTATCTGGGCTGGAATCTGTGGAGAACTTGGTGCTGACCAGTCACTTACAAAAGAGTTTCTGGCAAT
>ENA-OQET01000679-OQET01000679.1-human-gut-metagenome-genome-assembly--contig:-NODE-679-length-16965-cov-2.780021_pt1 | contig 16965 bp, 19 predicted proteins | sample MGYA00242800_ERZ504645 | MGnify/ENA primary metagenome ERZ504645 (study PRJEB26092, sample SAMD00036308) | human gut metagenome | host: Homo sapiens | study: EMG produced TPA metagenomics assembly of... | reverse complement strand
TCCTTGACCAGACGCTCCCTGACTTCCTCATCATCTTTGGAAGTTTCTATTTCAGAAAGCTTCTTATTCAGGGCATCATACCTTTCATTCTGGTGATTGATCTTTTCAACCACTTCATCCATCTGAGCTACAAGACTTTTCACATACTCTAAATCCTGTGGCATCTGCTCTTTGGCTTTATTAAGCTTTTCTAATACCACATCAAACATCCTGCGCATGTTTACTGCTGTATCATCTTTTTGGACTACCTCTCTGATTGCATCAATCGGCACACCTTTTTCATAGTAATCCAATGCTGTCTGCATCTTAGGTGCTGCCATCCTGCTATCTTTCAGCAGCGTTAACAACTCTTCTGATACACCCTTATGCAGACATTTTGATAACACCTTCATCTGCTCAATGTCATAACTTTTGTTAAGATACAGACCGATTTCATCATCAGTCAGTCCATATTCATAATCGCTTTTGACAAGAGCAATAACCTCACTGTCCATATGCTTATTACGAAGAATCTGTATCTTTCTCTCAATCGCCATTTCACTTAATGGCTCTCTTTTTTCTTCCATATATGCCTCCTAACCACTTAAAAAAACAGCCTAACGTACCGGCTGTTCTTTTCTGTCTCTTATTGTTTCTTTGTCATACTGCTTCTCTTCTGCCGAAGCTGATACCGTAAGTTCCTTCCATATTGATCTTCCAAGATTAAGTTCCTTTGATACCGCCCGTTCTGCCTTACAGTCCTGTGCATACTTGCTCTCATATTTTTTTCTAAGACTCTCGACCTCTTCCACACTGTATCCCTGTGCCAGAAGCTCAGTGTTAAGCCTTTCCCATGCATTGTGCTCATCTTCAAAGAAGGTATCCCCACTCTGATAACACGATTCCGCATCATCAAGCCCCCGGATCTGTTCAGCCTTGTCAAAAATATCTTTGAATCTTTCCTTAGCCTTATAGGTCTTACTCTTTTCCTTTGATGCTTCTTTTTTCTTATCCGTCAGATTATCAAGTACCGATACAAGTTCTTCCGCACTCTCAATCTTATGCCTTACCAGAAATAGATACTGCTCCTGCAGCTTATGCATCTTTCGGATATCATCCTTATACTTCCATACCTGACTGTATGGCTTCTTTTTCAGCTTTCCAATCCGGTAAAGCTTTGCATAATATCTTTTCTGCAAGCCTGACATCTTCGCCCTGCGGTATCTTTTGACATAGCACTTTACTATCGCTGCCTGTTTTTCCTCATTCTGTGACTGGTAAAAAGATAAATCTTCCTTAGCAATACGCTCCACAATAGCTTCCTGTGAATAATTCTCGCCAAGAGTCTTACATCTTCTGAATCTTGTCATCCCCTGTGGTCTGACTGCCAGATACTTTCCCTGCTTGACCTCATATCCTTTTTCCGACAGCAGTTCCAGAAATCCTCTGAAATCATTTGCCTGTAAAATGCAGGCATCCAAATCTCTTTTTATCATATCTGCCCACACAAAACTGCCTTCACGATATTCGCTCCAATCCTTATAATTCTCGTGCTGTTTCTCTTTGCTGCCATCCTCCACATCTATAATGGAAAGACCATACTCCTGACACAGCTTATTGGTAATCGGCTGGATATACTTTGCCCAGTCACCTTTCTCGTAGCGATACTTTTTCCCATCCACAAAGCTTACACTGTTAAATACAATGTGTGAATGAACATGGTCTGTATTATCATGAACCACAAATACCGCTTCATAGGCATCGCCAAGATATTCTGCTACAAACTTCTGTGTTATCTCAAAAGCCCTGTCCGGTTCCACCTCATCCTCTTTGAAGGAAAGAATGATGTGATACCCCTGTCGCTTGTCTGTTTTTCCAAACTGCTTCTTTGTATCCATCATCTGTTCAAAAGCCATATCTGCCTGACAGTTAACAGCTCCCACAAGTCTTCCTCTCTGAGTTTTCTCAGGATTCATCACATAATCCAGTGCCCGTTTCAAATGCCTTGCATGAAAAGAATTCCCGCTGTCCTTCATGTGAAGTATCTTACTGATTGCCAATCTTTACCACCGCCTCGCTGACAGACTGATTCAGCTTTTTCATATATGCCACAAGCTGTTCCTTATCTTTCTTGGAATACAGCTGTGCATTGCTGTTAAATACAATCTGATTGATGTTAATGCCGATTCGGTTTATCTCATTGATAAGCTCTTTAAGAAGTTTCCTTACTTCCGGATAATCATTTGGTTTCTGACTGATTAGAAGCCTGATATATTCGGCTTCATTCATTCCATTTGCCTTTGCCTTATCAGAAAGTACCTTCGCTTCCTGTGGCATAAGTCTTAGTGTTTTCCTTATACAATGAACTTTATCTGCCATAGGATCACCTTCCTCTCTTACCCGTACTGTATTCTCTTATTCCTTCTGCTACTGTTACAGCAGCTTTTTCCAGTTCTTTATTACCCAGCTGGGCAATAACCCTGTCTGCAAGGCATGGTGCTGATCCGCAGATAAAAGACAAAAAGCAGATACAGCGAAAGATACATAAGAAGAAATCCTCCGGCATAAATTAATGATAAAAGCCGGAGGATTTTTTAAATGAGAAAAATGTCAGCTTTTCTGGAGTTTCCCGGGGAACCGGCATTTCGGGAGGTGCAGGTGATACTTACGGGAAAACGCCGGGCAGTGATCGAAAATTACCGGAATATCCAGAGCTATACAAGGGAGGAGATCCTGATACTGACACCTTCCGGCAGACTTGTGATCCGTGGGAAAAACCTTGTGATCCCCTGCTACACAACCCTTGAACTATGTATCCGCGGGCAGATCGAAAGCATTACGCTGGAGGAGGGAAATAAGTAATGATCCTAGGTTTTGTGCGGGTTTCTGTTAAGGGGCAGCAGTGCCAGCGGTTTGTGAATCTGTGCAGAGGCAGGGAAATGGATCTGAAAAGGATCATTCGTACCGGTGAGACGGAGCTTCAGCTGACCATGAAGGTAGCGGATTTTCTGCAGATCTCGCCACTGCGGAGAAAAACAGGGGTACATATCCACATCCTGAAAAAAGAGGACCTTTGTTTTTTCTGCTTTTCTGTAAAAGAAGAAAAATGATCCCTGCAGGGTTTTCTGGCAGTTTTCTGCCTCCTTTTTTTCTGTCAGGCAGAGTGTGGAATGTTGAGATCCGGGGAAATATTTTAAATCCCACTCCCCAGCTGATGAGCTTTCTGAAAGAGCAGGGGGTCTGTTTCGGAGTATCCAGAAAGAAGATCAGCTGCAGTGCACTTGCAGCTTCCCTGCGAAGAGAATTTCCGGAGATCACCTGGGTGTCTGCCGGATTTTCGGGAACGGGCCTGCGTTTTGAGATCCGGGAGGGAACTGCCGGAGAAAAAGCAGAGCCGGAAGAAAGATCATGCAGTCTGTTTTCAACTCTGGACGGTGTGATCGATTCCATGGTCACACGGCAGGGAACTCCTCTTGTCAGGGCCGGGGATGAAATAAAAAAAGGCCAGGAACTGGTTTCCGGAATCGTGGACATCACCGATGACAGCCAGGAGGTTATCCGCTATGCATATGTTCAGGCAGATGCTGATATTTACATCCGACATACCATTGCCTATTACGATACCTTTCCGTTGGACATAGAGAAAAAGGTATGGTCCGATAAAAAGAAAACAAGGCTTTTTTTTCAGCTGGGAAACTGGTTTCTGGACTTTTCCTCTCCTCTGAAACAAAATGAGGAACGCCTCGTCAGCCGGGAACCTCTTTTCAGTATCGGGATTTTTCGTTCTCCTGTTACCCTGGGGATCGCTGCGATCGGGAAGTACGAAGTACAGAAAGAGCAGCTGACAGAGGATGCCGCAAAAAAACAGGCCATACAAAGGCTTTATGCCTATGAAGAAAAATTAATAGAAAAAGGGGTTCAAATATCTGAAAATAATGTTAAAATAGAAATAAATCACCAGGACTGCGTCAGCAGAGGCACTCTTACCGTCATTGAACGGACCGGAAGAGAAGCCCCCACAGAAAAAAAGACGCAGCCAAAAGAAAGGACACCAGAGGATGGCTAGCAGCATTATCGAATTATATGTGGATGTGCCGGCAGACCGCCAGGCGAATATTTTCGGACAGTTTGACGAGCATCTGAAGCTGATCGAACGTACTCTGAACGTAACCATGATCTTCCGTGACGGTTCTCTTAAGATCCTGGGAAGCCAGGAGGGAGCCACACAGGCCAGGGCGATCGTGGAGGAACTGAACACACTTGCGGGCAGAGGCAATACCATCACACAGCAGAATGTGAATTACGCACTTTCCCTTGCCATGGAGAAGATCGGCTCCGTGATGGAGGAGATCGACAAAGATTTTATCTGTAACACCATACAGGGCAGACCCATCAAGCCCAAGACTCTCGGACAGAAGGATTATGTGGAACAGATCCGTAAGAAGATGATCGTGTTCGGCGTGGGACCTGCCGGAACCGGCAAAACCTATCTTGCCATGGCTATGGCAGTAACTGCTTTTCGCAATGAGGAGGTTTCCAGGATCATTCTTACCAGACCCGCCATTGAGGCAGGCGAGAAGCTGGGATTCCTTCCCGGCGATCTCCAGAGCAAGGTCGATCCCTATCTGCGTCCTCTTTATGACGCATTGTATCAGATCATGGGCGCAGACAGCTTTGCCAAAAACATGGAGAAGGGGCTCATCGAGGTTGCCCCTCTTGCCTATATGAGAGGACGTACACTGGATAATGCCTTCATCATCCTGGATGAGGCACAGAATACAACACCGGCACAGATGAAGATGTTTCTGACCAGGATCGGCTTTGGATCCAAGGTGATCATCACAGGTGATGCATCCCAGAAGGACCTTCCCAGGGACGCTACGTCTGGTCTGGATGTGGCGATGAAGGTGCTGAAGAAGATCGATGATATCGGATTCTGTCAGCTGACCAGCAAGGATGTTGTACGTCATCCACTTGTACAGCAGATCGTACAGGCCTATGACGATTATGAAAAAAAGCAGAAGCCTGCCAAATCCAGGAAGGATGACAGGTATGCTGTAAAAAATAAGGAGTACAGAAGATGACCATAAATATCGAATATGAGACAGATCAGGAGTTAGGCATTGACTATGCTGCCCTTGCATCCCAGGTTGCGGACAAGGTTCTTGAAATGGAAAAATGTCCCTATGACGGGCAGGTCAATCTTGTCCTGACAGACAACGAGGAGATCAAGAGGGTAAATACGGAATTCCGGAATATCCAGGCTCCTACGGATGTGCTGTCATTTCCTATGATCCCCTTTGAGACACCGGCGGATTATTCCGTTGTGGAAGAGGATGAGTCCTATTTTGATCTGGACAGTGATGAACTCCTTCTTGGAGATATCATGATCTCCGTGCCTAAGGTTTTTGCCCAGGCAGAGGAATACGGACATAGTGTGACAAGGGAATTCTGTTTCCTGGTGGCACACAGTATGCTGCATCTTCTGGGCTATGATCATATGACAGAGGATGAGGCAAAGGTCATGGAAGCCAAGCAGGCAGCGGCACTGAAGGAGCTGGGGATCAACCGCTAGACGGGCTGTCCCACGGAAAAGCTAAGCGGAAAACTCTTCCGCTTTAAGAAAAGGAGGTAATATATGAGAATGAAAAAGACAGGTATCCTGGCAGGTATCACAGCTGCATGCATCTGCATTGCCCAGACTGTTCCCGCTTTTGGAGCAGGGCAGGATCTGGTAGGCTTTGTCCCCAATGAGGAAAAGCAGGAAGAAACCCAGGTAAAGAGCTATCTTACCGGCGAAAATGTTCCGGAGAGCATTGGACGTAGGAGACCGGTTGCCGTGATGATGGGCAACAACAGTGTCGGAGCTCCGCAGAGTGGTATCGGACATGCCGGTGTTGTCTACGAAGCGCCGGTGGAAGGTAATATTACCCGTCTTATGGGCATTCTCGAAGATTATGATGAGCTGGAACGGATCGGTTCCGTTCGCAGCTGCCGTGACTATTATCTCTTTTATGCCAACGAATTTAATGCGATCTATGCCCACTACGGACAGGCTGCCTATGCACTGTCTTATCTGGAACAGCATGTGATCGATAACCTTAACGGGATCCAGATCGGCAAGCTTGCTTTTTCCGTACAACAGACAGGAAGGCACCTCACAATGCCTATACAGATGCCAGCCACCTTCAGGCAGGCATAGATGCTATGGGATACAGCCAGGAATATAAAGAAGAATATACCGGACATTATCTTTTTGCAGAAGATGGTACAGAGACTGTACCGGATGGGATCACAGCCAGCCATGTGAAGCTGGATAATTTTACTGACAATCATCCCTGGTATGAATACGATGAAGAGACAAAGGAATATAAGAGATTCCAGTTTGGCAAGGAACATGTGGATCAGCTGGATAATGAACCGCTTACCTGCGACAATATCATCCTTCAGTATTCATCCTGCCCGGCCTACGATGGAAACGGATATCTGAACATTGATGCCATTTCCGGCGGAGAGGGCAAGTTTATTACCAGAGGCAAAGCCATTGATATCCGCTGGGAGAAGAATTCTCCATGGGGGGATCACGCATTATTACGACGGAAATGAACAGGAGATCCGCCTGAATCCGGGTACTACCTGGGTGGAGATCGTACAGAATGACCGGATCGATTCCGTTACTTATCAGTAAGACTAAAATACAGGTATCAGGAGAAACAAAAAAGCATGAACGCAGATTACAGGGAACGACTGAAAGACAAGAAACGTATCGTTATCAAGATCGGATCATCATCACTGATCCACGCAGAAACAGGAAGACTGGATTTCCCGTAAGCTGGAGATCCTGGCCAGAGAGCTCAGTGACCTTCATAACCAGGGGAAAGACGTAGTGCTGGTATCCTCCGGAGCCATTGCGGTAGGTGCAGCTGCACTGGGTATGAAGGGAAAGCCGGCAGAGCTTGAGAAAAAGCAGGCCTGTGCAGCTGTGGGACAGGCCAGGCTGATGACCATTTATCAGAAGCTTTTCGGGGAATACAATCAGATGGTGGCACAGATCCTGATGACCAAGAATACCATGGTCAACAATACTAACCGCAGGAATGCCCAGAATACCTTCCAGCAGCTTTTTGGCAGAAAAGGTGATCCCCATTGTAAATGAGAACGACTCGGTATCCTCCTACGAATTCCAGAACCTGGTAAAATTCGGAGACAACGATACCCTTTCCTCCGTGGTTGCTGCACTGATCGATGCGGATCTTCTGATCCTCATGTCCGATATTGACGGTCTTTTTACAGACGATCCCAATTCCAATCCGGATGCACAGTTTATCGACATTGTAGAAAACATGGATGACAATATGCGTAAGCTTGGCAAATCCTCCACAGGAAGCAATGTAGGCACCGGTGGAATGGCAACCAAGCTTACCGCTGCGATCATCGCAACTGCGGCAGGAGCGGATATGGTCATTGCTAACGGAAACGACTTCCACAACATCCACAGGATCGTGGAAGGCAGGAGCTGCGGAACATTATTTGTAGGAAACAAGAAGGAAGAATTCTTCCTCATTGATTATATCGAAAAACTGCTTTAAGGAGAATGACATTATGATGGACAATATCAAGATCGACAGGATCAACGCACTGGCACATAAACAGAAAAGTGTAGGTCTTACCGAGGAAGAAAAGGTGGAACAGGCGAAGCTTCGGAGAGAATATCTGGATGCAGTGAAAGGAAATCTCCGTGCGCATCTGAATAATATCGATATCAAAGAAAAGGATGGCAGCATCACCAATCTTGGAGAAAAATATGGAAGAAAAAAAGGAAATTAGAAAAAAGATCTTCAAAGCTAGAAAAGAACATACCGATGCCTGGATCCGGGAAAACAGTCTCCGGATCACAGAGGCCCTGACACAGCTTCCGGAATACCGGAATGCAGAACGGATCATGGCATATGCAGATTATAACCATGAAGTGATCACACGCTATATCATCGAGCAAGCCTGGAAAGACGGCAAGGAAGTGGCAGTGCCAAAGGTTTTCGGAAAGGATATGGTATTTTACAGACTGACCGATTTCAGTCAGCTGGAATCCGGCTACTTCGGGATCCCTGAGCCAAAGGAAGACGGAGAAACGGTTTCTTGGGAAGAAGCCATGATGGTCATGCCCGGGGTGGCTTTTGACGTGAATTGCAACCGGGTAGGCTATGGCGGCGGTTTTTATGACCGCTTTCTGGAAAAACATCCGGAGGTCTGCCGCGTTGCAGTAGGATTTTCCTTCCAGATCCTTCCGGAGGTTCCCACAGAGCCTACGGATATCCGTCCGCAGGTCATTGTGACGGAAGAGAATATATACCGCGATACACAATAAGATATTGCTGTAAAGACAGAAAGAAAGGCAGGAATATTTGGAAATGAATGAAATGCTTGAAAAATTGGGACAGAATGCGAAAGATGCGGAGACAGTTCTTCGAAATCTTTCCACAAATGACAAAAATAAAACCCTGGAAGCTGTGGCAAAGGCTCTTGTCGCTTATACCGATGAGATTCTGAAGGCCAATGTCCTGGATGTGGAAAACGGCAAAAAGAATCAGATGCCGGAAGGACTGATCGACCGTCTGATGCTGACACCGGAGCGGATCGAAGGAATGGCAGACGGACTTCGTCAGCTTACCGGTCTTGAAGATCCCATCGGGGAAGTTACCGGTATGAAAAAACGTCCCAACGGACTTCTGATCGGACAGAAACGTGTTCCCTTAGGTGTGATCGGCATTATTTACGAAGCACGTCCCAATGTTACCTCAGATGCATTCGGTCTCTGTTTCAAAACCGGAAATGTTGTGATCCTGAAGGGGGGAAGCGACGCGATCCATTCCAATACTGCCATTGTCAACTGTATCCGTGAGGCATTAAAAGCCTGCGGCATTACCGAGGATGCCATCCAGCTGATTCAGGATACCTCCAGAGAAACGGCTGCGGAATTTATGAAGCTGAACCGGTATGTAGATGTACTGATCCCACGTGGCGGAAGAGGACTGATCAAAGCAGTGGTAAACCAGAGTACGATTCCTGTCATCGAGACCGGAACCGGAAACTGCCATATCTATGTGGACGAGACTGCAGATCTTCAGATGGCAGCGGATATTGTGATCAATGCAAAGACCCAGCGTGTGGGTGTATGCAATGCATGCGAGTCCCTTCTTGTAAACCGTAAGGTGAAGGATGATTTTCTGCCGGTACTGGCCGGACGCCTTAAGGAGAAGCATGTGGAGGTCCGTGCAGATGAAGCGGCAAAGGCTCTGATGCCGGGAGCAGTTCCTGCAACAGAAGAGGACTGGGGAACAGAATATCTTGACTATATCCTTTCTGTAAAGGTAGTGGATTCCGTGGAGGAAGCCATTGCACATATCAATAAATATAATACAAAGCATTCGGAGGCTATCATTACCAATGATTATACCCATGCCCAGAAATTCCTGGATGAGGTAGATGCAGCGGCAGTTTATGTGAACGCTTCTACCAGATTCACCGATGGAAATGAGTTTGGATTCGGTGCGGAGATCGGGATCAGCACCCAGAAGCTCCATGCCAGAGGCCCAATGGGACTCCTTGCACTGACCACCACCAAGTATATCATTTATGGTAATGGACAGGTACGTCCGTAAGACAGATAAAGTAAAGCGGATTCTTTGGCCCGCTTTACTTTTTTGGAAGTGTTGTGCTATACTTTTTTGGTAATTGGATTTAAACGACTAACTCATAATAGGAGGATTTATAAATGAAAAAAAATGCAGCTTTTGCAGTCCTGCTTGCAGGTTCCATGACTGTTGGAATGGCACCTGCCGTAGCGTTTGCCGCTGAAGATACCGGAGCGGTAACAGAGGCAGAAGCATCGACTGCAGACGAGAATACAGAAACACCAGATGACGGAGCAGCTGTGGATGACCAGTCACAGAGTGAAGCCGACTCCCAGGCAGAGGCAGAAGCCCAGGCAGCGGCTCAGGCTCAGGCAGAGGCAGAAGCACAGGCAGCAGCCCAGGCCCAGGCGGAAGCAGAGGCCCAGGCAGCAGCCCAGGCTCAGGCGGAAGCAGAGGCCCAGGCAGCAGCTCAGGCTCAGGCGGAAGAGGCGCAGCAGGAGCAGCAAACTACTGCGGCAGATGCAACGGTTACTACTGCGGCAGAACTTCAGGCAGCGATTAATAATGCACCTGATTTTGCAGGATCTATTGATGATAGTGATCTATATACATCTGCTTATAAGATTCTGATCAGTGCATCGTTTAATCTCACAGATACTATTACCGTTCCTGCCAATAAAATATTGCAATTTTTGGTGCAACAAATGCTACAACTGTAGTTGGACGTGGAAGTGTTGCAGGAGATATGTTCAAAGTAAGTGCAGGAAGTATTTTGTCCATGACACAGAATGAAGGTGACGGCTCCTCAGAAATCGGTAAACTTTCTGTTGAAGGTAAGAAAGACGATGAAACTGCAGCCGATGGATCGATTGTTTCCGTAGAAGCTGGCGCTAAATTTGTGATGACGACAGGTGTTACCCTTTCCAAGAATGTTTCTACTGCAGCAGGTGCGGCAGTTAAAAACAGCGGTAAACTTGTAATTACAGGTGGAGAGATCAAAGATAATGTATCTACAGGCGGAGCTGTTTACAGCACAGGTACAGTTTCACTTGAAAAAGGTGAGGGTGCGTCTGATGACGAACCAAAGATCATCGAGAACTATACAAGCGCAGAAAAGAGCGTAAAATCCAATATCGTATTAGGACAGCAGGATCAGAGTGCTGGAAGTATCATCATTGCTGGTGCATTTGAGAACCAGAATGTTGGATATTCCGTAGAGAATCCGGCAGTTGACTATACAGTTTTCCAGAAGCCTGAATCTTTAGCTGCGGATGCATTTGCAAAGGCAATTAAGGCGATGAGCTATGAAGGCGACCAGAGTTATGGAATAAATACAGCTACAGGTCTGCTTGTTTCCAACATTCCAACGATTAATATTGATAATCCTACAAGTAAAGAAGCAAATACTGTTTCTGTAACCTTCACATCTGATAAAGCAGGTACATATTACTATAAATATGTTGCAAAAGGTGCGGAAGCTCCGACCATCGAGACAGCTACAGAAGGTGGAACGGTTAAGGCAGGAGAAACTACTTCCCTGAAACTTACCAAGGTCACAGACAAGACTATTGACCTTTATGTATGGGTAAAAGAAAGTGAAAGTGGTAACGCCATTGTTGGTGAAGGTGTAAAGAAGGATATTGCAGTAACACAGGCACAGAATCCAGTTGATCCGAAACCGGCAGCACCAAAGGTTACAAAAATCAGCGCAGAAAGTAAAACAGCAACAACTGCAGAAGTAGTTCTTCAGTCTGATAAGAGTGGTACATGCTATTACAAATGGGTGGCAAAGGGAGCGGATAAACCTTCCATTACAACTAAAGACAGCAAGATTGCGGTCACCGCAAAAAAAGGATTGTAAGATTGATCTGAAAAATCTGGAAGGTGATGCGATTGATCTCTATGTGCAGGTAGTAGCAAAAGATGGATCAAAGACAGCAGTGACCAAGATTGCAACTGTTACTTTGAAAGAAACACCTGCGAAGATTTCCAACGTAAGTTATAAATGGAAAGGTCATACATCTGCTACTGTAACTATGCGTTCTGATAAAGCAGGTGTGTACTATTATGAATGTGTAAAACGTGGTTCTAAAGCTCCGACAGTTGATAAAATGAGCAAGGGAAAAAATGTTTCTGCAAATAAGGATTTCACGATCAGTTTGAAAGATTTGGATGCAAACAATGCAATTGATGTTTATGTGAGCATCAAAGGAACTGATGGAACTGTAAGTACACCAAAGAAGATTGCATTGGATGAAGCTAAGCGTCCGGCAAATGTCAGATGGGTTGGATTTTCATGGATCAACCATACATCTGCGAATGTTACTCTTATTTCGAATAAGAGCGGTACCTGTTATTATAAATGGGTTTCTCGTAACAGTGATGGCACGTCTGCCACTCCGAAAGATCTTACATCTACCGGAAAACAGACAACGTTTACTGCTGATAAGAAATTTAATATCGGTCTTGAGGATTTAGACTCTGACAATCCAATTGATCTTTATATCCAGATCAAAGATAAGAATGGTGTTTTGACGAATCCATTGAAAATAGCATTTAAAGAAGATTCCAGACCGAAAGTTGCAGATCCAACTCCGACTGACACACCGGATGCATACATCCCAAATGTAAAAGAGAGCGTAGTACAGGGACTGGATGAGGCAATTCAGTTCTATCCGAATCAGTTCTATGAATTTACTGTGATCGGTGCAGGAACAACCAATCAGGATCCAAATGAGGGTGATGTGAAGTGGGTTCCGGTTTACTGGAGTACAGCTGCAAACCCAACCCAGAGCCAGATGCATACAGCATGGAAGATTGGTTCCGGCAAGGGAATCAACAAAGACGCTACATACAACCTGTACGTATTCTTCCAGAAATACATCTACACGGGTGGTCAGTGGCAGGAGACAGACACCATTGAATCCGCAGTATATCAGTTTAGATCTGCAAAACTGACACCTACCGGAACTCCGGGAGCAGACGGTACATACGGTACCGGCGGTCAGACAGGTTCTGATCCGGATGCAACCATAACAGGAGAGGCATCTGCAACATCATCCAAATGGAGGCAACGGAACCAGATCTAAGAATGCAGTATCAACAGCCGATAACTCACCGATCGGAACTATGTCCGCAACTGGCAGTGGCATCCCTTCTTGCAGGTGGATAATGTGAATCGTGAGAAGAAGAAAAAAGAACATCATAAAACGCACATAAGCAAATAGCATAACAAATAAAAAATCATCCAGGTTTCGAAAGAACAGGAAGCGTGATTTTTTTGTAAAGATAAATTTACAGATTTTTTTTCTTATAGATAAACCAGGAAGCTGCAATGCTGAATGCAATTAGATAGACTGTCAGGATCAGGACACTGAGGTAATTGACTCCACCGCCGGAAGCAATGGTACGGATCAGATGACTGGTCTGTGACAGTGGAAGAGCAGCTACAAAATTCCCAAGAAAGCCCGGGATCTTCTCTGTAGAGAAGAAGGTGTTGCACAAAAAAGCCATTGGCATAATGATATAATTGGAAAAACGAGGTACATCCGCATGGTTTTTGGCAAGGAAAGAAACCACAACACCGATGGCTGAAAATACAGCACCGTTGAGGAACATCACCAGCAATGACCATCCGTTGAACACAAGACCGGTTCCGATCGGCATGGTCAGAAGAAGGATGATTCCTCCTGCATAAAGCCCGCGGAGACTGCCTCCGATGATCTGTCCGGCAATAAACTGCCACAGAGGTGTCGGAGATATCATAACCTGGTCAAAGGCTTTCTCGTAAAGACGCTGTACATTCAGATTCTGTGCGATAGCATTAAAGCTTCCGTTCATTGTAGTCAGTGAAACTACACCAGGGATCAGGAAATTCAGATAAGGCTCTCCGTGTGAGGAGGTCTGGATTCCCATTCCGAATACAATCAGATACATTAGCGGTGCGATCATTGCCGCCAGCGTGATCTTATAGAAATCCCTTCGGAACTCCACCCAATTTTTCCCATAAAATAGTAAGTATTCCCATGATAATTCATCGTCCATTCTGTTAAATTATAAGATAACTGTGGCTGACGCCGGCTTATCGCTGCATCAGATGCCTGCCTGCGCGCTCCACAAAAACATCCTCCAGAGTTGTCTCCCGAAGGGTGCACTGTCCGTCCAGAGAGGACAGAAAAGAGATGGCTTCTTCCCGGCTGTGGAAGTAGTGGCTTTTTGCCCCTTTCGGTGTTTCCTGATCTACGGTGTATTTGCCCAGGCCGTCGATCAGGCCCGATGGAGTATTGATCTCCTCCAGCTTTCCGTGATCCATAAGTGCTACCCGGTTGCAGAGAGACTGTGCCTCTTCCATATAGTGGGTTGTCAGAAGAATGGTCAGATTTTTTCCGTTCAGCTGACGGAGAAGATTCCACATCTGTCGTCTGGATAGCGCGTCCATACCTGCAGTGGGCTCGTCCAGAAGAAGGATCTCCGGACTTGTGAGAAGTGCCCGGCATACCATAAGCTTTCGTTTCATACCACCGGAAAGCTTCCTTACAGTCCGCTTGCGGAAGGGAAGAAGTCCACAGAAATCCAGAAGCTCTTCAGTTTTCCGTTTAATCTCTTTTCGTGGCATGAAATAAAGACGGCCCTGATATTCCATGATCTCATCCATATTCATATCCTGGCGCATGGAATATTCCTGCGTGATCACGCTGATCTTGCGCTTCAGATCCGGTCGGTTGCGTCCAAGTGTCTGCCCGTCAATGAGGATTTCGCCCTCTGTGGGCAGGAGCAGAGTGGAAAGCAGACTGATCGTGGTGGTCTTTCCGGCACCGTTGGGTCCCAGCAGACCGAAAAATTCGCCGGTTTCTATGCGAAGATCCAGAGAATCCACAGCAGTAAAACTGTCGAATTTTTTTGTGAGATTTTTTGTTTCGATCATCTCTGTTCATTTCCTTTCGTTTGTATGCAAATTTCACTCTATTATACTGGAAAAGAAGAGACATTTCAACAATTCTGAGATGTTCTTTACAGAAAAGGGGCATTGTGCTATAGTGATACGAAGGAAAAACAGAAAACGGAGAGAAAACCATGAAACACAGGATGAGAACAATAATGCTGCTTCTTCTGACTATGCTGCTGCTATGCCCGATACAGGTTCTGGCTGCAGGTGGAGAGAACGCAGTGAAGACAGATCTGGAGGACGGAGAATATTCCATACAGGTGGAGCTGGAAGGCGGAAGCGGAAAGGCCAGCGTTTCTTCCCCCACATTGATGCTGGTAAAGGATGGGAAGATGTATGCACGGCTCCAGTGGAGCAGCTCCAACTATGATTATATGATCGTAGATGGGGAAAAATATCTCAATGAGAGCGAGGAAGGCAGAAATTCTGTTTTTACTGTCCCGGTAACTGCCCTGGATGATAAGATGGAAGTGATCGCAGATACACTGGCCATGGGCGCCCCGCATGAGATCGATTATACGCTGACCTTTTATGAGGCTTCCATTGGCTCCAAGGGCCAACTTCCTCAGGAGGCAGCGAAAAGAGTGGTTGCAGTTGCGCTGGTGATCATCATCGGCGGCGGTATCCTGAATTATTTTGTAAACAAAAGGAATCGGTGTTAAACCGGTTCTTTTTTTATGCCCTTTCGCATAATATACATAATAATGAATATGTATAAAGACGGAAGGAAGGGAACATCATGGATACAGTACAGGATAAAACCTACGAAGCAATTTATTATTCACTGTGGGAGGCAGCCAGGCGTTACAGCAGCTTTACACAGTTTCGGGTGATCGGAAAAAGCCACGATGACCGGATGATCCCTATGCTGGAGATCGGACAAGGAGATGCCTGTATTTTCTGTGTGGCCGGCTTTTCCGGAACGGATGGACAGATGACGGACAGGCTTACCAGGATGGCACTGGAGCTTTGCAGAATATATGAATGCAACTGGACCGTGGACGAGCTTTATGAGGTAAAAAAGCTCCTGGATCAGACCAGGCTTTGTATCATACCGGTGGTCAATCCGGATGGATATGAGATCTGCCGGAAGGGCTACAATACTGTGCGAAATCCCATTTTCCGTCAGATGCTGAAAATGCAGGATGTTCCCTGTGATGAATTCGAGGGAAATGCAAGAGGAATGGATACTGCAAGGAATTTTCCTACTACCTTCTGCAGCAGAAAAAAGATCCATCAGCAGCCTGCCAGTGAAAATGAGACACGTGCACTGATCCGGATCTTTCAGGAATACGGAGGACGTGGCCTGCTGGTTTTCTGCGGATATGGAAAAAAGGTGGTTTATTACCGGCGGGATCAGAATTTTTCCACTGGTCAGAGATGCTACCGTCTTGCACGTCACTTAAAAAAATGTACCAGGGGAAAGCTGGAGCAGCTGGCAATAGAACGAGAAGCGCAGAACGGGCGAAGGAGCACAGGCAGGCCGGAACAGTATTACGGAGAAATGATCCGCCAGCCGGCTTTCCGGATCGAATTGCCGGTAAATTCCGGAAATAAAGAAGAGGAAGAACGGGAAATCCGTGATCTGATGCTGCTTCCATTGGAATATATTTACTCTCTGGTACAGCTGTAAAAAAATCTGGCGTTGCACGGATGCAGGGTCTGTCAGCTTATGAAAAATAGGGTGACAGACATACCCGCTGAGAAACCAGTGTCGAATCCTGTCGGACGAATTTGATTGACTTCCGGATCTGCGGACCCTATAATAACATCATCTGAAACAAATCTTTTTTATCAAATGTCGCAGGAATCCTTCACCTCTGTAAGTAATGAGAGGAACTGCACATCTGAGCATATCTGCTCGAATAATTTCCATTCAGTATTTTTGCTGTATTATTATTTTGCTTATGCTTGTCCTCACTTCAAAATCTGTGAGTTTAAGTGATGGGAGCATGTTGCGAATTGCCATATTGACTGCTATACAGGGAGGACTTTTTTATGGCTCAATTTATGTGGAGCAGGTCTCCGCCGGAATTTTCCTGGTATCCGAACACTGTTTCTTTCCCTGCAGAGGGAAGTGATCATCAAATATCGTATGTAGAACAGAATACAGGAATGAAAATATTTTTTCGATGTATCGGCAACACAGTTCTGGGACTGATGCTGGTGATGGCATTGGTGCTTCTTATTCCTGGACTTTTCGGGATCCGGCCCTATGTGGTCTATTCCGGATCCATGGAACCTGAGATCCCAACCGGAGCTGTGGTTTTTACAAAGGAAGGAGAGTTTTCTCCGAAAAAGGGAGATATCATTACTTTTCATAACGGAGATACCGTTGTTACCCACAGAGTGGTTAAAAAAGAAAATGGATATCTTTATTACAAAAGGTGACGCCAATCAAGACAGAAG
>ENA-OQET01000678-OQET01000678.1-human-gut-metagenome-genome-assembly--contig:-NODE-678-length-17044-cov-5.282024_pt1 | contig 17044 bp, 23 predicted proteins | sample MGYA00242800_ERZ504645 | MGnify/ENA primary metagenome ERZ504645 (study PRJEB26092, sample SAMD00036308) | human gut metagenome | host: Homo sapiens | study: EMG produced TPA metagenomics assembly of... | reverse complement strand
ATTCAAAAATTCTCTGTTGCGGCGATACAACGGACAGCCTTGATTTTTAATTCTGTAAGAGCATTATATTCCTGTCTTAATTTCAATGTTGCCATTGACGAAACATACTGCTTTTGCGATTTATAGTAATCAACAAGCTCCGCAGTATCGGGAACTGCAAGCTCTGCCGCCGCAGACGGAGTCGGCGCTCTGAGATCGGATACAAAGTCACAGATTGTAAAATCGGTTTCATGACCGACAGCGGAAATTACGGGGATTTTACAGTTATAGATTGCATAAGCAAGGTTTTCATCATTGAATGCCCACAAATCTTCAATTGAACCGCCGCCCCTGCCGATTATAATAACATCACAGGCATTGTATTTATCAAGTTTCTGTACGGCGTCAATAAGCTGGGCGGGAGCATTCTCACCCTGAACAAGTACGGGGCACATAATTATGTTGGCAGACGGAAATCTTCTTGAAAGAATGTTGCGGATATCCTGAACTGCCGCACCTGTGGGAGAAGTAATTACACCGATTGAATTCGGAAACGGCGGAATTTTCTTCTTATGTTCGGGAGCAAAAAGTCCTTTTTCGGCAAGTGACTTTTTAAGTTGTTCATATGCAAGCGAAAGCGCACCTATGCCGTCGGGCTGCATATCTTCAATATAAAGCTGATACTGACCTGTGGGTTCATAGACTGCCACTCTGCCACGACAGATTACTTTCATTCCGTCAGTCGGTCTGAACTTTAAATTACGGGCATTGCCGGCAAACATTACGGCTCTTATAACGGATTTTTCGTCTTTGATTGAAAGGTAGATGTGTCCGCTTCTGTAATGGTCGGTTAGGTTTGAAATTTCACCCGTAACAAAGACAAAATTCAGCCTTGCGTCATTTTCAATAATTGACTTTATATAGAAATTCAGTTGTGAAACACTTAAAACTCGTGGTTTGCTAAACTCGGGTGTGTACATCGTTATACTTCCTGTATCCTAAATATGCAATTCCTGCCGAGTTATCTGCCGAAAACTGCGGCGGTGCGAATATTGCATTGTATTTTTCTTCAAAAGAATTTTTTATTATTTGATTTGACATTACTCCGCCTGCAAAGAGCATGGAAGTTCTCCGTATTTTTCAAGCAGTCCTTCGGTCATTTCGGACAAGGTCTGTTCAATATATTTAAGACAGTATTGCCGAAACATATTCGGGAGATTTGCCTTCGTCAATCAGCTTTTTGGAAAGATTTTCAACTCCGCTCAGGCAACAATCGCAACCCTTGAGAGTTGGTTTCACCTTGATTTTTTCTGTATTTTTAAGGGCAAGCTGTTCAAGCTGAGGACCGCACGGAAATTTTAAACCGAGCATAAGTCCTGTGCGGTCAATCGCCTGTCCTGCATTAAGGTCGAGAGTGTGTGCCGCAAGTTCAACGGAAAAGCCCGTGCCGAATCCTTTGGCAAATACTGCCTCGGTTGTACCTCCGCTGACATGGAAAGCGATAAACTGCTTATCAAACAAATCTGTTCTCTGCGAGCCGAACAATGCCGCCGAGATATGTCCCTCCTGATGCGAAAATGTGTAAAGAGGGATTTTCATTGCGGAAGATAAAATTTTTGCCGTGTTCTCTCCAACGGTGAAACACGGCATATATGAGCCGTCAACAGGTCTTGGACGGCTTGACGCCGCAATTGCGGCTATTTTGCTTGTATCAACATCTTTCAAAAGCTCTTCAATAAGCGTGTGCAGCTGTGCTGTGTGGTGAAACACAGCGTCACTCTGACGAAGTCCGAGCTGACCTTCTTTTACGGGAAGAAGTTTTTTCTGCTGAACCATTTTGCCCGTTTTGCTGTCGTAAAGGGCGGTTGATGTTGTGTAATTTGAAGTGTCAATTCCGAGAAAAAGGCTCATATCACTTCTCCGACTTTCCCGAAAATTCACGGGAATATGTGCCGAGAATACCGTTTACAAATTTGCTCTCGTCGATTGTATATTTCTTTGCAAGTTCAACAGCCTCGTTGATTGAAACGCTCTGCGGAACATTGTCAAGATACTTCATCTCATAGATTGCAAGGCGGAGGATTGCAAGCGACGGCTTTGAAATTCTTGAAAGAGTCCAGCCCTTTTTCAGGTGGCTTGCAATGATTTCGTCAATCTCCTCACGCTTGTCCTCAATGCCGGAAACTACAGCCTGAGCATATGCGCAAACACCGCCTACAAACATTTCCGAATTATCATCTATTGTTTCTTCAAGAGGCTCATCGTCAAAAGACTTTGAAAACAAAAGCATAAAAGCCTGCTCTCTTGACTCACTTCTTGTAAGATTAACCTCTTCCTCAAAAATATCATTAACTTCAATATCATTAGTTACATTGTTCATTTCATTATCCATATTAAGCCCAACTTTTCGTTAAATTAATTTAATAAAGGTAGTTATTATCATCAAGATTATACCATAACTGAAATTGAATGTAAATAAGAATTGACAAAGATATCTGTGACAAATCATTTGAATTTCGGAAATTTCTTTCTGAATAACTCTTCAATAATTTTAGCGCTCTCATCACAGCCGAATGTATCGGACTTTATGCACAAATCGTAGTTATCTGCATTGCCCCATTCGGAAGATGTAAAGTATTTGCAATGGTCGGCTCTTTCACGGTTTACCTTTCTGACCTTTTTAAGAGCATCGTTTACGGAAAGATTATCCCTTTCGGAAATTCTCTCTGCCTCGGTATTTTCATCGGCTGATACAAATACATTGAATGTATGCTTTTTGTTTTTGAGAATCTCGTTTGCAAGTCTGCCGACTATTACACAGGATTCATTCTGTGAAATGGTTTTTATTACATTTCTTTCACGGTTAAAAAGGCTTTCGACATTCGGCATATTTGCGGTATCAAGCGGTCCGCCGTACCACGCAAAGAAATCGTGAAGTAAAGGATTTTTAATTGTCTGTTCATTCTTTTCAATAAAATCAGGAGAATAGCCGCTCTTCTCAACAACAAGTTTTATCAGCTCGTTATCGTAATACTTAAACCCAAGACTTTCGGCAAGTGCCTTTGCAATCTGTCTGCCGCCGCTGCCGTATTCCCTTGACACGGTGATTACATATGTAGGATTCTGCTCATCATCAGTTTTTTCATCAACCTGAACGGACGGAGTCTTTTTAAGAAGTTTATCTCTGTATTTTCCGAAAGCTTTGTTGATAATGCCGAGAATAAATCCGACAAGAAATGCCGCAATTACTGTTCCTGCACCGACACTGCCAAGGCTGTGAATCATAATCAGACAAGCCGCTGCCGACACTACCACCATAGTGATATCAAAACCCATTTTTATCTTTGAAAATTCGATTTTTGTAACCTGTGAAACAGCAGACATTACACCCTCGCCTGCGAGCGGAATAACATCGGCAGGAAGATACAGAAAAATTCCGACTGCGACAATAACGGAGCTTGCAAGCACCATTAAGATTCTGACAATAAGATTATCGGGTGTCGGAAAGAATGATGCAAGGTAGTTGCAGAATGTTGTAAAATAGCCGAAGATAACGCCTACGGGAATCTGCAAAAGGGTTATTAATTAAAGTTTTTGCGAAGTAACAAAAACTGAATGAACACAAGAACAATGTGGAATATGATTGTTGCCTTGCCCATTTCTATGCCCCATATGCAGGTCATTGTGTATGGGATTGAGCTTACGGGAGATACACCGAGATTTGATTTTACCGAAAGTGCAATTCCGATTGTCATTATAAAAAGACCGATAAAATACATCGGCAATCTGATTTTCATATTTTTTAAATTCATTACATAACTTCCTTTTCAAAATGCTTTGTCATATTTTCATACACTTTTGCAAGCAGACTTTGGAACACTTCCGTTTCTTCTTCTGAAAAGCCGTCTGTTGCAATACTTTCTACGCTGTCAAATTTTTCATTGAGATATCGGACATACTCTTTTCCCTTATCGGTGAGAAAAACATAGAGTGACCTTCTGTCGCCGCCAAGAGATTTCCTTGCGATATAGCCTTTGGTTTCCATACCACGCAAAATCACGGTTATGGACGCAGGCTCAATGTGACAGCCTGCCGCAATATCCTTTTGTACACAGCCGTTATGGTCTTTTAGGTAATCGAGTATTTTCGGCTGACCCAATGTAAGTCCCGATTCTTTGATACTGCCGAGAAGTGCCTTTTGCACAAGCATATGGTCAGACATCAGCAGATAGTGAATTGACTCTTTCATACACAACCCTCTCTTTAATAGTTTTAATTCTAATTGTTATAATTCTAATTATATATCCAGTTAAACCAATTGACAAGTTTCCGGAAAAAATTCAGCCTATTGCGCAGTATTCTTTGTGAACATAGGAATATTTTTATGCATAAAAAAAGCAGAGGACACTATGCCCTCTGCTAATTTCATGCCCCTATTACCGATATATCGTCATAATCAACCTCATAATGAGTAACCACGGCATCGTCAATAATCAGAACAGATGTATCGTCAAGCTGAGATTTCGGAACAATTACCGATACACCTTGATCGCTTATATAGCAAAGGCATTCTGAAAATCCTTTGGCTTTGACAATACTTTCAATGCTGTCCTGAATTGTAAAGGTTTTGAGAAGCTCTTCAACATTCTTTTCAGCCTCGCTTTTGTCGGCATCAGACGAGCTTTCAAGATTGAAAATTTCTTTTGCATCATCAATTATTTTATCCTGAGTTGCCTGCCGCTTTGTCCTTTCGGCTGAAAAATAGCTTTTGCTCTCGTTTGAAAGTGCCGCCGTCTGCTGTACCTCATCATCCGACGCCGAAGCGGTTGCACTGACATATGATGCCGCTCCGAGTTCTTTGGCACTTTTGGGAGTTTTAGCTCCCGAAAGCTGCCAGTTTATGTACACAGCCGCTGAAAGTGCAAGCACAAGTGATGCAAAAACGATAATTTTTTTCTTAGATTTCATATTACTCCCGACCTTTATTCTGATAATTTTGTAATACATACTTTTGCTGTTGAAATATCAAGCGCTTTTGTGACTGCATCGGTGACACGCTCAACCACAACAGGATCATCACCGCCTTCACACACTACAAGCACTCCTCTTATCAATGGTTCAATTTCCTTTGTTTTGGTGGTGCTGTTGTCAAGATAAACATATTCAACGGAATTTTCCATTGTGAGCAAAACTTCCGTCTTGCCTGCTCCCTCAATTTTTGAAATCACCGTCTGCAAATCAGTTTCTGTTTTGGTGCTGTATGTTTTAACGGAAAATGCTTCATCTCCTTTTCCTGATGTCAAAGAACCGAAATCAACCCAGTTTGAAAGAAATATTAAACCTATGCCGATAAGACCGACAACAATTATGATATTTCTTATTTTTTTACTGTCAAGCATTGATTTCAGCTTTGAACTTGTTTTGTCTTCCATAATTCACTCCGTCATAATGTTTGGTGTAATTCCGAAATTGTCATAAACAATTGACGATACAAGATTTGTGTACCGAACAAATTCTTTGTCTATATATATGCTGATTGACGCTATGATTATGCCGTTGTTTTCAACTCTGCTCAAAATTATGTCACACGATTTGATTGTTATATTATTCTGTAAAAGAAGATTTTTTAATGCAGTTTCAAGATTTATCTCCGTCTGCTTTATAACGGCATTGCTGTATGCCTCATCATCTGTCGATATTTCTTTAACAGAATTTTGCTTTTCTTCAATATCGATATTAAATGACGATACGGCATTTTTTACTGGAACAACCATACAGCAGATAATAAAAGCGCCTAAAACAAGGCTGATGATTTTCTTTGTATGCCGTCTGTAACAAAGGTCTGAACAAGCGAGCATATTAACGCAGACGCACACATTACAACAACAACCGTAAAAAGTCCGCTCATGATGAACCTCCGCCAAGCATAATTACTGCCGCCGTTGAAAGAATGTAAATTGACATAATGCACAGCAAAACGGCTATGAGAGTTGAAAAGACAGACGATATGTTTTCAAGAAGTTTTGCCGGACCGTTTAGATTGAGAACCTCTGCCGTTGATTTGCCGATCCAAAGGGTGAACATCCACATTACTCCCTGCAAAATCACAGGCATAAACACAATTGTAACGGACAGAATCACTATTATTCCTATTCCCGATTTTAAAAGTCCGATACTGCCCTGAACTACCTTGTAGGCATCCGAAAGTGCCGAACCGACTATCGGGATAAATGAATTGAGAGTAAATCTTACCGCACGGGTTGAAACATTGTCAACCGAAACGCTTATAAGCTGTCTGAATGTCAGCACGGCTGTGAAGATTGTCATAGCAAAACCCAAAAGCCACTTTACGCTCTTTGAAATCATTGACATAAAACCGCTTAGATTTACGGACGGCGATACGGATGATGTTATTGACAGACCGAGGAACATATTGAGCAGAGGAACGATTATTTTTGATGAAAGCTGTGACACACCCTCCCCTGCCCCTATCATTACGGCATAGTATGATGCCGAACCCGCCACAGAACCCGAGCTTGCCATAATTACAGCCATAACAGGAACATAGGCAAGCATTATATTTGATGCGGTGCAGATTACCGAACCCGTTGATGCGATGACTCCGACAGCCGGGACTACTGCGGCACAGGTTATACAGAGCGTTGCGGTTATATTCAGCGAGTTTGAAATATCGCAGGAGAGCGAACCGTTGTAGGCGCTGATTACGGAACAGAGTAAAAGCAGGGCGGTTATATTGACAAGACCTTTGAGCGGTGAAGAAATGTTGCCGAGTGCAAGCGAGAGAATTTCGCCCATTACATTTTCAAAAGACAGGTTGGCAAGCTTTGAAAAATCTCCCAAATCAACGCCCATATTTTGCAGGCTCTGTTTTACATCGTCGGACAGCGAATCAAAAACATTTGACATATCATAAATCATTTCACCTTCTTCAGCGTTTGCACAAACGCATGAAAAGGGCGATAAGCACAAACACGACAGTAATTATTACAACACTTTTTTCACTTCTTCACCTCAACTGCCTGCAAGTGACAACACGGTTTTTAAAATATCCGAATAAAGCGGAAGTGCCGTTACCGTAACCATAATTTTTCCGGCAAGCGAAACATTTGACGCAAGCGACTGACTGCCCGAATCCTTGCAGGTATTCACGGCGAACTCGGTAACAAGGCATATTCCGATTGATTTCAGCAAAATTACTATGTAGTCAATGCTTATTCCCGATGACGCTATGATTTGATTGATTGTTGTAACGATAGCCGAAACCTGAGTAAGCACGCCGATTAAAATAATAACGGCACAGCTTATGCCGAGCATTACAGAGATTTCCGCATTTTTGGGTTTGAGCATTACACAGATTATTACGGTCACAACGGCAAGTACGGAAATTGACAGAATATTCATATTAAAAACCGAAAAGCTGTTTTATTGTGTTGAACAGAGTGCTGATTTGCGTTATTATCAGCGTCAACACAACTATAAGTCCGGCAAGCGAGGTCAGCATTGCCTGCTCCTCTCTACCGCTTCGTATGAGAAGTTGGGTAAGAACCGCAACAATTATGCCGACAGCGGCAATTTTGAAAATAAGCTCAACATCCATTACTACCTCTAAATCATCATGAGGGCGATTGCACTTCCTGCAAAAAATCCCATTGTTTTATATAGCTTTGATTTTTTTGTTATAGCATCACGGGCTGATGAAAGCTGTTTTGAAAATGACACCTCGTAGAGTTCAAGATGTTTTAACTGCCCCTCTGTATCGGTTTTTCCGAGCTGACCTCCGAAATCGTTCAGCATTGAAATGTCGGATTTTGAAAGCGGTATTTCAGAAGATAATTGTTTTACCCTTTCAAGCCACAATTCGTCAAAAGGTCTGTCACATTCTGAAAAAAGCAATGAATCAAGGCTTGAATTTTCCGCACAGGAATTAACCAAAGTGAAGATATCATCACCGCTGTAGCGAAGATTTGTTGCAAGCAATGATATAAATTCCGTGAATGATTTCAGAAAATCTTTGCGTTTGTATAACCTACCCGACAAAACAAAACCTATCATTGTACCCGTGCAGACAACAAGCAAACATCCCATGAGTTTAAACGGCAAAGTTGTCACCTACCTGCGATATTTTCACAATTTCACCTGCGTGGGTTCGATTTGACAGAAACACAAGCGTTTGAAATGCTCCTGTTTTCATGAGAGAAACCATGTTGGCTTTCTGTTTCAGTTCGTTTTCATTTGCACAATGCGTTGATGAAATTATCCGAACTCCGCAGTTGACAGACTTTTCTACGGCATAGATATCTTCTTTTGAACCTATTTCATCGCAGATAACAATTTCGGGTGCCATACTGCGTATTGCGTGAAGCATTGCCTCGCTCTTGTTGTATGAATCATAGACATCGCACATTCCGATATCATTCTGAAATTTACCCGATGCCGTGCCCGCAAGCTCTCCTCTTTCATCAATCAGGGCAACATTCTTCTTGCCCTTGGTTGACAAAAGTCTTGCAAGGTCACGAAGTACGGTTGTTTTTCCGCTGCAAGGTACTCCGCATATAAGAACACCTCCCGAAACGGTAATTATCTTATTATAAAGAGAATCCGCACAACCCTTATGCTCCCTTGCTATGCGGACATTGATTGAGGTTATGTCACGGATATTCACAATTTTTCCGTTATTGACAACCGCTGTTCCGCAGATTCCTGCCCTGTGACCGCCGTACATTGTGACAAAGCCGTTTACAATTTCGTTCTGTCTGTTATACACGGAGTAGTTGCAAATGTTGTTGAAGGTATCGACAATATCGGCTTTTGACACAACAAGCATTGCACCGTCAAGGATTGTATTGCTAAGTCCGCCGTTTTGCGTTAAGTAGTATGTATTGTCGGGACAGACAAGTGCAAGCGGTCGTGAAAGCCGCAGTCTGATTTCCTGAACAGAATCGGCTAATTTAGGTGCAAGCGGTAAAAGTCTGCGTGAAATATTCTTGCAAAGACAGTTGAGTGCCGCCGTAAATCTCTTTTCGTTTTGTTCAGCAAGCATATTTTAAATTCCTCCCAAAAGAGTTTGTACAATAAATACTATGCAGACAAGCACAGCCATATGCCAAAAGGGCAAAAAAATCCCCCGACATAAATCGGAGGATTGGAAGATATTTTATTTTGAAATATAAGCTGTTACTCGTAGTGTCCTTTGCAGGCAATTATACAAACAGTATCATCCTTGATAAAATATACAACTCTGTTACCGTTATCATCAATTCTTCTGCTCCAAAATCCGCTTAAATTTTCTTTGAGTGGTTCAGGTTTTCCTATTCCTTCAAAAGGACTACGACAAATATCGGTAATGATTCTGTTAATCTTCTTTAGCGTTTTCTTGTCTTGAAATTGCCAATATACATAATCTTCCCACGCGTGAGATTCCCAAAGAATTTTCATCAGTCCTCACCGTCAATAAGTGTGTGTTCAGAAAATGTTGCCTTTCCGTTTTTAATATCAGCAGCAATTTTTTCAAGGTAGCGAATATTGCTTTCCGAATAAAAAGGATCTGCTGTTATTTCAAACGGTATTCTTTTTTCACGACCAACCTTAACAAGAAACATTGTTATTGCCGAAGACATCGTAAGTCCCATATCTTTTAATGCTTTTCTGCATTTTCTTTAATATCTTCTTCAATTCTAAAGTTTATCTGTGTCATAAAAAGCACTCCTTTCATCATTATTATATATCATTTAATATACAATGTCAAGCATTTGCTATACATATCCATCAGCAAATATTGCAAATGATAAATGAACATAAAAATCCCCCGACATAAATCGGAGGATTGGAAATTGTTTTATTTGCTTTTTATTTCACTAAAGATAGCAGCATATTCTTCGTTAGTGTAATCACCTGTAAAATTAATATTGCCGTCAGTAATTTCAACATTTATATACGGGTTTGAAACAGTCTTTCCGTTAATAACAAACCGAACAGCAGAACCGATATTATTTTTAGTGTAGTCTGCAAACTTATCAGTTCCGTCAGCTGTAAGCTTCATATTTAACACCATACCGTTAATATCATCAAGCAAACACACATACTCGATTTGAGATGACTCAATAATAACTTTGTTTTCATCTTCATTATCACGGATTTCTACATTTGTCGGATTATAAATTTTCGGCAATTCAGCATTTGATGTCTGAGCTGTTTCATTAACCGAGGTTGAAACCTGAGTAGTTGTATTTTCAGCAGAAGTATCGTTACTTTTTACATTTCCGCTGCAAGCAGATAATGCAACAGCAAGTAAAGTTACGACAGCTAAAATCAAATATTTTTTCATTTTAAGTACCCCTTTCGCCATAATTATGCAACAGCATATATATACAGTGTCAAGTATTTATTGTAACTATTTCATTGACAGCATTTCTTTTAATTCTTCTTCGGAAATTATTGTAACACCTAAGGTTTGGGCTTTGGTTAGTTTACTGCCGGCATCTTCGCCTGCCAAGACATATGAAGTCTTTTTTGAAACTGATGAGCTTGTTTTTCCGCCGTTCTGTTCAATGAGTTTTGAGGCTTCACTTCTTGTCATTGTGGGAAGTGTGCCTGTGAGGACAAAGGTTTTGCCTTCAAAAAGACCTCCAGTGTTTTTCGGCTGAGAGGGTTTCATTCTCAGACCGAGTGATTTAAGGTCTGCAATAAGCTCCTTTGTGCCGTCAAGTGAAAAATAATTTTCAAGACTTTCTGCCATGACAGCACCGAAACCGTCTATTTTTTCAAAGTCCACAGCCTTTGCACTCATAATATCGTCAATTGTTGCAAAATTTTCGCAGATTATCTTTGCGGCTTTAAGACCTATGTTACGGATTCCGAGAGCAAAAACAAGCCTGAAAAGTTCGTTTTCTTTTGATTTTTCTATTGAAGAAATAAGATTCTGAGCAGATTTTTCAGCCTTGCGTTCAAGGCTTGAAATATCTTCTGATTTAAGTCTGTAGAGGTCGGCAGGAGATTTTACAAGTCCTTCATCTGAAAGCTGTTCAAGAATTGCAGGACCAAGTCCGTCAATATCCATTGCGTCACGGCTTACAAAGTGAATAAGATGTCTTGTCAGCTGAGCCGGACAGTCTGTGTTTGTACAACGGATTGCCGCCTCGCCCTCATCGTGTGTAACAGGGTTACCGCAGGACGGGCATACTGACGGAAATTCAAACGGCACGGCATTTTCAGCGTGTTCCTTAACTGACAGAACTTCGGGAATAATCTCGCCTGCTTTTCTGATTATAACCGTATCTCCTACGCAAATACCTTTTTCATCTATAAAATCTTTATTGTGGAGTGTGGCACGGCTTACTGTTGTTCCGGCAAGAAGTACGGGTTCAAAGTTACCTACAGGAGTAAGCACACCTGTTCTGCCGACATTGATTTCGATATTGAGGAGTTTTGTAGGCTTCTCCTCGGGCGGATACTTATATGCCTCCGCCCATTTGGGATATTTTGCGGTACTGCCGAGAAGTCGGCGGCTTGCAAAGCTGTCAACCTTGACAACAGCGCCGTCAATTGCATAATCAAGTTCTCCACGCATATTTCCTATGCGCTCAATTTCCTCAATCACCTCGTCAACATTATCGTAAACGCTGTAAAATGCAGTCGGAAAGCCGAGTTCCGTAAGATAGTCAAGCCCCTGAATATGGCTTTCAATCGTCATTCCCCTGATTTGCTGGATATTGAACACGAATATATCAAGACTTCTCTGAGCGGTTATTTTTGCATTTTTCTGACGAAGTGAGCCTGCGGCGGCATTTCGTGGATTTTTAAAGGTTTTTTCCTCGTTTTCTTCCTGTCTGCGAGTAAGTGCGTCAAACGAATTGAACGACATATACACCTCACCACGAACCTCGAGATATTCGGGTGCATTCGGAATACGCTTTGGCAGACTTTTAATTGTCATAAGATTTTCGGTTACATCTTCACCGACAGAGCCGTCGCCACGGGTTGAACCTCTTACAAAAACACCGTTTTCATATTCGCACGATACGGAAAGACCGTCAAATTTAGGTTCAACAACATAGCGTACATTCGGCACGGTTTCTCGCACTCTTGCGTCAAATTCACGAAGCTCTTCGTGTGAAAAACTATCGTGAAGGCTTTCCATTACAACCTCATGAGTAACGGGAGAAACTTTTCTCCTGCATTACCTCCGACACGGTTTGTCGGTGACATAGGAGATTTGAGTGACGGAAATTCCTTTTCGATATTCTCAAGTTCACGCATGAGCATATCGTAATCGTAGTCGGAGATTTCCGGATTATCCTGATTGTAGTAAAGGTTGTTGTGGTATTCAAGCTGTTTTGTAAGCTCTTGGGCACGATTCTGAGCTGTTATAAAATCCATTTTGGTTTCCCCATATCATAAATTTATCGGTAAAATAAGTATCTGCACCTGTGTTTAAAATATTACCTGTTATTAACCTGTGAAGTTCCTTTTTCACGGAGGAAGGTTGATTCAAGGTCTGCAAGGTGAAGCTTTACGGCAAGCGGATACTTGTCATAAGCCTGACTGATTGTGTTGCTGTTTTTGTCACCAAATTCACCCATATGCCAACGAATTGCCATAGCCTCATCAATTTTAAGGTGCATTTTGCGTTCAATGAGAAAAACAGACTTTTCACCGTGACCGTAGGGAAACTGATCTTCAATTGCATAATACGGAACTTTTTCCCACTGACCTGTTTTTTCATTCTTAACATTTCTGCTTGAAACCTTATAGAACTGAGCCTTGCACAAATCGTGAAGAAGTCCGCAGATTGCAAAACTTTCAATATTGTCGGTTTCTTCATCATAGTGCTTTTCCATCATTGTATTGAACACGCTGACGGAGTGCATTACAAGACCGTTTTCACAGGCACAATGATATTTTGAACTTGCAGGGGCGGTAAAAAAATCGGTTCTTTTGAGCCATTCCAGAAGCTCGTCAGCACCCTGTCTTGTGATATATTTGTTGTAGATTTCAATAAATTCTTCCTGCGGCGTCATATTAATCCTCCTCATATAATTGTATTTTTAAAAAGGCAACAGCAGATAATCTGCCGTTGCCCTGCATTAAAAGTTTAAAAGATTTACTTTGCTGAAGTTGTAGCTGTTTCCGTAGCCGCCTCGGTTACTGCTGCTGTAGTTTTTGCCGAATCGTCATCCTTTGTATAGAGAATGTCATTGAGCTTGAGTCCGTTGCTCTCTACGGAATAAGCAACATCCATTTCAACTTCATCTGTGTAATAGTACTTGATGATGATTGTGCCGTTCTTGATTAAGTAAGTACCGTCAACATTGAGTGCGTCTGACTGGTTGATTTCAACAGTACCGTCATCATTGAACTTGTATGTCATCTTAGCGTAACCGTTATCATAAGTCCATGAACCTGTGATTTTCTTGTCAGCCTTGAAGTCCTTATCAACCTTCAATTCAGGCTTAACCTCTGAACCTGACTTGAGTTTCACCTTGTTGGCAGCAGTTGAAGTTGAAAGCTCAAGAGTTCTGCCGGAGAACATATTACCCGAAACAGCGTAGTTACAGCTTGTTTCATTGCCGTTAAGCGTCATGGCAAGTGTCTGATTACCCGAATCATCTGTTGAAACCGTGTATGTACCGTTCCAAACCATTGAACCGATTCTGTAATTGAGAGTATTGTCACCGTTAAATGTGTAGTAAACATCAACCTTTGACGCCTCGTCGGATGATGCTGAATTGCCTGTTACATCAACAGATTCAATCCATGTTCCTACAATGCTTGTATCAAAAAATCCTTTGATTACGAAAAGAGTAGCTGCCGCAACCGCAACAATTACGATACCTATAATGATAGGAAGCTGAATAATACTCTTTTTCTTTGGCTGCGGAGCAATCACGCCGTTTTCGTTTGCAGGTTCTGTTTCAGCAAAAGACATTTCTTCGCTTTCTGTGGGCTCATCTGCAACGAATGTTGTATTTTCTGTTGTTTCTGCTGTTGTATCTGTGTTGGTATTCTCTGCCTCATTTTCAGAAGTGAGAATTTCTTTATTCTCGTCCAACTGTGATACCTCCTTAAATTTTGTCATCGCTTTCTATCATACTATAAATATGAAAGAAAATCAACTGTTTTTTATGCCGTTAAAATGTAATGAAAATTATTTAAAATACATATAAAGTTCGCATTTAAGCGTTCCGTTATAAAGTTTGCGGCGTTTGTCAGCCTTTCTGCCGAAGATTTTTTCAAAATCGTCATCGGGGCTTATAACGGTGTAGCTTTTACCCTTCATTCTTTTAAAATGTTCACCCATAACTGCATACAGCTTTTCAGCTGATTTTACATCAAGTAATCGTTCACCGTATGGCGGATTTGTGATGATTGTCTGAAAACCGTCCTCAAGTTCAAAATCTTTAATATCACGGTTTGCAAATGTTATTCTGTCGGCAACTCCTGCAATTTCTGCGTTTTTCTTTGCGATTGCAAGGGCTGAATCATCTATATCGTAACCTGTTGCCCTGAATGTTGCGTCGTGTCTTATTTTCTGCCTTGCATTTTCTCTTGCTGTTTCAAAAACATCTTTCGGAACACAATTCCAATGTTCACAGGCAAAATAACGGTTAAGTCCCGGAGCAATGTTAAGTGCTTTCATAGCCGCCTCAATGAGAATTGTGCCACTGCCGCACATAGGATCGGTTACAAAGTGGTTTGCCCTTACTCTTGATAGGTCAACCATAGCGGCGGCAAGTGTTTCTTTTATAGGAGCATCATTTGAATCGGCACGATATCCACGCTTGTGAAGTCCTGCGCCCGAAGTGTCAAGCATAATACTCACCTTGTTGCGAAGAATGAGAAACTGAATCTGATGCGGAGCACCTGTTTCATCAAACCACGGGAGCATATATTTTTGTGAAAGGCGGTCTGCGACTGCCTTTTTAACGATTTTCTGACAATCGGGAACGCTCATAAGGTCGGAATCAAGACATCTTCCCTTTACGGGAAAAGCCTCGGAAATTCCGATATAATCTTCCCACGGGATTGCCTTTACACCCTCAAACAAATCATCAAAGGTGTGAACCTCAAATTCCGCAAGAAGAATGAGTATTCGCTCCGCATAACGGGAATTTATATTTGCAAGTGCAAGTGTTGACCAATCGCCTGTAAAGGTAACTCTGCCGTTTTCGGCATTGACATTTTCAACACCGAGGTATCTCAGCTCATTTGCACAAAGACCTTCAAGACCGAAAATGCATGGAGCGGAAAATTTCATATTCATATTTATCTCCTGTTTTACTGATACACAAATTCTATTAAGACTGAAAGACAAAAAAACAGGGTATCGGAATAACCGATACCCCTTGCTTTTAAAAAATTAATCGGTTGTCGGCTCGAGCACACCATAGTTGCCGTCTGCACGCTTGTAAACAACATTGATTTCATCTGTCTCGGAATTGATAAACATAAAGAAGTTATGGTTTACCATATTCATTTCAAGAATAGCTTCATCAACCGAAATCGGCTTTACAAGAACATGTTTTTTACGAACTACGCTGTATTCATCGTCCTCCGGTTCACCAGTCTGAGCAGCTTCCGTGATTAAATCTTCAATACCGGCGGATTTAATTTTCTTTTCAAGCCTCGTTTTATTCTTACGAATCTGACGCATAAGAATGTCGCAAACCTTGTCAAGAGCGTCATTCATTTCGGGCATTGTGCTTTCGGCACGATAAATCATACCGTTGTCACGGATTGTAATTTCAACAGTCTGACGGTTCTTTTCGAGGGTGACAACTACATTGACAGAAGCATCCTCCGAGAAAATACGATTAAACTTTGAAAGCTTTTTCTCGCATCTTTCCTTAAAGTTATCTCTGAGGTTGACTTTTCTTGCTGTGTAGGTGATTTTCATAAAATCTGCCTCCCTTATATAATTTTTTATTTTCTGCCGTTGCCGTTGCCTCTGCGGCTGTAGCCACGGCTTTCTCCGCCACGCTTAAGATCGGACATCTTATCCTCGCTTGTCTGCTTGAACTTTGACATCATATCCTCAAACGAAGAAGGAGCATTTCTGCGTGAACTCTGCCACTCGTAATCACCCGGTGAAGTTACGGGCGGAGCAGGCTTGTATGGCTCTCTGCTTCTGTGATTCTGTCTTTGAGGTCTGTCAGAGCGTTTTCTCTGCTGTTGCTGTTCCTTCGGGAGAGCCTGTTTCATTGACAGACTGATTTTTCCGTCATTAAGAGCAAGCACCTTAACCTTTACTTCTTGTCCGACTTTTACATAATCACTGATTTCATTGATGAAGGTAGGTGCAACCTCCGAGATATGTACCATACCGGTTTTCGAATCCGGCAAATCAACAAATGCGCCGAATTTTGTAATACCTGATACTTTGCCTTCCAGAATCATTCCGACTTCAATAGCCATAAAAATTTATTACCCCTTAAAATTATTTCTACCCTGTTATTCTCCGGCAACATTAATGAAAATTCTTTCACCGTCACCGACATAGCCTAATTCATCCTTAGCTATTTTTTCAATATATTTTTTAAGATCGTCACCCTTGTAATTCTGAACCTTTTTCAGATACTGCGACTGAATCTCAACCACGCTGATCTGCTGTTGCAAATCCGTAAGCTCTGCCTTTTTCTCGGCAATCTGAACATTCTGATTGATAATTGTAATTACGGCATAAAAACAAAACCGATAATTGCGAGATAAATCAGAATATATCTTCCTTTTTTACGCTTTTTCGGAGTTATCTCCTTTATTGCGCCGTCTTCTGTCTGCCGAGAAGCCGCAGTGCTTTCTTTTACTTCTTTGTGCTTTTTTCATCTTCAAAACTATCTGCTTTCTCTGCTGAATTATTATTATCGTTTCTAAATATACCTTTATTCTTACCCTCATTATACAATATGTTGTTGCTGTTTTTCAATAGCTTTTTTAGATTTTTTTAATTTTTTGCGAAATTTTCACACAGACACTCTCCGTGAAACGAATCATCGGACAATATACAAGCGATAAAAGTCTGCCGAGTGTTAATCGACAAATAACAAAACCG
>ENA-OQET01000677-OQET01000677.1-human-gut-metagenome-genome-assembly--contig:-NODE-677-length-17080-cov-3.024243_pt1 | contig 17080 bp, 22 predicted proteins | sample MGYA00242800_ERZ504645 | MGnify/ENA primary metagenome ERZ504645 (study PRJEB26092, sample SAMD00036308) | human gut metagenome | host: Homo sapiens | study: EMG produced TPA metagenomics assembly of... | reverse complement strand
CGCATAATCAAAGAGTCCGTCCTTTGGAACAATTTCAACGAGCGGAAGTGCTTTTCCGGCAAGAATACCGCAGGCAAATTCACGTCCTTTGATAAATGGTTCGATGACAACCTCGTCTGTGTTGTCTATATCAAAAGATTTGTGGATCGCATCATAATAGTCTTCTTCTGTGTGGCAGATGTATACACCGATACTAGATCCGTTTGAGCATGGCTTTACAACCAGTGGAGGGTAGTATCCAAGTTCATCCAGACGGGTATCTTTCGTTTTTACTGTCAGTGAAGTTCCTCTTGGAGTCGGGACACCACTGGTTTTGAAAATCTGTTTTGTGACCAGTTTGTTCATGGATAATGTACATCCAAGAGAGTTCGGTCCGGTGTATTTGATTCCCAGGTTATCAAAAGTTGCCTGAAGTTTTCCGTTTTCACCGATAGAACCGTGAAGAGCCATGAATGTGATATCAGCCATCTGGCAGAGTTCAATAACATTTGGTCCGATTTCGGAAGGTGACTGATCCGGGCGTGATTTGCGAAGTGCACCCAGATCCGGTACAGATGTTGAGATTCCCTTGGAAATCTCAAGCCCGCCGTCCGGACGGTCGAATATTTCTTCTAATTTATCGGAATCGTATGGAAGGCCGAAGAACACATCCAGAAGAAATGCCTGATGTCCCATCTCCCGGAGAGTTTTACAGATTCCGGCTCCCGAAAGTAAGGATACATCTCTTTCCGGACTGAGTCCGCCTGCTAATACTATAATTTTCATGATCAATAAGTCCTCCTTTAATCTGTCATATTCATCTGATCCAGCAGTGATTTTTTAACATCGTAGAGTTTTTTGGAAAGATCCACATAAACTCTGTGCGGATAGAAGAGACGCTTGGTCTCATCCCATAAAGTGTCTTTTTCCGAGCAGCAATATGAGGCAATCTCTTTTAATGTCGGAGATTTGTAAATGCATTCGCCGTTTTTGAAGACAGGTACAAGAATCTCGCGTACTGTATAGGTGCCACCGGAAAGTTTCGTCTTTTTCCATGTCTCTATCGGGTCGAAGAGAAGCAGATCCTGTTCGGTATCGATGACTTCATCGGCAAAACAGATAAGGTCTGCCTTGATCTTACCGCTCTTTTTTTCATAGATACGGTAGATCGTCTTATTACCAGGATTGGTGATCTTCTCGGTATTTTCAGATATTTTTATCTTCGGAACGAATTCGCCTTCTTCATTCTGGATGGCAGCCAGCTTGTACACACCTCCGAAGGAAGGGCAGTCCTTGGATGTGATCAGGTTGGTACCGACACCCCAGGAATCAATGGCTGCGCCCTGCATCTTCAGATCGTGAAGAAGGAATTCATCCAGATCATTGGAAGCACAGATGGTAGCTTCAGGGAAGCCTGCATCGTCCAGCATCTTCCGTGCTTCTTTTGAAAGGTATGCAAGATCACCACTGTCCAGGCGGATTCCGTATTTGTTCAGTGGTTTTCCGGAATCTTTGAATTCCCGGAATACACGGATGGCATTCGGGACACCGGATTTTAACGTATCGTATGTGTCAACTAAGAGTGTGCAGTTGTCCGGATACATCTCTGCGTAAGTCCTGAATGCAGTGTATTCATCCGGAAAACTCATGATCCAGCTGTGTGCGTGGGTTCCCATAACAGGGACATCAAACATCTGTCCGGCAAGCACATTGGATGTGCCGACACATCCGCCGATCATCGCTGCTCTTGCACCATATAATCCCGCATCAGGGCCCTGTGCACGGCGCAGACCGAATTCCATAATACCATCGCCGTTAGCGGCAAATACAATACGGGAAGTCTTGGTTGCGATCAGTGACTGATGATTAATGATATTCAGGATTGCTGTCTCAACAAGCTGCGCTTCCATAATCGGAGCAATCACTTTCAGAAGAGGCTCCTTCGGAAATATGACGGTTCCCTCAGGGATGGCATAGATATCACCACTGAAGTGGAAACCGCTCAGATAATGAAGGAAGTCTTCTTTAAAAATCCCAAGACCTCTTAAATAATCTACATCTTCATAAGTAAAATGCAGATTCTTTATATAATCAATTACCTGATCAAGACCGGCACATACAGAATATCCGTTGTTGCAAGGGTTCTGACGAAAAAATACATCAAAAATAACTTTTTCATTCTGCCCTTTTTCGTAATACCCTTGCATCATGGTGAGCTCGTACAGATCGGTCAGCAAGGTAAGATTGCGTTTGCTCATTTTCAAACTCCTTTTTACTGCTGTTTGCAGTACATTTCTTTTTTAGTTATACCGTTTTATTATAGCACTTAAGAGAATAAATGTAAAAGAAAAAAACAGGCACTAAACAAGTGCCTGATTCTTATGAATAGTCTCGCGGATGATGTTACTGCAATGTTCACCGATACGCTTTTCTCGTCTTTGTCCAGTTCTTTCGGATAGATTGGTTTGCCATATTCCAGAATAACGTGTGTTTTCTTAATGAATGGTATATGACCTTCAAAGATATCGCAGGTATTATTCAGACTCATCGGTACGATCGGACAACCGGTCTTCTCGGCAATCTTAAAGGAACCGTTGTGGAACGGAAGCAAAGATAATTCTTCACCGTTGTTCCTGGTGCCTTCCGGGAAGATACAGATGGATACACCGTGCTTTACATAATCGATTGCCTGAAGGATAGTCTTTAGGCCTTCTTTTGGATTCTCCCTGTCAAGGAAGAGGCAGTAGAGACGCTTCATCCAGGTGCGGAGAAGCGGGATAGAGAGCATCTCTTTCTTTGCAATGTAACCGGTCAGGTTCCTGCATCTTGCATACGTGATCACGATATCAAAATAACTTCTGTGGTTTCCGATAAAAAGAACCGGCTCATCCGGAACATTCTCCTCACCGATGACAGTGAGCTCGATTCCGGCAAGCCGGATGATCACTTTAAATGCCCACTGGACGATCCGCAGACTGGAATAATCCATTGTCTTTTTGCTGATTTTCCCAATCAGCCATTCAATTCCAAGAACCGGAATGCCGATAATCAGGAATAAGATCACGAATAAGGCAACTGGTATAATTCTCATAATGAATACTCCTTTTCATTCTAGTTATTTTATCATAGCATAAAATCCGCATTTTTTACACCCATAGTGTGTAAGATAGTAGAGAGAAAATAGAAGAAGGCTGTATTGAAGAGAATAAAAATGCTCTTAACCGTGATCGCAGTGACAACGCTGCTTTCCGGTTGTAGTTTCGGCACGATAGAAGAACAGAAAACAGGAGATGTTACATATGAGATTGTAAAGAAAGAAGAGATTCCGGAACAACTGAAAGAAGAGATAAAAGAAGCTGGAAAAAAGGAAATGTGGATCAGTTATGCAGATACAGGAAAGGAAGAAACATACCTGTATGTAGTGCGGGGGTACGGGACACAGCAGACGACCGGCTACAGCATTGAAGTAAATGCATGTTATGAGACAGTGGATACAGTGGTTAATCCGTACAACGCTTCAGGGCCCGGAGAAAAAGGAAAAAATACACAAGAAAAAGACATATCCATACATTGTCATAAAGATTCCGTACACGGAAAAGCAGATTATATATGAATAAAAGATGTTGTAAAAGGAGGCAGGAACAATGGAATATCAGAAAAAAGAGATCCGTATATTTCAAAATGGAAGGACAGTAAATGACCAGTTCTATATTGACGGGGATTATAATGTTCCGGAGGCAAAACGGGATGTGGGAAAGATTATATTAAGCAATGGGATGTTGCGGGTAGAGGAGATGAAACAGGTAGAAAGCTATCTGAAAGTATCGGGAAAACTGGAGTTCAAAGTTCTCTATATGGCAGATGAGATGGTTCCGGTACCGGCAAGCCTGGAAGGGCGGATCCCATTTGAAGAGATGATCTATCTAGAGCAGGAACCGGAAGGAAACCTGGTGCTTCAGACGTCTGACACCGAGGTTACTGTAACGATGATCCACTCAAGAAAACTGAACATCAAGACACTGGCAGAGATTTCCATCGGAACCGAAAAGTGTACCGGTGAAGAGATTACAACCGATGTAGAAGAGAAAGTTCCGGTTTTTAAGAAAATGAAAGAAGAAGAGATTCTAAAAGTATTTGCTACCGGAAAAGATACTTACAGGATTAAAGAAGAGGTCACATTGAGCGGTACAAAGGAGCATATCGGCACACTTTTGTGGACGGATGTGACAGGTGGAAAAGCGGATACACAGTTAGGAACAGATGAACTGCTGATTAGTGGTGAACTTAACATGTTCTGCCTGTACGAAACGGCAGAAGGAAAGACGGATTGGATAAGCCGGACAGTTCCGTATGAGGGGCAGATCGAATGTATGGGTGTGATGCCCGGAATGTATCATCAGTCAGAATTACATCTTACGGATATCAATGTAGAGCCGCGGATGGATGAGAACGGCGAGATGCGTATTCTTGGCATAGAAGCAACGCTGCAAGTCCGTCTGATTGTCTACGAGGAAGAGAAGATCCAGATACTGGAAGATCTGTATATGCTGGATCATATCTGTATTCCGGAGGTGAAAGAAAAGAGGTTCTTCCGATTAAAACTCCAGAATCATTCCAAATGCAGGATCAGTGAGGAATTAACACTGCCGGAACTGAAAGAGGATATCTTGCAGATCTGTCACTGTAAAGGAAAGATTCAGATGGAAACAGTAAAAGCAGAGACGGATGGTGTACATATCGACGGTGTGCTGCACTTGCAGTTTTTATATGTGCGGGAAGATGATCAGACGCCGTTTGGCGTATGGAATGGAATGGTTCCGTTCAGTTATCTCCTGGAAAACGGGGGCGGCGAACCGGATATGGAAGATATGGATTGTACGGTCGAGCAGCTTTCGGTAAATCTCATGGGAAGCGGTGAAGTAGAAGTGAAAGCCGTTCTGGCATTCAACTGTTTTCAGAAAGAACCGGTGCAGATACAGAATATTGAATCTGCGGAATTCCGCCCGATGGATACCGAAGAGTTGGAAAGCCGTCCCGGAATTGTCGGATATTTCGTACAACAGGGGGATACATTATGGAATCTTGCGAAAAAATATAACACAACGGTGGAAAATATAAAAGAAGTTAATTATATGGAAAAAGAAGGTATAAATAAAGGCGATAAAATATTGATTTTTAAGCAAAATTTGGGTATACTGTAAGAACATTGTATACAAAATGTAAGGAGATAAATAAGATGGATAAAATGGAATTGAAAGCACTTGGAAAGATTAATCTGGGTCTGGATGTTCTGGGACGGAGAGAGAACGGTTATCACGATGTGCGGATGGTGATGCAGACGGTATACCTGTATGACCAGATCCGGATGGAAAAGACGAAAAAACCGGGTATAGAATTGTTGACGAATCTTTTTTTATCTGCCCGTGAATGAGAATAACCTGGCGTATCAGGCAGCAGACCTTCTGATGAAGGAGTTTCATGTAAAGGAAGGCGTGAAGATCACATTAGATAAACATATACCGGTAGCGGCAGGAATGGCAGGCGGAAGTTCGAACGCAGCAGCAGTACTGTTCGGGATCAACCGTATGTTTTCGCTTGGACTTTCACAGAAAGAACTGATGGAAAGAGGCGTGACACTGGGAGCAGATGTTCCTTATTGTGTTATGCGCGGAACCGTTCTTGCAGAAGGGATAGGAGAGATCCTCACACCACTTCCGGCATGTCCGAAATGCCATGTGCTGATCGCAAAACCGCCGATCAGTGTGTCGACAAAACTGGTCTATGAGAAGCTGGATTCCCATGAGATTGAGAATCATCCGGATATTGACGGAATCATCGATGGGCTGTATGACCAGGATATTACAAAAGTAGCATCCCGGATGGGAAATGTACTGGAGAAAGTAACAATCGAAGAATATCCGGTTATTGAACAGATTAAAAATGTCATGAAGGAGCAGGGGGCACTGAATGCGATGATGAGCGGAAGTGGTCCAACGGTATTCGGCCTTTATGAGACAAAAGAGAAAGCAAGAAAAGCAGCAGCAAAGATAAGAGAAAAGCAATTAGCAAAGCAGGTGTATGTGACCGGCATACATAATGCAAGGAGGAAATAGGCATGGAACCGAATTTTAAAGTAAACATGAATGAGTATCTGCCACTTAGAGACGTCGTGTTCAATACTTTGAGACAGGCGATTCTTCGAGGTGAGTTAAAACCGGGAGAAAGACTGATGGAGATCCAGCTTGCCAATAAACTGGGAGTCAGCCGTACTCCGATCCGTGAAGCTATCCGTAAGCTGGAGCTGGAAGGTCTTGTGCTGATGATCCCGAGAAAGGGAGCGGAAGTCGCAGAGATCACAGAGAAGAATATGCGGGATGTCCTGGAAGTAAGAAAGGCTTTGGAAGAACTGGCGGTTCAGCTTGCATGTGAGAAGATCACAGATGAAGAGATCGAAGAGATGAAGAAAGCGGCCGAAGAGTTCAAGATGATCTTAAAAGCAAGGATATCACAGAGATTGCGGAAGCCGATGTACGTTTTCATGATATCATTTACATGGCAACGGATAATCAGAAACTGATTCTGCTTCTGAATAACCTGCGTGAGCAGATGTACCGTTATCGTGTGGAATATCTGAAGCGTGAAGAAGCATATCCACAGCTCATTGCAGAACATGCGGCAATTATCGAGTATATCAGCAAAGGGGAGAAGAAAGCTGCAACAGATGTTATGTGTAAACATATCGATAATCAGGTAACGACCGTGATCGATGTGATCCGTACAAAGCAGAACTAGAAAACAAAAAATTCAGAAAGTATGCCAGGAGTGTATAGATAAGAACCATTGTGTCAAGACTTCCTGTATCAGTAAGAATTACCGTTCATGCAGTATCCGTGAACGGTAAGAGGCAGGAAGGAGATACATAGATGAAACGGGAAAGAATTTGCCTGATTATAGCATGTCTGCTGTCATTTGCGCTGACAACCGGGATTATGGAACGGCGTATGGAAGTTGTTCATGCGGAGATTGCACAGACGCAGAAGACGCTGGCAGAGGAAGTGTTCCGCTTTCATGTGATCGCAGAAAGCAACAGTGTGAAGGATCAGCGGATTAAATTGCACGTCCGGGATACGGTACTTAGCTATATGAAATCACAGATGCCGGAAACGGAGCGTAAAAGCGCACAGTTAACGAAAGACTGGGTGAAAAAGCATCAGAAGGAACTGGTGAAGACTGCTGATGAAGTGTTAAAAAAAGAAGGCGTGTCATACCGGGCACAGGCAAAGGTGACGAGCTGCTATTTCCCGGATAAACGGTATAGGTGATATCATATTTCCGGAAGGAGAGTATGAGGCGCTGAGGATCACTCTCGGAAGCGGAAAAGGACATAACTGGTGGTGCGTGCTGTACCCGAGCCTGTGCTTTACCAATGCGACCTGTGCGGTGGTTGATGAAGACGGAAAAAAAGAACTGAAAGAAGCACTCAGTGCAGAAGAATATGAGATGGTAACTGCTGCTTCGGAATTCAAGATAAAATGGTTTTTCTTCGGGAATTCCGATAAGAATACGGAAGAAGAGCATATAAAGGAGTCAGACTAACTATGAGAGACAATCAATATACTACAGAGGGAAGAATCCGGTTCAGTGAAGTGGATCATACCAGAAGAATCACACTGCCGGGGATCGTGAATTATTTTCAGGACTGCAGCACATTTCAATCGGAAGATCTCGGACTGGGAATCATGCATTGCAGCGAGCGGAAAAGAGCCTGGATCCTGTCGTCGTGGCAGGTAGTCGTAGAACGGTATCCGGAGATAGGAGAGAAGATACAGACCAGTACCTGGGCGACAGATTTCAAGGGATTGTTCGGGGAGCGTAATTTCTGCATGACAGATGAGAATGGAAACGATGTCGCATATGCCAATTCCCTGTGGGTATACATGGATATAGAGAGAGGACGTCCGGCAAGACCGGATGAATCAGAGATTGCCCCATATGGAACCGGAGAGCCATATGAGATGACATACGAATCCAGAAAGATTCCTCTTCCAACAGAATCGGAAGAACTGGAAAGCTTTCCGGTGCGCAGATATCATATCGACACGAATGAGCATGTTAATAACTGCCAGTATGTGCAGATGGCACTGGAGTCGCTTCCGAAAGACAAAGAAGTACACCAGATGCGAGTGGAATATAAGAAATCTGCAGTATATGGTGATATGATCTATCCGCGGATTGCAGCAGAAGATGACAGAACAGTCGTTGAATTATGTGATGAAAATGCAAAGCCGTATGCAGTGATCGAATTCAGATTTGCGTAAGCAGGTAACAGATACATTAAAAAGAGAAGGAAACAGAGAGGAAATATATGGGATTAACAGATTATTTGGGAAAGAAAAGAAGATTGATGATCGTCAAAGAAGTGGAGTTCGGAGTATATCTGGGAAACAAAGATGACAAAGTTCTGCTTCCGAAAAAACAGGTGCCGAAAGATGTAGAAGTCGGAGATCCGGTAGAAGTATTCTTATACAAAGATTCCTCCGACCGTCTGATCGCAACCACACAGGAACCGAAGATCACGCTGGATAAACTGGCTGTACTGAAGGTTGCAGACACAGGAAGAATCGGTGCATTCCTTGACTGGGGACTGGAGAAAGATCTTCTTCTTCCATTCAAAGAGCAGACTGCGAAAGTGAAAAAAGGTGATGAAGTTCTGGTTGCACTTTACGTGGACAAGTCCGGAAGACTTTGTGCAACGATGAAAGTATATGAGAAGCTTCGTACAGATTCTCCATATAAAAAGGATGATCATGTAGAAGGAATCATTTACGAGACGAGTGATAACTTTGGCGTGTTTGTGGCAGTGGATAACTGTTACAGTGCATTAATTCCAAAGAGAGAAGCTTTTGGCAGGTTAAAAGTCGGTGATCGTGTATCTGCCAGAGTCCTGAAAGTAAGAGAGGACGGAAAATTAGACTTAAGTGTCAGAGAAAAAGCATTTCTTCAGATGGATGAGGATGCAGCGCTGATCATGAAACGTATGGAAGAATATGGCGGGAAGCTTCCGTTTAATGACAAGGCGGATCCGGAACTGATCAAACAGGAATTCGGATTGAGTAAAAATGCGTTCAAACGTGCTGTCGGAAGACTTCTTAAAGAAGGTCGTATAAAAATTTCAGAAAAGAATATTGAAAATGAAAAAGAAATAAGGTATAATAAAAGCATTAAGAATTGTTAATAAATAAAATGAATAAAAAGGAGAATGAGAAATGAAAGTACAGAATATTACAGATATCGAAGGATTTTCAAAGTAGTTGATTCTTGTGAAGGAAAAGTTGAACTTGTAACAGGTGAAGGTGACAGACTGAACTTAAAGTCAAAATTATCTCAGTATGTATCTATGGCTAATATCTTCTCTAACGGAGAAATTCCGGAATTGGAAATCGTTGCTCATGAGCCACAGGATATCGATAAACTTGTAAAATTCATGCTTCTTGGAACTGGAAAAGAAGACTAAAACAAACATGAATGTTTGAGAGGGTGTTCCCTGAAGGGAGCACCTTTTTTCAATATATTTAACAGGAAGGGAGAAAGCTATGAGCTTTGCACATCTTCACGTCCATACAGAGTACAGCCTGTTGGATGGCTCAAATAAAATTAAAGAATGTGTAGCCAGGGTAAAAGAACTCGGGATGAACAGTGTGGCGATTACGGACCATGGTGTGATGTATGGTGTTATTGATTTTTACCGTGCGGCAAAAGCAGCAGGAATCAAACCGGTTCTCGGGTGCGAGGTCTATGTTGCACCGGGATCCCGATTCGATAAAGAGGCTGTCGGAAGCGGTGATGACCGTTACTACCATCTGGTACTTCTGGCAGAAAATGATATCGGATATCACAATCTGATGAAGATCGTATCCAGAGGATTTACGGAAGGCTATTATTATAAACCGAGGGTAGATATCGAAGTACTGCAGGAATTTCATGAAGGGATCATTGCGCTCAGTGCATGTCTGGCCGGTGAGGTACAGAAGAATATCCTGCGTGGGATGTATGAAGAAGGAAAGGCAGCGGCACTTAGGTATCAGGACATTTTCGGAAAAGGGAATTTTTTTCCTGGAACTGCAGGATCATGGGATGCAGGAGCAGCAGATCGTGAATCAGTCGCTCCTTCGTATGGCTCAGGAGACGGGGATTGAGCTTGTTGCGACGAATGATGTACATTATACCTATGCCGAAGATGTAAAGCCTCATGATATTCTGTTGTGTATCCAGACTGGAAAGAAACTGGAAGATGAAGACCGTATGCGGTATGAAGGCGGTCAGTATTATATTAAGTCTGAGGAAGAGATGCGGCAGCTGTTTCCATATGCACTGCAGGCGCTTGAGAATACACAGAAGATTGCGGACCGTTGTAATGTGGAGATTGAATTCGGTGTTACCAAATTGCCGAAATATGATGTGCCGGAGGGATATACTTCCTGGGAATATCTGAATAAGCTTTGCTTTGATGGCCTGAAAGAACGTTATCCGGACGGGGATCATTCGCTGAAAGAACGTCTGGAGTATGAGTTGTCGGTCATTCAATCTATGGGATATGTGGATTATTTTCTGATCGTGTGGGATTTTATCAATTATGCAAGAACACAGGGAATCAAGGTCGGACCGGGACGAGGTTCGGCGGCAGGAAGTATCGTATCGTATTGTCTGGGAATCACAAGTATTGATCCGATCAAGTATCAGCTGCTGTTCGAGCGGTTCCTGAACCCGGAACGAGTATCCATGCCGGATATTGACGTGGACTTCTGCTTCGAAAGGCGGCAGGAAGTTATCGATTATGTGGGAAGAAAGTACGGTGCAGACCGGGTGGTACAGATTGTAACTTTTGGTACGATGGCGGCCCGCGGAGTCATCCGTGATGTGGGACGTGTGATGGATCTCCCATATGCATTTGTAGACAGCATTGCGAAGATGGTGCCGACAGAGCTGAATATTACGTTGGATAAAGCACTGAAGATGAATCCGGAATTCAAGAAACTGTATCAGGAAGATGAAAAGGTAAAGGAACTGATCGATATGTCGAGAAGACTGGAAGGTCTTCCGAGACATACATCCATGCATGCGGCAGGTGTCGTGATCGGTCAGAGGGCAATAGAGGAGTTCGTGCCTCTTTCACTTGGGTCCGATGGCTCTGTGACGACACAGTTTACCATGACAACCCTGGAAGAACTGGGACTTTTGAAGATGGATTTCCTGGGACTTCGTACATTAACAGTTATCCAGGATGCAGAACGTCTGGCAGGTATCAGCAGTGGAAAGACGATTGATATCAATAAGATAGATTATGATGATAAAGCAGTCCTTGCATCCATCGGAACAGGAAAGACGGACGGAGTATTCCAGCTTGAAAGCGCCGGTATGAAGAACTTCATGAAAGAACTGAAGCCACAGAATCTGGAAGATATTATCGCCGGTATTTCATTATACCGTCCGGGTCCGATGGACTTCATCCCGCAGTATATCAAGGCAAGAATAACCCGGAAGCATTACCTATGACTGCCCGCAGCTGGAGCCGATCCTTGCGCCGACTTACGGCTGTATCGTATATCAGGAGCAGGTTATGCAGATCGTGCGTGATCTGGCAGGTTATACACTCGGACGAAGTGACCTCCTGCGAAGAGCAATGTCCAAGAAGAAGGGCGACGTCATGCAGAAAGAACGTCAGAACTTTGTGTATGGGAATCCGGATGAGGGCGTACCAGGCTGTATTGCCAATGGAATCGACGAGAAGACGGCAAATAAGATCTATGATGAAATGATCGATTTTGCCAAATATGCATTTAACAAGTCGCATGCTGCGGCATATGCGGTGGTATCTTATCAGACAGCCTGGTTAAAATATTATTATCCGGTAGAATTTATGGCAGCACTTATGACTTCCGTGATCGATAATCCGGGGAAAGTGTCAGAGTATATTTACAGCTGCCGGCAGATGGGGATTAAGATCCTTCCGCCGGATATCAATAAAGGAGAGGGAAGCTTCTCCGTTGACAGCGGTAACATCCGTTATGGCCTGGCGGCGATCAAGAGTATCGGAAAGCCGGTGATAGAATCGATCATCAAAGAAAGAAAAAACGGAGGGCCATTCAGCAACCTGAAAGACTTTATCGAGCGGCTGTCCGGAAAAGAGGTCAATAAGCGTACAATAGAAAGCTTTATCAAGTCCGGAGCATTTGACAGTCTGGGTGGTACAAGAAAGCAGTTCATGGTGGTCTATGTGCAGATTCTGGATCAGGTGAACCGGGAGCGGAAATACTCTATGACGGGACAGCTTTCACTGTTCGATATCGTAAGTGATGATCAGAAATCAGAATTCGATATACCACTTCCGGATGTTGGCGAGTATGAAAAAGAGACAAAGCTTGCATTTGAAAAAGAAGTGCTCGGAGTATATCTGAGCGGACACCCACTGGAAGACTATGAAGAAAAATGGAGAAAAAATATATCCAGGACGACGTTGGATTTCCAGCTGGATGATGAAACCGGAAGAACGAAGGTGCATGACGGCGCAAAAGAGATTGTCGGAGGTATGATTACGAATAAGACGATCAAGTATACCAAGACAAATAAAGTGATGGCATTTATCACACTGGAAGATCTGGTCGGATCGCTGGAAGTCGTGATCTTCCCGAGAGATTTTGAAAAGAATCAGATGTATCTGAATGAGGAAGCCAAGGTATTCATCAAGGGCCGTGTATCAGAGGAAGATGATGCACCGAGCAAACTGATCTGCGAACAGGTGATTCCATTTGCTCAGACGCGAAAGGAATTATGGCTGCAGTATCCGGACAAAGAGACATATCTTCGGCAGGAAGGAGTGCTGCAGGATATTTTGAAAGTCTCTGAAGGAGTGGATGAAGTTATCATTTACTGTAAAAAAGAAAAAGCAGTAAAACGCCTGCCAAAAGGCTGGAATGTGACAGCAGATGAGGTGTTGTTGAGCAGATTGACGAATTATCTTGGTGAAAGTTGTGTAAAAGTTATAGAAAAACCCATTGAAAGCGTGCATTAATTCATGTACAATATCATCGGAGAGAAATGATAATGGTTAAAAGATAATTGGAACAAACTAATACAATGGAGGAATGAATCATGGCAGACAAAAAAGTAATTCGTACAATAGGTGTATTGACAAGTGGTGGAGATGCTCCTGGAATGAACGCAGCAATCCGTGCCGTTGTTCGTACAGCACTGGGTAAAGGACTGAAAGTAAGAGGTATCAGAAGAGGATATCAGGGACTTTTAAACGAGGAAATTATCGATCTGTCAGCCAGAGACGTATCCGATACAATTGAGCGCGGAGGTACAATTCTTCAGACAGCCCGTTGTGCAGAGATGCGTACAGAGGAAGGTCAGCAGAAAGCAGCAGCTATCTGTAAAAAATATGGTATTGATGGTCTGGTAGTCATCGGTGGTGACGGATCATTTGCCGGAGCTCAGAAACTTGCTAACTTCGGAATCAACACAATCGGACTTCCGGGAACGATTGATCTGGATATTGCCTGTACGGAATATACAATCGGATTCGATACAGCCGTTAATACAGCTATGCAGGCTATTGACAAAGTACGTGATACATCAACTTCTCATGAGAGATGCTCTATCATCGAGGTTATGGGTAGAGATGCAGGATACCTTGCACTGTGGTGCGGTATTGCAAACGGAGCAGAGAAGATACTGATGCCTGAAGAGCATGATTATGACGAAGAGAAGATCATTGAAGATATTCAGGAATCAAGAAAACGTGGAAAGAAGAACTACATCATCATCAATGCAGAGGGTGTTGGAGATTCTATGAACATGGCTAAGAGAATTGAAGAAGCAACCGGTATGGAGACAAGAGCAACGATTCTCGGACACATGCAGCGTGGTGGAAGCCCGACATGTAAAGACAGAGTATACGCTTCTATCATGGGCGCAAAAGCTGTAGATCTTCTGCTTGAAGGAAAGACAAACCGTGTTGTAGGTTACAAACATGGCGAGTATGTAGACTTCGATATTGATGAAGCACTTGGAATGACAAAAGGAATTCCTGCTTACCAGTATGAGATTGCAAAAGAGCTGGCTCTGTAATTAAAACCGGAATAAAGAATAAAAAGTTATCTGTTTTATGGCAGGTAACTTTTTTTATGGTAAAGTATACAAGGGAGGTTTCGACATAAAATCTCTTGAAAATGCACGTCCAAGACGGTACAATAGTAAAATATGGTGGAGTATTCATAAAAGGAGATTTAATATCGTGGAAAATAAAAACAGGAACACTGCAGCAATCGGTGTGTTTGATTCGGGAGTCGGCGGTTTGACCGTCACAAGAGAGATTATGCGTCAGCTGCCGAATGAAAATGTAGTATATTTTGGGGATACAGCAAGAGTTCCATACGGAAGTAAGTCAAAGAATAACATTATCCGTTTTTCCAGACAGATCATCCGTTTCCTGAAGACAAAGAATGTAAAGGCAATCGTGATCGCATGCAACACGGCCAGTGCACTGGCGCTGGAGACGGTGAAGGAAGAATTTGATATTCCGATCATCGGAGTGATCGTACCGGGAGCAAGAGCTGCCGTAAGAGAGACGAAAAACGGTCAGATCGGTGTACTTGGTACAGAGGCAACGATCAAGAGCGAGACTTATACCAAAGAGATCAGAAAACTTATGCCGGAAGCGGAAGTTATGGAAAACCATGTCCGTTATTTGTTCCGCTGGTAGAAGAAGGATTTGCAAAGCATAAGATCACAGAAGAAGTGATCGATATCTATCTGTCCGATATGAGAAAGTCGGAGATCGATACACTGATTCTGGGATGTACCCACTATCCGCTTCTCAGATCCAGGATCATGGCATATTTTGGAGAGTCTGTACATATTGTAAATCCGGCGTACGAGACAGCGATGGATTTGAAGCAGATACTGGAAGAGCAGAAAATTGCCAATACATCGGGAGAACCGGCGGCATATGATTTTTATGTCAGTGATGCAGCAGAAAAGTTTAAGAAATTTGCCAATTCAATCCTGCCATATGATGTAGATAAGACACAGGCAATTGATATTGAAGATTATTAGGAGAATATATGACAAAAGACGTATTATTAAGTATATCCGGTCTGCATCAGGACGTGACCGGGATAGAAGCACAGGGTGATGAGCCGGGAAATGAACCAATCGAAGTGATCGCACCCGCGAATTATTATGAAAAAAACGGAAAACATTATGTGATTTATGATGAACTGGTAGAAGGAATTCCGGGAACGATCAAGAATAAGGTCAGAATTATGGATGACCGGAAGGTTGAGATCATTAAGAGCGGGATTACAAATACGCATATGGTATTCGAGAAAGACAAGATCAATATGACACAGTATGAGACACCATACGGTGAGATGATGATAGGGGTCTTTACAAAAGATATCCGGTTCGAAGAACAGGATGAAAAGATCACGGTACATGTGAACTATGCGCTGGACATCAACGGAGATCCGGTTGCAGACTGTAATATAGACATAAAAATAACAGCATTGGGTCAGTAAGTTCCAATGCTGTTATTTATTAAGTACTTATTTGTTTCTTAATCTTGCAAAAAATCCTTTTTTCTTTTCCGGTACGTCCAGCGGACCTCTTACACCTTTTACTGCTGTGATGTAAATACCGCTGATAGTAGCTTTTACTTCTTTTTTAACCGGGATCAAAGGATAAACCTGTGCATCGCACATAAGTGTCATGATCTTTGGTCCGACTTTGGCTTTTACTACCGGTACTTTAGAACGACGAAGATACTTTGGTGTATTTTCGATTACGATATCCGGTAAGCCGGCTTCTTTTAATTTCATACGCCCTTTATCGATAACCAGGATGGAAACAGTCTGTGCAACTGCATCAAGTTGTGCCTGCTGATCTGCCTGTTTCTTCTCGGCTTTCTTTCCAACGAAATATAATACAACACATGCAACAATCAAAATCACAAGGATTACCAATAATACAATTGTAAATGTCTTCACAATAAACCTCCTATATTCTATATTCCATAACAAATATTCTAACATTGTTTTGGTGGGAGTGCAAGAAGTATACGGGAAAAGTAGACGATTTCAAAATGAAAAATTTGATAAAAGAATGAAATATATGTGAAAATGCTATGAAAGTTTTTCTAAATGTGATATAACAAAGTAGTATGCGTAAACGTATACCAAGAAATCAGATGGGATTATGATGCCCACCTTAAAATGAATAATAAAACGAGGTGCACTATGAAAAAGAAAGTGGCAATGTTATTAACAGGTGTTATGGCAGTCTCTCTTATGATGACTGGTTGCCAGTCTGCCCAAAAGGTCTGGAAACAGAGAATGTTAAGATTTCTGTTTATAAAGGCGTTGAAGTAGATAAGGTTGACAAACCAAGTGAAGTAACGGATGATGATGTGAATACACAGATTCAATCAGTACTGGATGAAAATTCAACAACAGAAGAAGTAACAGGCCGTGCAGTAAAGAAAGGTGATACAGCGACAATTGATTTTGTCGGAAAGATGAACGGAGAAGCATTTGACGGCGGATCATCCACAGATTATCCATTGGAGATAGGTTCAAACTCTTTCATCGATGGATTTGAAGACAGTATCATCGGACATAATGCAGGCGATACCTTTGACTGGAACGGAAAGTTTCCGGAGAATTACGGAAGCTCTGACCTGGCAGGAAAAGATGTTACATTTACAATTACAGTAAAATCTATTTCCAAAAAAGAAGACACCGAAGCTTACGGACAAGTTTGTAAAGAAGGTGTCAAAGGAATCTAAGACAGTAGAAGAATATAAAGAAGAAGTGAAGAAGTCTCTCGAGGAAGATAACGAGAAGGTGTGGTACCTTGTATCCAAGAACCTCTGCTGTCGCACACAGTCCTGCTGCTATATTGTCATTTGCACATAAAAGACATCCGGTAACGGCTTTTTGCTCTCGTGCCAATCACTCATATACCTGACACCTGTCTGATAATCAAAATCACCAAACATGTACATATCAGCTGTAAGTGGTATGCCATAATCACTTAAAGC
>ENA-OQET01000676-OQET01000676.1-human-gut-metagenome-genome-assembly--contig:-NODE-676-length-17096-cov-4.181566_pt1 | contig 17096 bp, 12 predicted proteins | sample MGYA00242800_ERZ504645 | MGnify/ENA primary metagenome ERZ504645 (study PRJEB26092, sample SAMD00036308) | human gut metagenome | host: Homo sapiens | study: EMG produced TPA metagenomics assembly of... | reverse complement strand
AATGCTCTACACCGCGAAGGCTACCGACAGACTCGGCAGAGTCGCCGACGGCACCACCGTGCTCGACTTCGACGCCGAGGAGAAGAAGAGAAAGGCCACGGTTTCAACCGCTGTTGCCGCTATCGAGTGGAACGGCGCGAAGATAAATATAATCGACACTCCCGGTCTTTTTGACTTTGCGGGCGGCATGAGCGAAGGCATCCGCGCGGCGGACAGCGTGCTCATCGTCACTGCGGCGGGCTCCGGCTTTGACGTCGGCGCAGAGAAAGCTCTCAAGGCGGCGAACGCCAGAGGCATTTCGAGAATGTTCGCCATCACCCGCTGCGACGCGGACAATACAGATTTCTATAAAACATTTGCAGCTATGAAAAGACGCAGTCGGCGGTGCTATCTGCCCCGTTATCGTACCCCTATATGGACGGCGGCAAGGTTGCAGCATATGTCAACCTCGCGTCCCGCAAGGCTTTTGACTACAGCAGCGGCGAGAAGAAAGAGGTCGCAATGCCCTCCGACCCGCAGCTTGACGAGATGCTCGATATACTTACAGAAGCAGTCGCTTCGAGCGACGACGAGCTGATGGAGAAGTTCTTTGCAGGCGAGACTTTCACCCGCGAAGAGATAATCAAGGCTCTCAACTCCGGCGTCAGCGACGGCTCCGTTATCCCCGTATACGCCTGCGCGGGCTACACCTGCGAAGCTATCGATATGCTCCTTGATGAGATAGTCTATTCCGCTCCCTCCGCAGCCGACAAGGCAGGCGAGAACGGTCTTCCCTGCGACGAAAACGGCCCGCTTGCGGCTATCTGCTTCAAGACCATCGCCGACCCGTTCGTCGGCAAGATGTCCTTCTTCAAGGTTGTTTCCGGCAAGATAACTTCGGACACCCCGCTTATAACTCCCGCACCGAAGAGAGCGAGAGAATGGGCAAGATAATCACCCTCAAGGGCAGCAAGCAGGAGGACGCATCCTGCATCCCCGCGGGTGACATCGGCGTTGTCACAAAGCTTGCGGGCATCAAGACTGGAGACACGGTCTGCTCGGCAAAGAACCCGATAACCCTCGAGGGCATCAAGTTCCCGACCCCCTGCCTTTCAATGGCAGTCAAAGTCCGCAAGAAGGGCGACGAAGAGAAGGTCGCGGCGAGCTTGCTCAGGCTCCTCGAAGAGGATCCGACAATTTCGTTCGTCATCAACAAAGAGACCCGCGAGCAGATTCTCTCCGGTCTCGGCGAGCAGCACCTTGACGTTATCGTTTCCAAGCTCAAGAACAAGTTCGGCGTTGAGGTCGATCTCAGCGTGCCGAAGGTCGCATATAGAGAGTCCATCCGCAAGAAGGTCGAGGTTCAGGGCAGACACAAGAAGCAGTCCGGCGGACACGGTCAGTTCGGCGATGTGTTCATCCGCTTCGAGCCCTGTGAGAGCGACGATCTCGTTTTCGCCGAGGAAGTTGTCGGCGGCTCCGTGCCGAAGAACTTCTTCCCCGCAGTTGAAAAGGGTCTGCGCGACAGCGTCAAGAAGGGCGTGCTTGCAGGCTATCCGATGGTCGGCATAAAGGCGACTCTTTACGACGGCTCTTATCATCCGGTCGACTCGTCCGAAATGGCGTTCAAGACCGCCGCGAACATAGCATACAAGAACGGTATCCCGCAGGCGAACCCCGTTATCCTTGAGCCTATCGGCACTCTGAAGGCTTATATGCCCGACGAGAATCTCGGCGACATCATGGGCGATGTCACAAAGCGCCGCGGCCGCGTGCTCGGCATGGGTCCGTCCGACGAGCCGAAAATTCAGGAACTCATCGCGGAAGTTCCCATGGGCGAGATGGGCGATTTCTCGACCGTCCTTCGCTCCGTGACCGCCGGCAGAGGCTGGTTCACCCTTGAGTTCACCCGCTATGAGGATGCGCCGCCCGTCGTTGCACAGAAGGTTATCGAAGAGGCAAAGGCAAACGACGCCGAAGCAGATAAATAAAAACATAAAGAGAGAGCTGTCAAAAGGCAGCTCTCTTCTTAATTTAATATCAAAAACCCGCCCGGCATCGCGCCGTGCGGGTCAGTTTTATTTTGAATTGCGGCTTTGAAGCGAGATTTCGTCATTCGTCTTTATAACAAATCCGACCGCGCCGCCTGTGTTCGTTATCAGCAGCTCGTCGCTGCCCGCGATGCTCGCATATATATTGTCGACATCGATATCAACAGTATAGCTCCATGTGCCGCTGACTATCATTCCGCTGCCGTTGTCTATTTTGACAACGACCTTGCAGTCGTCATACTTGAGCGTGATGCTGCCCTTTGAGCAGTTCACCTTGACGCTCGGCATGGCTTCAAAAACTCTGTCGAGGTCCCCGACCGTTCCGACAGTCCTGCCGACCGGACCCTGATGCGCGTTCTTAGTATTCTGATCGTCCTGCTGCATCCTAACGTTGAGCGTCACTATGGTATAGTTGCCGTAAGCGACGGCGTTCGCGGAGATAAGGTCGCTCGACTTAATTTCATCGGGCACTCCGGGCACTTCGTTCACAGGCGTGCTGTTCGCCGCGAGCGCCGCAGAGGCTATGCCCGTAAACAGGGAGAGCATTCCCTTTTGGAAGCTGTTGCGCGGAGTGTAATCAACGCGCTTCATGGACATATACTGCGTGGCGTCGATGCTCTTGGTGTTCGCCGCCGCAGCTTTGTAATACTTGAGCACCCGCGAAGTGTTCGTGGAGTTGAGCCCCTTGTAGACGTTGACAGTCTCGGTCTTTGTTCCGCCGGAAACAGTGGAGCGCGTCGCGGTTCTTGAGTCGGTCGTCGGCTCGTCAGTTGTCAGCTCCGCAGAGTCGGTGGACTCCTCATGAATATTCCCCGCATCAGTGACCGAGGGTTCATCCGTAGAAGACTCCGAACCGTCATCGTTCGTTCTGCACGCCGAAAAGGAAAAGAGCATAGCCGCCGCAAGCAAAAGTGCGGCAAATCTCATAAGCTTTTTGTTCATTCTTCTCCCTCCCGACAGATTTTATCTGAGTGTTGCACTTGATTAGGCTTATATTTTAAGATATTGAAGCAGACAGGTCAAGAAAAATCTTATAAAAAAACATGGCCAAAAAATTAATTTTTTGATAAAGCCGCAGTTTATCCGACGCATATCCCCGACAGCCGACAAAAAACCGCCCGTCTGGAAAAGACGGACGGCTTCGGTTTTTTTCAGATATCAGCCCTTCGCGGTGTAAGAGAAAGCGACGATACCCTTGAGGTTATTGACGGAGACGATGGAGACTTTGATGCCGTTTGCATAGACATTGACATCATATGCCCAGCTGCCCTCGACGATCTTGCCGGTGGTGTTGTCAATCTTGACGACGACCTTGCAGTTGGTGTAGGTCAGCTCAATCTTGCCGTCCTTGTAGTCGACGCTGAGTCCGAGCTCTCTGATAGCGTTATCGACATCGCCGAGAGTACCGACTGCGCAGCCGACGGAACCGCTGTGGTTATCAGCCTTCGCGCCCTGAGTCTGATCCTTGACGTTGAAGGTGATTGTGGTGTAGTTGCCGCTGGTCACCGCGCTGGCGCTCTTCATGTGGCTCGCCTGCATGCCCGAGGGCTTGCCGGGGATATCGGTACGATCCTTGGAGTTCTTGTTGAGTGCGTTTGCAACGGGCTTCTGAGCTATCTTGAGCAGAGCGCCGAGGCTGCCGTCAGCAGTGATGCTGCCCTTGAGAGCCATGTTCTGTCTGCCGCTCTTGAACTGCTTTGTCTTGGCGATAGCCGCCTGATAAGCTTTGATGCAAGCTGCTGCGTCGTTGGTGTTGAGACCCTTGGAGGGAGCCGTGCTGCCCTTGGTCGTGGTCTTTGTATCGGAGGACTGAGAAGCCTTAGTCTCGATAACGGTGTGACCCTCTTTATCGGTGACTACCTCGGTCTCGACCTCGGAGGAAGCCTCTTCGGAAGAAGCGGTATCATCGGAAGCGGAAACATCCGCCGCCTGACCGGAGGTCTGCGCGTCACCGGCAGTGGTGTCGTTGTTTGTGTCATTCTTCTTACACGCCGCGAACGAGAGAACGAGGACAGCGGCAAGGATTATTGCCAGAATCTTTTTCATCTTATTTCACTCCTTATTGATTTATATATAATTGTATAATCGTTGTTCCAATCATTCAATAGACAAAAGATAAAATTTCGTTTAACGGGGGTAGTCCAAATTGTGTAAATGCGTCATTAGTGAAACACATCGGGGAAAAGTGTTTTGATTTTGGCGGCGGTTTCGCGTAAGTATCCGGAAATAAGAATTTGCCTGTTGATAAACCGAGGACAACCACGACAATTTTTATCCGGACGCAATCCCTCAGTCTCGGCTTCGCCGATCCAGCTCTCCTTACACAATGGAGTCGACAATAATTTTATATGTGAGAATAAAAATGCCGTTATATTGCCTGAAGAGCTCCGCCGCTATTGGCACATAAGTGCGTCTGCTCATTCTCCACGACCGCAAGCGAAAAGCCCTCCGCACTCAGAGTGCAGAGGACTGAATTTCGTTTTTTGTTACGCAAGTATCTCGCCCATGAGACCGGGAGTTGCGCCTGCGGCGTTGGACTCATCGGTATCGATGTGCATTGCCAGCGCATACTTCGGGCTGACTCTGACGACGACATCGCCGAAAACGAGCGAACGGCCGTTGGAGTCGATCTTGACGCTGACTATCTGCTTGTCCTGAAGACCGTATTTTTCGGCATCCTCGGGAGTTGCGTGGATGTGTCTCTGCGCTGCGATAACGCCGCACTCAAGCTCTATTTCACCCTTGGGGCCGACAAGCTTGCAGGCGCCGCTGCCCGCAACGTCGCCGCTCTCTCTAACAGGAGCAGTCACGCCTATCGAACGGGCGTCGGTGAGTGAAATCTCAACCTGATTCTCGGGACGCACGGGGCCGAGGATGGAGACCGCCGGGAAGCTGCCCTTCGGTCCGATAACGGCAACACGCTCGTTGCTCGCAAACTGGCCGGGCTGAGAGAGCTCCTTCTTGACGGTCAGCTCATAGCCCTCGCCGAAGAGGATATCAAGAGCTTCTCTGGTGACATGTACATGGCGCGCGGAAGTTTCAACAAGAACTTTCTTTTCCATTTTAAATATCCTTCTTTTTCACTTGATATGTTTGTAAATGCATTTTGAGGCAGGAAACTCCTGCCTCAAAACAGTCATTTTGTTTAATTAGTAAGCGATGTTGTAAATGGTCTTTGTGCCGAAAGGAAGCACTACCATTCCGTCGCCAAGAGGAAGGTGAATTGTCCATTTGGCATCATATGTAGCATTGATAACACGGCTGGTCTTAGCATCAACCTTAACGGTAACTGTACCAGAGGGATACTCCATCTGAGCGGTGCCGATTTTAAAGGTTTAGCGACAGACTTAAGCACGCCGCTGCTAAACTGATCGTTGATAACAGACGGGAGAACCACGCTGAAAACCTTCGGGGCATGACCCGAGCCGTGATGAACGTTGGAGGAAGCCTTGTCGGCAACCGTCTTTATAGTAATGGTGTAAACTCCGCCCGCCTCGGTGCAAGTTGCACTTGCGACATCATTCGCAGTAAGCTTGCTCGACCAGGACTCGTTCTCAACAGGGAAGTTAGCCTTTATAGCCGCAGAATTGGAGAATGTTTCGGAGCCCTTGCTGTTCTTCTTGAGCTGACCGTCAACAAAGCTGTCTATACCGCCGACAAGCTTATCGACGATGGAGGGCACTCCGGTGATTTTGCCGCTTCTGTAGTTCGTCTCAGAAACTCTTGTAACGCTCTTCGCACTGGGCTTAACGCCGTTAATGGCCTTGTTGAAATACGCAACTATCTCAGCCTTTGTCGCGGGCTTGGAAGCAGTGCTGCTGCCGCCCTGATTGCCGCCCTGGCTGCCGCCCTGATTGTCCTTCTTGGTCTCCTCGGGAGCTACGGTGTTGCCGGAAGCGTCGGTCTGAGCCTCGGTGGACTCGTCGCCGCTGACGGACTCAGCTTCGCTGGACTCGTCGTTTGCAATCGTCTCGCCGTTTGCGGAAGTGTTGGGCTCGCCTGTGGTTGTGTCGCTGTTGTCCTTATCATTCTTGCAGGCTGCAAAAGCAAAAACGAAGCAGAGAGCAAGGACAAGAGCTATGATCTTCTTTGTCATTTCAGTTACCTCCGAATATGAAATCTTCATTCAGTCGCGCTTTTTTTGCGGTTTTCTCTCCCGAGCGAATGAGCACGAAAAATCAATTCACTGCTTGCGCGGTCGTATTCATTATAAAATAAAAGAGTGCAAAAATCAATGGAAAATTAAAGATTTATGAAATTTTTATCGATTAACCTCTTTTGATTTGAGAAATTGTTCTTTGGCTCTTGATTGACGGGCGTTTTTCTGCAATAATATAGTGTATATATTTACCTACAGAAACGGAGTGCGGTTTAATGACTGATAACGAAAGACTCGCCGATCTCCTGTTCGGCTCAAACGGGCTGACGCCGGAGGACTGCGAGCTGAGATTTCCCCCGCGCGAGCTGCCCGAGGGTGCGCGCGTGACCCGATTCTCACCGAGTCCGACGGGGTATCTCCATATAGGCGGCCTGTTCGGCGCGCTCGTCGATTTTCTTACGGCGAGAGTCAGCGGCGGACTGACTTATCTGAGAATCGAAGACACGGACAAGAAGCGTGAGGTCGCCGACGGCGTGTCCGCGATAATCAACGGATTCAAAAATTTCGGTCTCGAATTTGATGAGGGCGTGACCGGATTCGACACGGAGAAGGGAGTTTACGGTCCTTATACCCAGAGCAAGCGCGTTGAAATCTATCACGCAGTCGCCAAGCGTCTTGTGCAGGAGGGCAAGGCATACCCCTGCTTCTGCACTGCGGACGAGCTCGCCGCTATCCGCGAAGAGCAGGAAAACGGCGGCGCGGCGATAACCGGATATTTCGGCAAATGGGCAAAGTGCCGCGACCTGAGCTTTGACGAGCAGAAGAGACGCATCGAGGCTGGCGAGCCCTATGTGCTCCGCTTCCGCTCCGAGGGCGACGAGAACAAGAGAATTGTCTTTGACGACATGATCCGCGGCAAAATTGAAATGCCGGAGAATATAATCGATGAGGTGCTTTTGAAGAGCGACGGCGTGCCGACCTATCACTTTGCACATGTCTGCGACGACCACTTCATGCGCACGACGCACGTCATTCGCGGCGAGGAATGGATATCCTCCGTCCCGAAGCACATCGCGCTGTTCAAGGCGTGCGGCTACAGAGTGCCGAAATACGCGCACACTCCGCAGGTCATGAAGATAGACGAGGAGACGGGCGCCAAGCGCAAGCTCTCGAAGAGAAAAGACCCCGAGGCGGCGGTCAGCTACTTCGTTGAGCAGGGATATCCAAAGGAGAGCGTTATCGAATATATCATGACGCTGCTCAACTCGAACTTCGAAGACTGGCGCAGAGCGAATCCCACGGAGGACTGCTGGAAGTTCCCGTTCAATCTCAAGAAGATGAGCGTGAGCGGATGCCTGTTTGACATGGCGAAGCTCAACGATGTGAGCAAGAATATTATTTCGCACATGACAGCGGACGAGGTGCTCGGCAATATACTGAACTGGGCGAAAGAATATGACGAGGAGCTCTACAAGCTTCTCGACTCTAACCGCGATTTTGCGCGCGGCATATTCTCGATAGACCGCGACTGCCCGAAGCCGCGAAAGGATATCGCAAACTGGGAGCAGGTCAAGGACTTCGTCTCGTATTTCTACGATGAAATCTACACCCCCGACTACACCCTGCCCGAGAATATCAGCGCAGGCGATGCGGCGGCGATACTTCAAAAATACATCGGCGAGTTTGACATAAACGACGACAAGGACGCATGGTTTGCGCGCATCAAGGCGATGTGCGAGCCGCTCGGCTACACGCCCAACGTCAAGGAATACAAGAAAGATCCCACGGCGTTCAAGGGTCATGTCGGCGACCTTTCGACCGTTATCAGAATCGCGGTGACTTCGCGCCGCAACACGCCCGATCTTCATTCGATAATCAGGCTGCTCGGCGAGGACAGAGTCAGAGCGAGACTCGCTGCGGCGCTCGCACACTACAAGGAGGAGAACTAAATGGCGGACAGCACCAATCTCAATTCAAATTTTATCACTGATTTTATAGACGAGGATCTTGCAAACGGGGTCAACACCCGCGTGCAGACGAGATTCCCTCCGGAGCCCAACGGCTATCTGCACATCGGTCACGCAAAGGCAATATGCATCGACTTCAGCATCGCGGAAAAATACGGCGGAGTGTGCAATCTCCGTCTTGACGACACGAATCCCTCAAAAGAGGATGTCGAATATGTCGACGCGATAAAAGAGGACATTGAGTGGCTCGGCTACAAATGGAACGAGGTCTACTACGCATCGAGCTATTTCGATTTTCTCTATGAGTGCGCGATAAAGCTCATCAAAGAGGGCAAGGCGTATGTCTGCGACCTGTCGCCCGACGAAATACGCGAATACCGCGGCACTCTTACAGAGCCCGGCAAAAACAGCCCCTACCGCGACCGCTCGGTTGAAGAGAATCTCGACCTCTTCCGCCGAATGACCGAGGGCGAATTTGCAAACGGCGAAAAGGTTTTGCGCGCCAAGATAGACATGGCGAGCCCGAACATCAATATGCGCGACCCGGTCATCTACAGAATCGCGCATGTCTCCCACCATCAGACGGGCGACAAGTGGTGCGTCTATCCGATGTATGACTTTGCCCATCCCCTCTCCGACGCTGCGGAGAAGGTCACATATTCCCTGTGCTCGCTCGAGTTCGAGAACCACAGACCGCTCTACAACTGGTTCATCGACGCTATCGGCTTTGAAGAGCCGCCGCGCCAGATAGAGTTCGCGCGCCTTAATCTCAACTACTGCGTGACGAGCAAGAGAAAGTGCCTCGAAATGGTTCAGACCGGCGTTGTCAACGGCTGGGACGACCCGAGAATGGTCACTCTCTGCGGTATGCGCCGCAGGGGCTATCCCGCCGCCGCAATACGCGATTTCATAAGCCGCGTCGGCGTTGCAAAGGCGCACAGCGTGGTTGACTACGGTCTGCTCGAAGCGTGCGTCAGAGACAATCTCAATCAGAACGCCCCGCGCGCCATGGCTGTTCTCAATCCCCTCAAGCTCGTTATCGACAACTACCCTGAGGGCAAGACCGAGGAGATAGAGGTCGAGATAAATCCCGACAAGCCCGAGCTCGGTCGCCGCAAGGTCACATTCTCCCGCGAGCTCTATGTTGAGCGCGAGGACTTCATGGCGGAGCCCGTGAAGAAATATTTCAGGCTCTTCCCCGGCAACGAAGTGCGTCTCAAGAGCGCATATTATGTGACCTGCAACTCATATGATACCGATGAAAACGGCGAAGTCACCTGCCTGCACTGCACCTACGACCCCGAGAGCCGCGGCGGCGAGACGCCCGACGGCAGAAAGGTTCGCGGCACCCTGCACTGGGTCAGCGCGGCGGACAACGTGAAGGCTCAGGTGCGTCTCTATGACCGCCTGTTCAACACCGAGAACCCCGCAGGCGAGGACGGAAACGGTGACTATCTTCAGAACATCAACCCCGATTCTCTCAAAATTATCGACGGATGCCTGCTCGAGGGCGGACTCCGCGATGCAAAGCCGGGCGACACATTCCAGTTCATGCGCCAGGGCTACTTCTGCGTCGATAAGGACAGCACTCCGGGCAATCTTATCATAAACCGCACCGTTGCGCTCAACTCCTCGTGGGACAAAAAGAAGAAATAATCAAGTAAGAAAGGTCGGTCAGGATGAAAGCTCTCAACAGAATTGTGACGGCTCTGCTGGCAATTGCAGTGTTCCCCGTCGCATATTTCACGGATCTCATAACCGTCTATATGCACGCGACTATCTACGATTCAAATATTGTAGAGAATCTGAGCGTCAAACGCATCATCGAGCTTTTCACGGGAGACGGTCTTTTCGCTGACCTCGTCAAAGGCGGCGCATCCGAGCTCCCGGACGGACTTTTGAAATTCAAGGGCAATTTTATCGCCTTTGTTGTATTCTTTGCCATCGCCCTGCTCGTCGCGCTCGCGACGGTTATAGTCGCCGCGGCGACGAACTCGCGCAAGGCGACCGCTTCGCTCGGCGCGGCAGGTCTTTTGAGCATTATAGGCATGAGGATAGCGTTCTCCGCCGTCTCTTCGGCGGTCAAAGCGGGCACGCTGACCCTCGGTGCGCTGACTGACATGTCGTTCATGAATCTCTTCGGCAAGATAGTGCTCGTCACGATGAGCACGGCGCCTGCGGTGATGACGGTTTTGTTTTTGGCGATACTCATCTGGAACGTCGCGTTTATCGCAATCGACCTCGGCGAGGAACAGCCGAAGAAAAAAGCCAAGCACGCGAAGAAAAAATAAAAAACGAAGGAGTCGGATTTCCGGCTCCCCCTTTTTTTCAGCAAAACAAGCTATTATCAATTTAAAATTTATCGGCTATCGCTGATAGCGGACAGCCGCAAGGGCTGTCTATACGAAGTGCGTTGTCCGAAAACCACAGAAAATTTAAAGGCGAACGAAGTTCGCCCCATGGTCGGTAAGGTAAACTTTTGCAAAGATTTCGTGCCGCTTACGCGGCAGCAATGCATTGAGTCGGCTCACCTATATGGGCGCCCAAATAGATTCTGTTAAAAATCCAAGCTCGCTCTTTATGCTCCACGCCGCCAAAAGATTTTATCATCTTAATCAAATTAATCAAAAAATTATCCGCTGTATCAATTATTTGATACAGCGGATAATTTTTATATTTTACACTCCGAACTGGCTGGCGTAGAGCTCTCTGTAGAAGCCGTTCTGTGCGAGCAGCTGTCCGTGTGTGCCCCGCTCGACTATCGTGCCGTTGTTCATAACCAAGATAACATCGGCGTCGCGGATGGTCGAGAGCCTGTGCGCAATAACGAAGCTCGTTCTGCCGTTCATCAACGCGTTCATCGCTTTTTGAATATGCACTTCTGTGCGCGTGTCAACGGAGCTTGTCGCCTCGTCGAGGATGAGCACCGACGGGTTCGCGAGGATGGCGCGGGCTATCGTCAGAAGCTGGCGCTGACCCTGCGAGATGTTCTCGCCGTTCTCTTCGAGCATCGTCTCGTAGCCGTCGGGCAGTGTGCTGATGAAGTGGTGGACTCTTGCCGCCTTTGCCGCGTCAATGACCTCTTCGCGCGAGCAGCCTTTACGGCCGTAGGCTATGTTCTCCATTATCGTGCCCTCGAACAGCCATGTGTCCTGGAGCACCATGCCGAATACGCTGCGCAGATTTTCGCGCGGTATCGAGCGTATGTCGTGCCCGTCGAGAAGAATCTCGCCTTTATTGACATCATAGAAGCGCATGAGCAGGTTAACGAATGTCGTCTTGCCCGCTCCCGTCGGTCCGACTATCGCGACGAGCTGACCCGGCTCGACTTTCAGATTCATGTTTTCTATAAGCGGCACTTCGGGAGTGTAGCTGAAGCTGACATCTCTGAATTCGACCTCGCCCTTGGGCTCTTCGATCCTGGTGTCGTAGCAGTCGGCGCACTCGTCGGGCTCATCGAGCAGGTTGAACACGCGCTCCGCACTCGCGAGCGAGGACTGAAGGTTGTTCGCAATGTTGCCGATGCTGACGAGCGGCTGCATGAAGAGCTTTGAATAAGTGAAGAAAGTTGTTATGTCGCCGAGAGAGAAGGTGCCCTTTATGACATACACGCCGCCTATGACGCAGATGAGCACATAGGCTATGTTGCTGACAAAATTTAATATCGGACCGATTATGCCGGAGATGAACTGCGCCTTGTATCCGGCTTTTGCGAGACTGACATTTATATCGTCGAACTCGTCTATCGCCTGCTCCTCGTGGTCAAAGACTTTGATGAGCGTGTGGCCGGTGTACATCTCTTCGATGTGTCCGTTTATGTTGCCCGTCTCGTCCCACTGGCGGCGGAAGTACCGCTTTGAGCGCTTAGAGATGAGCGATATCACGAGAAGGCTCGGCGGGAGCACGGAGAGCGTGATAAGAGTTAACTGCCAGCTGACATAGAACATCAGCGCAAGCATACCGATGAAGCTCACCGCAGAGGTGATTATCTGAATAAGGTTGTTCTGCAGAGTGTTGCTGATATTGTCGATATCGTTCATCATCTTGCTGAGGATATCGCCCTTCGAGTGAGAGTCGATATAGCTCAGCGGCAGGTGGGTCAGCTTGTCGTTTACCTTGTCGCGCAGATCGCGCACGACGGACTGCGTGACGCCCGCCATGATATAGTGCTGAACATAGCTGAGAACCGCGCTCAGACCGTAGATGCCGAGAATGGTCAGCAGGATTTTCTGTATCTTTGAAAAGTTTATCTCGCCGCCGGAGAGCTTTATATCCGCCTGCTCTTTTATCGCGTCGACTATGTCGCCGAGGAACATCGGTCCCGTGACGGTCAGCACCGTGCCGATAACGCCCGCTATGAGCACGACGACCATGCCGGGGATAAACGGCTTTAAGAGCGGCACGAAGCGCGAGACGGTCTCTTTGAAATTCTTCGGCTTTTCGCCGGGGCGGCGGTTGCCGCCGGAATATCCGCTGTATTTCTTTCTCGATTGCGAGGTGCGCTTTCTCTTCAGAGGTGATCTTCTGCTCATGCGAGTTCCTCCTTTGAAAGCTGGGATTGGGCAATTTCGCGATAGACCGTACAATTTTTCAAGCAGCTCGCGGTGAGTACCGATGCCCGCCACCTTGCCCTCGTCGAGCACGATTATACGGCTCGCGTCGATTATCGTTCCGACGCGCTGGGCGACGATTATTTTTGTTATATCCGGCATTCTCTCGCGCAGAGCCTTGCGGAGCTTTGCATCGGTTGAGAAGTCGAGAGCCGAGAAGCTGTCGTCAAAAACATATATCTCAGCCTTTCTTATCAGCACGCGCGCTATCGCGAGGCGCTGGCGCTGACCGCCGGAAAGGTTCTTGCCGTTTTGCGAGAGCTCGCTGTCGAGTCCGTCCGGCATAGCTCTGACAAAATCTGCCGCCTGCGCGGTTTCGAGCGCCTCCCACATCTCCTCTTCTGTAGCGTCGGGCTTGCCCATGCGCAGGTTGTCGGCGACGGTGCCGCTGAACAGGAATGCGCTCTGCGGAATAAAGCCTATCTTTTCGTGGAGGGTGCGCATCGACATATTCTTTATGTCCACGCCGTCAATGAGAATCCTGCCGCCCGAGACATCGTAGAATCGGGGGATAAGATTGACGAGAGTCGATTTGCCCGAGCCAGTCGAGCCGATAACGGCGGTGGTCTCGCCGGGCATGGTCTTGAAAGATATGCGCGAAAGTATCGGCGAATCGGCACCCGGATAGCTGAAACTCACGCAGTCGAACTCAAGCTCGCTGCGGCGGTCTGCGTCGGGGGTTATCGGATGCTCGGTCTCTTTTATCATCGGGACGAGGTCGAGTACCTCGTTGATTCTCTTCGCGGATATCTCCGCTTTCGGGAGCATCACGAACAGCGACGCCGCCATGGAGACCGCGTAGATTATCATTATCATATAGACCATAAACGCCTGCAGATCGCCGACGGTGTTCGCTATCTGCACGCTGTCCGCGACGGCGTCGAGCGCGTCTATCTGATCCGCCGCCATCTTGAGGAGAATGGCGACTATGACATAGCAAAGAAGCGTTGCGAGCGGAATAAGGAACGCGAAAATACGGTTTATCTTGAGCATGAGTCCGGTCAGGTCGTAGTTCGCCTTTCTGAACTTCTCGTCCTCATATTCCGAGCGGTTGAACGCGCGGATAACTCTGATTCCGCTGAGCTTCTCGCGCAGGATGAGATTGAGTCTGTCGGTCTTTTTCTGCGCCTTGTCGAACATCGGCAGAACCTGCTTTGCGACGACGAGGGCGATAACCAAAATTATCGGAATAGCGATGAACATGACGGTCGAGAGCCTCTTATTCAGCGTGAATGCCATGAATGCGCCGCCGACCATGACTATCGGCGCGCTGATAATAATGCGGATCATCATCAGGATCATGTCTTGAATCTGGCGGATGTCGTTTGTCGTTCTCGTTATCAGCGATGGCGTGCCTATCTTATCTATATCGCACTGGCTCAGCGACTCGACCTTGACGAACAGCGCGCGGCGAAGCGACAGACCGAAGCAGGCGGAGACCTTTGAAGAATAGTAGCTGCCCGCGATTGCCGCGCCTATCGCGATAGCGGAGAGCACCGCCATAACGCCGCCGATGAGCTGAACAGTGCCCATGCGCCCGTCGCCGATGCCGGTGTTTATCATCAGAGCCATCATCGCGGGCAGGATCAGCTGCATGAGATTGTTGAACAGCGAGAAAAACAGCGCCGCCACGGTAGCTCCCATATACGGTTTTAGAAATTTAACTATCTTTGTCACGAAGCGCGATACCTCCGTCTGTCGAAAAAAAGACATAATTACAATTTATTTTATCATTGAAATGTGAACGGTTCAATAACTTTGGTAAACTTTCGGCGATAAATTGAATATATATTGCACGGACTCAATAAAAAAGGGGAGAAAATATGGACTGGTATTCGATGAGCGCCGCAGACGCGGTCGGCAAACTCAGCAGCAGCGTTGACAGGGGCTTGAGCTCGCGCGAAGCGGAGAAGCGGCTCGGGCAGGACGGCGAAAACATACTGCGCGGCAAAAAGAAAAAAAGTATCATCGCGGAATTTTTCGAGCAGTTCAAAGATTTCACCGTGATAGTCCTGCTCATAGCGAGCGGAGTGTCATTTGCGACCTCGTTTTTAGAGGAACACGGCGACTTCGCCGACCCGATAATGATATTGATAATAGTTATACTCAACGCCGCAGTCGGGGTCATTCAGCAGCGGCGCGCGGAGCATTCGCTCGAGGCGCTTAAAAATATGTCCGCGCCGACGGCGGCAGTCATAAGAGACGGAAAAGAGACAAAAATCCCTGCGTCGGAAGTTGTTCGCGGGGATATTATAGAAGTCCGTGCGGGCGATCTTGTCCCCGCCGATGCGCGGCTGATATCTTCGCATTCGCTGTCAGCACAGGAGAGTGCACTGACCGGCGAATCCATGCCGTGCGAAAAGGACGCTCTCTGCCGCATTCCCGACGGAAGTCCGCAGGCGGAGCTCAAAAACATGATATTTTCGTCCTCAGTCATAACCGCGGGCCACGCCAGGGCAGTCGTGACTCAGACGGGCATGGATACGGCGGTCGGGAAGATAGCACATCTTCTGAACACAGAAGACGAACCGACAACGCCGCTGCAAATAAAGCTCGCGAAGATAGGAAAAGTCCTCGGCATCGGCGCGCTGGCGATATGCGCGCTGATATTCGTGCTCAGCATCCTGCGCGGCATGGGCGTGCTCAGCGCGTTCATGCTCTCGGTGAGCCTCGCCGTTGCGGCTATCCCCGAGGGACTGCCCGCAGTTGTCACCGTTGTGCTCTCGCTCGGGGTGCAGAAGATGGCGAAGAGCAACGCGGTCATACGCCGCCTGCCCGCAGTCGAGACGCTCGGCGCGGCAACATATATCTGTTCAGACAAGACGGGCACGCTGACTCAGAACAAAATGACCGTCACTGCCGCCTGCTCGCCGTCTGGCGAAATTCAGCTGACCGGCGAAGAGGCAAAAAAGCTTTTCTCGCTCGCCGCGCTCTGCTGCGACGCAAAATACGAGGGCAAGGGCAAGGTGTCCGGCGAGCCGACCGAGGCTGCGATAGTCGCGGCGGCGGAGCGCTCCGGGACTGATACAGTGAAGCTCAACCGCCAAAAGCCCAGAACCGATGAAATACCGTTCTCGTCCGAACGGAAGATGATGTCCGTCGCGATAAGAGACGGGGACAAAATAATAACGGTCGCAAAGGGTGCGCCCGATGTGCTGATAAAAAAGTGTTCCGATATAATATTAAACGGAACGAAAAGTCCGCTGACTTCGGCTCGGCGTGAAAAAATACTGAGTCTCAACGCTTCTCTCGCTGAGCGGGCATTAAGAGTCATCGCCGTCGCCACGGGCGAGACAAACGGGGAAAAAATAAGCGAGACGGGGCTGACATTCTGCGGGCTTATCGGCATGGAGGATCCGCCGCGCGAAGAGGCATATGAGGCGGTCAAAACCTGCCGCCGCGCGGGAATAACGCCTGTTATGATAACCGGCGACCACGCGGGCACCGCCTGCGCCACGGCAAAAAAGCTCGGCATACTCTCGCGCTCCGGCGAATGTCTGACGGGCGCGCAGATAGACAAAATGGGCGAGAACGAATTCGCGCGCGCCGTGCGCTCCTGCCACGTATATGCGCGTGTGACGCCCGAACACAAAGTCCGGATAGTCAAGGCTCTGCGCGCCCACGGCGAGGTTGTTGCGATGACGGGCGACGGGGTCAATGACGCGCCCGCATTAAAGGCCGCCGATATCGGCTGCGCCATGGGCAAGGGCGCACGCAGGTGGCGCAGAACGCCGCCGACATGATTCTGACCGACGACAATTTTGCGACAATAGTCAAAGCCGTCGCTCAGGGGCGCGGAATATATGACAACATCCGCCGCGCCATACACTATCTGCTCGGCTGCAACATCGGCGAGATACTCTGCGTCTTTGCCGCCACTCTCTTCGGCATGCCCGCGCCGCTCCTGCCGATACAGCTTTTGTGGATAAATCTCGTCACAGACTCCCTGCCCGCGCTCGCGCTCGGCGCGGAGAGGCTCGACAGCCGCATCATGCAGCGTCCCCCGCGCGACAGCTCAAAGAGCCTTTTTTGCCGACCGCACGGGACTCGACATAGCCCTCGAGGGAATGTTGATAGGCGCGCTGAGTCTGTTTGCGTTCGTCGCGGGCAACTCGCTCTTTGAAAAATTCCTGCGTCGAGCTTGGACGCACCATGGCGTTTGCGACGCAGAGCCTCTGCGAGATAGCTCATTCGTTCAATATGCGCTCGCGCCGCTCGGTTTTCAGCATCGGTATTTTTTCAAACAGAAAGCTCACTATTTGCGCCGCCCTCTGCGCCGCGCTCCAGCTCATTGTTATGACCGTCCCGCCGCTGCGGGTGCTGTTTGATGTGTCCGTGCTCAATATATATGAGTGGCTGACCGTCACCGCCCTCGCCCTCGCACCGATAG
>ENA-OQET01000675-OQET01000675.1-human-gut-metagenome-genome-assembly--contig:-NODE-675-length-17110-cov-4.299240_pt1 | contig 17110 bp, 12 predicted proteins | sample MGYA00242800_ERZ504645 | MGnify/ENA primary metagenome ERZ504645 (study PRJEB26092, sample SAMD00036308) | human gut metagenome | host: Homo sapiens | study: EMG produced TPA metagenomics assembly of... | reverse complement strand
CGGCAAGCCGCATATCGGCCATGTGCTGACGAGAGTTATAAAGGATATGATCCCGCGCTACAAGACCATGAAGGGCTATATGGTGCCCCGAAAGGCGGGCTGGGATAGCCCACGGTCTGCCCGTTGAGATCGAGGTCGAGAAGCTGCTCGGCATCGAGGGCAAGCAGGGGATAGAGGAATACGGTCTCGAGCCCCTTTATCAAGAAGTGCAAGGAGAGCGTATGGAAATACAAGGGTATGTGGGAGGATTTCTCCGGCAAGGTCGGCTTCTGGGCCGATATGAAGCACCCCTACGTCACCTATGACAACACCTTTATCGAGTCCGAGTGGTGGGCGCTCAAGCAGATTTGGGACAAGGGCCTGCTCTATAAGGGCTTCAAGATAGTGCCCTACTGCCCGCGCTGCGGCACCCCGCTCTCATCTCAGGAGGTCGCTCAGGGCTATAAGGATGTCAAGGAGCGCTCGGCGGTAGTCAAGTTCAAGGCTAAGGGCGAGGACGCATATTTCCTCGCATGGACGACAACTCCGTGGACTCTGCCCTCGAACGTCGCGCTCTGCGTCAACCCCGCAGAGGACTATGTTAAAATCAAGGTTGAGGACGGCACCGTATACTATATGGCGCAGGCCCTCGTTGAGAAGTTCTTCCCCGAGGGAGTCGAGACTCTCGCTACCTTTAAGGGCAAGGAGCTTGAATACAGAGAGTATGAGCCGCTGTTCGAATGCACAAAGTCGAATGACGGCAAAAAGGGCTGGTACGTCACCTGCGACGGTTATGTCACTCTGACGGACGGCACCGGTATAGTCCATATCGCGCCGGCATTCGGTGAGGACGACGCAAACGTCGGCAAGAACTACGATCTTCCGTTCGTTCAGCTCGTCGACGCCGCCGGCTGCATGGACAAGAGCACCCCGTGGGCGGGCAAGTTCTGCAAGGATGCGGACAAGGATGTGCTCGTTGACCTCGACAAGCGCGGACTTCTCTTCTCCGCTCCCGTGTTTGAACACAGCTACCCCCACTGCTGGCGCTGCGACACGCCCCTCATCTACTATGCAAGGGACTCGTGGTTCATTAAGATGACCGCGGTCAGAGACGACCTCGTCCGCAACAACAACACCGTCAACTGGATCCCCGAGAGCATCGGTAAGGGACGCTTCGGCGACTGGATAGAGAACGTCCAGGATTGGAGCATCAGCCGTAACCGCTACTGGGGAACTCCGCTCAACGTCTGGGAATGCGAGTGCGGTCACAGACATTCGATAGGCTCTATCGAAGAGCTCAAGAGCATGTCCTCTAACTGCCCGGACGATATTGAGCTGCACCGCCCCTATATCGACGCGGTTACAATAAAGTGCCCGAAGTGCGGCGGCGAGATGCACCGCGTGCCCGAAGTTATCGACTGCTGGTTCGACTCCGGCTCTATGCCCTTCGCGCAGCACCACTATCCGTTTGAAAATCACGACCTGTTCAAGCAGCAGTTCCCGGCGCAGTTTATTTCCGAGGCTGTCGATCAGACGAGAGGCTGGTTCTATTCGCTGCTCGCCATTTCGACCCTGCTGTTCAACAGAGCGCCCTATGAAAACGTTCTTGTTCTCGGCCACGTTCAGGATGAGAACGGACAGAAGATGTCGAAGTCCAAGGGCAACGCCGTTGACCCGTTCGACGCGCTCAACGCCTACGGTGCGGACGCGGTTCGCTGGTATTTCTACACCAACTCCGCTCCCTGGCTGCCCAACCGCTTCCACGGCAAGGCTGTTATCGAGGGTCAGCGCAAGTTCATGGGCACACTCTGGAACATCTACGCTTTCTTCGTGCTCTATGCAAATATAGACGAGTTCGACGCTTCTAAGCATGAGCTTCGCAAGGCTGAGGAGCTGCCGACCATGGACAGATGGCTTCTCTCGAGACTCAACACCCTTATCACCACCGTTGACAATTACCTTGCGGATTACTGCATCCCCGAGGCGGCGCGTGCGCTGCAGAACTTCGTCGACGAGATGAGCAACTGGTATGTCCGCCGTTGCCGCGAGCGCTTCTGGGCGCAGGGCATGAGCCAGGACAAGATAGATGCCTATATGACTCTCTACACCGCGCTCGTCACCGTCTCGAAGCTTGCCGCTCCGATGATTCCGTTCATGACCGAGGATATCTACCGCAACCTCGTGTGCAGCATCGACAAGTCCGCTCCCGAGAGCGTCCACCTGTGCGATTATCCCGTTGCGGATGCCGCATATGTTGACAAGGCTCTTGAGGAGAGAATGAACGAGGCGCTCAATATAGTCGTGCTCGGCCGTGCCGCAAGAAACGGCGCGAACATCAAGAACCGTCAGCCGCTGGGCAAGATGTTTGTCCGCGCGGACGAGGCTCTCGGCGGCGAATATGCGGAGATAATCAGAGACGAGCTCAATGTCAAGGAACTCGAATTCGTTGACGGCGAGGCGGATTTCGTCAGCTACAGCTTCAAGCCGCAGCTCAAGACCGTCGGCCCGAAATACGGCAGATTCCTCGGCAAGATAAAAGAGCATCTCGCCTCCCTCGACGGCTCCGCCGCAAAGAAGGAGCTTGACGAGAACGGCGCGCTGAAGTTCAGCGTCGACGGCAACGAGATAGAGCTCGGCGTTGACGACCTGCTCATAGACTCCGTCCAGAAAGAGGGCAGCTTCGCGGTCTCCGACTACGGCATCACCGTCGCCATAGACACGAACCTCACCCCCGAGCTTATCGAAGAGGGCTTCGTCAGAGAGATAATCTCGAAGATTCAGACGATGCGCAAAGAGGCAGACTTCGATGTTATGGACAAGATCGTTCTCTACACCGGCGAGAATGAAAAGCTCAACGGTATTATTAAGAAGAACGCCGAGTCCATAAAGCATGATGTCCTCGCGGATGAGATAGTCTATTCCCTCGGCGGCGACAGCTCCAAGGAGTGGAACATCAACGGCGAGAAGATGACTCTCGGCGTCAGCAAGAAATAAAAGCAGATTTTTCCGCCGCGTCTTTAATCGGATGCGGCGGATTTTCTTATTTCCGACTCAAAACAAGCCCAATATTTTAAAGAAACAAAAAAGCAAAACTGTTGCAATAATGTTACATTTCAACTTATTGTTGAATCGTGTCGGATGTTGTATACTCATTTCGGATGAATTTTTCCCGCGTCTGAGGAGCGGATACAACGAGGAGGATATCATTTTGCCAACAGCATATTTTTATGCCGCGCTCGCGGCAGGCATCGCGGCGGTCGTCGTTTTCCTTGTCCTGCGCGTGAAATACGGCGGACTCAAGGGGCTTTATTCAAAGGCGATAGCGAGCTTCCTCTTCCTGCTTACGGCGCTCTCTGCGGCGGCGGTCAACCCGGGTCACGAGGTGTATGCCGGGCTCATCGTGTTCGGTCTTGTGCTCGGTCTCTCGGGCGACATATGGCTCGATTTGAAATGGATATATGAAAAGGATATGGAGAAGTTCCTCAACGCCGGATTCATAGCGTTCATGATAGGCCATGTGTTCTACATAGGCGCTATTTATAAATTCGCCGGCAACTGGAGCGTGCTCACGGCTGTCCTGCCGATAATAATCTCGGTCGTTGTCGCCATAGGAAATGTTATCGTCAGCGAAAAGCTGCTCAAGCTCAAGTTCGGCAAGTTCAGAACGATAGTCGGCGTCTATACCTTTTTCCTGTTCATGACCTTTGCCGTCAGCGCGGTCGCGATGCTCAACAATTCCTTTGCAAAGCAGTGGATACTCATGTCGGCGGGCGGGCTTCTGTTCGCGTTCTCCGACGCCGTGCTCTCGACCATGTATTTCAAAGAGGGCGGAAACACGAAGGCGAATATAATCATAAACCATGTTTCCTACTATGCGGCGCAGTTTGTAATAGCGTCGTCGGTACTTTTTATAAAATAATCCGAAAAACCGCTTGACAAAATCCTTTCGGGCTGTTAAAATAGTGCGTACAACAAAGCAGAGTGACGCATTGTGCCGCAGCTCTCACCTCCGGGGTTTTGTCCGCGCGGGTCAATAAGAACGGATTTTTATTTCTGTTGATTATTGAGCGAGGGCATCTCTGTGCCCTCGCTTTGATTTTTCCGGTAGAACCGGTCAGAGCATATGGAGGTGCTGGTTATAGGTATCAAAGAAATGCAGATCAATGAAGAGATCACGGACAAAGAGGTCAGGCTCATAAGCAATGACGGTGAACAGTTAGGTATCGTTTCCGCCGCTCAGGCTCAGAAGCTTGCCGCAGAGAAAAATCTCGACCTTGTCAAGATAGCTCCGCAGGCAAAGCCGCCCGTCTGTAAGATCATGGACTACGGCAAATATCGTTTTGAGCAGTCCAAGAGGGAGAAGGAAGCGAAGAAGAATCAGCGTGTGATCGAGATAAAGGAGATCCGCCTTTCGCCCAACATTGACGTACATGATTTTGATACGAAAGTCGGTCACGCCAGAAAGTTCCTGTCGGCAGGCAACAAGACCAAGGTCTCGATCCGCTTCCGTGGACGCGAGATGACCCACACCGATCTCGGACTGACCATAATGGCTCAGTTTGCGGAGAAGTGCGCGGATATCGCCTCGGTCGAGAAGCCGGCAAAGCTTGAGGGACGCCAGATGCTCATGTTCCTCGCTCCCAAGAGCGCAAAGTGATTATCCCGGTAAAATACCGGTCAAAAAGTTGAAGGAGGAAAAGAACTCATGCCCAAGATCAAAACTCACAGCGGTGCTAAAAAGCGCTTCAAGCTGTCAAAAAACGGTAAGCCGATACGTGCACACGCAAACAAGTCTCACATCCTTACCAAGAAGAGCACAAAGCGTAAGAGAAATCTTCGCAAGACCTCTGTTGCAGACACCACCAACGTCAAGCAGATCAAGAAGCTTATCCCTTACAAATAAGAGACAGCCAACCACTCATTAATTATTCGGAGGTAGAAAACCATGGCACGTATCAAAGGTGCAACAATGACTCGCAAGAGAAGAAATAAAGTTCTGAAGCTTGCCAAGGGCTACTATGGCTCAAAGCACAGCCTTTTCAAGACCGCCAAGCAGGCTGTCATGAAGAGCGGCCAGTACGCTTACATCGGCCGCAAGCAGAAGAAGCGTGACTTCCGCAGCCTGTGGATCACCAGAATCTCCGCTGCCGCGAAGCTCAACGGCATGAACTATTCCACGTTCATCAACGGTCTGAAGAAGGCCGGCATCGATCTCAACCGCAAGATGCTCTCCGAGATCGCCATCAGCGATCCCGCCGCTTTCACCGCTCTGACCGAGCAGGCCAAGGCTGCCCTCAAGTAAGTGATCGGAGATTTTCGGGTAGAGACTCAATCTGAAAGTTAAGGGGCTGCTGATGCAGTCCCTTATTTCATATCGGAGGAAAAAAGATGGATTTCGAAAAGATCTCGTCGCGTTCCAACGAAAAAGTGAAGCTTTTCCGGCATCTGTCGCAGAGTGCCTCGTTCCGCAGGGAAACGGGGCTGTTTGCGCTTGAGGGCGCACGCCTGTGCTCGGATGTCGCAAAGACCGGGATAGAAATAAAGACCGCGTTCTTCACAAAAGAAGCTCTCGAAAAGTATCCGGACTATATCTCTGCCGTTGCCGAAAAGGCGGAGCAGGCGTTCGAGATACCGCATGAGCTCGCCGGAACTCTCTCCGATACCCGCGAGGCGCAGGGCGTTTTCTGCATCTGTGTCAAGCGAAAAGAGGCGGAACTGGAGACAATTGACCCCAAGGGGACATATATAGCGCTCGACAATATGCAGGATCCGTCGAATCTCGGCGCGGTGCTCAGAACCGCGGAGGCGTTCGGCATGAGCGGCGTCATAGTCGGCGGCGGATGCGATATATATAACCCGAAAGCACTTCGCGCCGCGATGGGCTCTTCGATGCGAATTTCTGTTTTGACAACAGGAAATTTGCCCTCTCTCTTGATTTTTGCCGCCAAAAAGGGTATGCTTACCTTAGCTTCCACGCCGTCCGACGGGGCAAAGAGGATAACCGATATGAGTTTTTCGGGCTCCGTTATCTGCGTTGTCGGCAACGAGGGCAGCGGAATATCGCCAGAGGTCATGTCCGCCTGCACTCTGCCCGTGACTATTCCGATGCGCGGTCGCGCCGAGTCGCTGAACGCCGCGGCGGCCGCCGCAGTGCTTATGTGGGAGCTGACAAAATAATACACGGAGGCTTCAATGGACAAGAAAGCCTATTGGCTCTGGCTCCGGGAAGCTCTTGGCGCAGGAGCTGTCACAGATGAGATTACCGCTGTGTTTCCATCCCCCGAGGAGATGTACTCAAGGGGCGAGATAGAATGGCGATTGAGCGGTGTACTCACCAACAGACAGATAGAAAAACTTAAACAATGCTCTCCCGAAAAGGCGCAGGGCATTGTTGATGTTTGTTATAATAACGGCTGGACCGTCCTCACTCCGGACGACGAGGACTATCCGCCGAAGCTCAGAAGTCTGCGCAACATGCCGCTGGCGCTCTTCGTCAGGGGCGATATAAAACGCGTGACACAGCGCGTGTGCATTGCTGTTGTCGGCACGAGAAAAGCCTCGTTCCAGGGCAGCTACCTCGCGCACCGCTATGCCGCGGCGCTTGCATATTCCGGTATCTGCGTCGTCTCCGGCGCGGCGATGGGCATCGACAGCTGCGCGCACAACGGCGCGCTCGACTCCGGCGGAGTCACGGCGGCGGTGCTCGGCTGCGGCTTCGGATACAAATATCTTATGGAAAACGAGTATCTGCGCGACTGCGTGGCTCAAAGCGGCGCGCTGATAACGGAGTTCCCGCCCGGATTCCCGCCCTCGGCGAAAACATTCCCGATAAGAAACAGAATAATCTCTGGACTCTGCGACGCTACAATAGTCATCGAGGCGGGAGTTAAGAGCGGCTCGCTCATCACCGCAAACTGCGCCATAGAACAGGGACGAGATGTGTTCGCGCCGCCCGGCGATGTGTTCAACTCGTCTTACGCCGGGGCAAATCGGCTGATAAGAGACGGCGCAAGACCGCTTTTGTCAATTTACGATTTGATAACGGAATACTCCGTGCGCTATCCCGACAAGATAAAGCCGGAGGATATGGCGAAGGCGCTCGAATATCTGAGCGGCAAGCGCGAGCTGACGCAGGAGCAGGCAAAGGAAGAGCCGAAGACCGTCGAGCTTCCGCACGAATCGGTCAAAAAGTTCGAGCCCGAGCCGAAGCCCGAGGAGTTCAGGGTCAAAAAGCTCGTGTCGATACCCGTCGGACTCTCTGAAAAGGCGAAGAAAATATACGAATCAATGGGAGAAGAACCTCTGTTTGCAGACGAGATAGCGGCAAAGACCGGATTTGCGCCGTGGGAGGTTGTCAGCTCGATGACCGAGCTGGAGCTTGAAGATCTCGTGTGTCTGTGCGCAGGGAAACGATACAAAAAAAATTTGAACAGGGGAGCAAACGAAATGTCCACTTTAGTTATAGTCGAGTCGCCCGCAAAGGCGAAGACAATTAAAAAATATCTCGGACCCGGCTATGAGGTAGTCGCCTCGATGGGTCATGTCCGCGACCTGCCCGCGGCGAAGCTGAGCGTCGATGTCAAGCATGACTTCGCGCCGAAATATGCCGTTATAAAAGGAAAAGAGAAGCTCGTCAGCGAGCTGAAAAAAGATGTTGAAAAAAGCGATAAGGTTATCCTCGCAACCGACCCTGATCGCGAGGGAGAAGCGATATCGTGGCACCTTTCGACCCTGCTCGACCTCAATCTCGAGGACAAGAACAGAGTCACCTTCAACGAGATAACCAAAACCGGAATCAAGAACGGCATGGATCATCCGCGCGCCGTCGACATGAATCTCGTCAACGCACAGCAGGCGAGAAGAATACTCGACAGACTCGTCGGTTATCGCCTGAGCCCGTTCATTTCGCAGAAGATACGCCGCGGACTTTCCGCCGGCCGCGTTCAGAGCGTCGCGGTGCGCATGATAGTTGACCGCGAGGAGGAGATCCGCGCGTTCAAGCCCGAGGAATATTGGACGATAGATGCGAAGTTCACCGCCCCGTCCCGCAAGGTGTTTTCCGCATCGCTCTACGGCGACGAAAACGGCAAGATAAAAATAGAGAACAAAGAGCAGTCGGACGCTATCCTCAGCCGCCTCGACGGCGCTTCGTATACCGTCAAAACCCTCAAAAAGGGCACGAGGAAGAAGAACCCCGCGCCGCCCTTTACCACCTCCACCCTCCAACAGGAGGCTTCGAGGAAGCTCGGTTTCCAGACTCAGAAGACCATGCGCACCGCGCAGGAGCTCTATGAGGGCGTCGATGTTCAGGGCATCGGCACGACCGGTCTTATAACCTACATGAGAACCGACTCGCTGAGAATCTCCGAGGAGGCGCGCGCCCAGGCAGCCGCCGCTATAGAAGATATCTTCGGCAAGGAATACCTGCCCGACAAGCCGCGCTATTACAAGACCGGAGCCAACGCGCAGGACGGCCACGAGGCTATCCGACCCGCGACCCCGTCGATAACCCCCGAGCGCGTCAAGGATTCGCTGACTTCGGATCAGTATAAGCTCTATAATCTTATCTGGAAGCGCTTCATGGCGAGCCTCATGGCGAGCTGCGTCCAGGATACGGTGAAGCTTGAAATAGCCGGAGCAAACGAAAAGGACGCCGCCGAGGGCAAATATTGCCTGTTCACCGCCGCCGGTTATTCCGTGCGCTTCGACGGCTTTACAAAAGTATATGAGATAAGCGACGATGAGAGCAAGGGTTCGCTTCTGCCCGAGATAAAGGTCGGGGATACAGCGAAGCTCAAGGAGCTCATCCCCTCGCAGCACTTCACCTCGCCTCCGCCGCGCTTCACCGAAGCGTCGCTCGTCAAGGAGTTCGAGGAAAAGGGTATCGGCAGACCGAGTACCTATTCAACGATAATCACCACCATAGTCAAGAGAAACTATGTCAAGCGCGAGTCGAAGCAGTTCGTGCCCACCGAGCTCGGCGAGGCGACAACGAAGCTGCTCAAAGAGAAGTTCCCGCGCATAGTCAACGTCAAGTTCACCGCGCAGATGGAGGATATGCTCGACCGCGTCGATTCCGGCGATATCGACTATGTCTCCGTCCTCGACGATTTCTACGGCGAGTTCGAGAAGTCGCTCGACAAGGCGAAAGCCGAGATGAAGGATGTCAAAATTCAGCTCGAAGAGGATATAACGGATATCCCCTGCGAGAAGTGCGGCAGAATGATGGTCATAAAGACCGGACGCTACGGCAGATTCCTTGCCTGCCCCGGCTATCCCGAGTGCAAGAACGCGAAGCCGCTCGTGCTCGAAACGAACGCAAAGTGCCCCAAGTGCGGCGCAAAGGTCATCGAGAGAAAGACGAAGAGGGGCTATACTTTCTACGGCTGCTCGAATTGGCCGGGCTGCGACTTCATGACCTGGGATAAGCCGACGGATGAGATATGCCCGCAGTGCGGCAAGTCCCTGTTCAAGAAGAAGGGCGGCGTTGTCGAATGCCTCAACGAGGGCTGCGGATATACGAAAAAGAGCGCAAGAAAAGGTAAAAAAACCGATGAATAAAGTTACTGTTATAGGAGCGGGCTTCGCGGGCGTTGAAGCCGCGAGACAGCTGTCGCGCGCGGGGATAAGAGTTACCCTGTGCGAGATGAAGCCGCAAAAATTCTCGCCCGCCCATTCGAGCCCGAACTTCGCCGAGCTCGTCTGCTCGAACTCCTTCAAGGCTTTGCGCACCGCGAGCGCCGCGGGCGAACTCAAAGCCGAGATGGAGATGCTCGGCTCGCTCTGCGTGAGCTGCGCCAAGGCGACTGCCGTCCCCGCAGGCGGTGCTTTAGCCGTTGACAGGGACGATTTCTCCGCCCTTGTCACAAAGACAGTCGAAGAAGATCCGCTTATAGATATAGTCCGCGGCGAGGTGACGGAGATACCCGCAGACGGCGTTGTGATTATCGCCGCAGGTCCGCTCGCGTCCGACGCGCTCTCCAATGAGATAGAGAAAATCTGCCCCGGACATCTGAGCTTCTACGATGCCGCCGCGCCGATAGTTTCGGCTCAGAGCCTCAATATGTCCTGCGCGTTCAAGCAGTCGCGCTACGACAGGGGCGGCGAGGATGACTATATAAACTGTCCGATGGACAAAGAGGAGTATGAGGCGTTTTATGAAGCCCTTGTCGGCGCGGAGAGCGCCGAAACCCACTCGTTCGACAAGCGCAAGGGAGTCTACGAGGGCTGTATGCCGATAGAAGTCATGGCTCTGCGCGGGCAGGATACTATCCGCTTCGGTCCGATGAAACCTGTCGGTCTGCGCGATCCGCGTACGGGACACAGACCGTGGGCGGTGCTCCAGCTCAGAAAAGAGAACTCGGCGGGTACTATGTACAATCTCGTCGGCTTCCAGACGAATCTGAAATTCGGCGAGCAGAAGCGCGTTTTCTCTATGATACCCGCGCTCAAAGACGCGGAGTTCGTGCGCTACGGCGTCATGCACCGCAACACATTTATAAATTCACCCAGGCTTCTCGGCGCGGACTTCTCGCTCAGGAGCGACAGACGAATATTCTTCGCGGGTCAGATAACCGGCGTGGAGGGCTATATGGAGTCCGCCGCCTCGGGAATACTCGCCGGCATCAACGCCGCGCGGTATATAAACGGAAAAGACCCGTTCGTCATGCCCGGGGACACCGTCATGGGTGCGCTCGCACGCTATATCAGCGACGAGAGCGTGACGGATTTTCAGCCCATGGGCGCAAACTTCGGAATACTTCCGCCCCTCGACGAGCGTATCCGCTCGAAGCAGGAGCGTTATGAGAAGATCTCGCAGCGGGGACTCGAGTCTGCGGGAAAATATATCGAAGGAGAGAATGAAAAATGAAGATTATAGTTGATGCTTTCGGCGGCGACAATGCACCTCTTGAGGTTATCAAGGGCAGCCGCAACGCAAAGGACGATCTCGGCGTGGATATAGTTCTCGTCGGCGACAAGGAGAAGATATTCTCCTGCGCCGCGCAGAACAAGATATCGCTCACAGGCATTGATATTATAGACGCTCCGGATGTTATCGCCATGACCGATCAGCCCGGCGAGATACTCAAAAGCAAGAAAACTGCTCCATGGCGGTCGGACTCCAGGCTCTTGCGGACGGCAAGGGCGACGCATTCGTGAGTGCCGGTTCAACCGGCGCGCTCGTCATGGGTGCGACTTTTATCGTCAAGCGCATCAAGGGCGTAAAACGCCCGGCGATAGGCAGCGTCCTGCCCTCTAATGACAAGCCGTTTCTTCTGCTCGACTGCGGCGCGAACGCAGACTGCACCGCGGAGCATTTAAAGCAGTTCGCCCAGATGGGCGCGATATATTCGGAGAAGTTCGTAAAAGTTCAGTCTCCGCGCGTGGCTCTTGCGAATATCGGCACCGAGGACAGCAAGGGCGACCGCCTGCGCCATGAGGCGTTCGATCTGCTCAAAGAGACGAAAGGCGTCAACTTCATCGGCAACGTCGAGACTCGCGACGTGCCCTACGGCTGCTGCGACGTGCTCGTTGCGGACGGCTTTACGGGCAACATTATCCTCAAGCTCTATGAGGGTGTCGCGGGCGCGATGATGGCAAATATCAAGAGCATATTCAAAAAGGAGCTCGATAACCATGCTCGCCGCCATGATGGTCAAGGGCGGACTGCTCGCGCTCAAGGTGAGAATGGATTATTCCGAGTTCGGCGGCGCGCCGCTGCTCGGAGTCAACGGCGTTGTTATCAAGGCGCACGGCTCGTCCGACGCAAAGGCTATCCGCAATGCCATAAAGCAGGCCAAGACCTGCGCGAAAAAAATATAGTCGGCACCATTGCACAGAGCGTAAAGGAAGCTGCCGACGCGGAGTAAGAAAATGGACAACAGAGAACTCGAAAAGAAAATAGGCTACAATTTCAAGAATAAAAAGCTGCTCACCGAGGCGCTGACCCACTCGTCATACGCCAACGAGCGGCAGGACGGCACGCGATGCAACGAGCGCCTGGAGTTTCTGGGCGACTCGGTGCTCGGCTTTATCTCCGCCGAGCATTTCTTCCATCACTTCAAGCACCTGCCCGAGGGCGAGCTGACGAAGAGACGCGCTTATTTCGTCTGCGAGAAGTCGCTCAGTGAATTTGCGCGCACTCTCGGTATCGGCGACTATCTGCTCTTCGGCAAGGGTGAGGTGCTCACCGGCGGCAAGGATCGCCCGTCTATCCTCGCCGATGCGTTTGAAGCTGTGCTCGCCGCTATCTATCTCGACGGCGGCATAGAGCCGGCGAAGAAGTTCGTTTTCCGTTTTATCGATAAGGCGGACGAGGAGAAGCCGGTCGTCACGGACTACAAGACCACCTTGCAGGAGATAGTCCAGCGCAACCCCGAAGAGGCGGTCGAATATGTCCTCGTCGGCGAGAGCGGACCCGACCACAACAAGACCTTCAGCGTCGAAGTCCATCTCAACAGCAATGTTATCGGCCACGGCTCGGGCAGAAGCAAGAAGATAGCCGAGCAGGCGGCGGCAAAAGAGGCTCTGGAGCTCATGGGGCTCAAGGCATGAAACATATAAACGTCTCCGTATTCGTTCCCCACGCGGGCTGCCCGCACCAATGCAGCTTCTGCAACCAGAGGAGCATTTCGGGCGCAAAGAGCCAGCCGACGGCGCAGGATGTGCGCGACGCGGCGCTCATCGCCATGCGCTCGTCCCCCGAGGGAATAAAGGACGGGGAGATAGCTTTTTTCGGCGGCAGCTTCACGGCTATCGACCGCGATTATATGATCGAGCTGCTCTCTTCGGCGCAGGAGTTCATCGGCGAAAACGGCTTCAAGGGCATCAGAATATCCACCCGCCCGGACGCTGTTGACGGCGAGATATGCGATATCCTCGAAAAATATCATGTCACGGCGGTCGAACTCGGCGCACAGAGCACAAATGATAAAGTGCTCGCGATGAACCGCAGGGGTCACACACGCGAGGATATCTTCCGCTCGGCGCGGCTTTTAAAAGAACGCGGCTTCGAATTGGGGCTCCAGATGATGACCGGGCTCTACGGTTCGAATGATGAGGACAGCATCGGGACGGCGCGGGATATAATCTCGCTTTCACCGGACACCGCGCGGATATATCCGACGGTCGTTATAGAAAACACGGAGCTCGCCGAGCTATACCGCAATGGCGAATACCGCCCGCAGACTCCCGAAGAGGCGGCGGTGCTCTGCGCGAAGATACTGCCGATGTTCGAGCGAGCGGGGATAAAGGTCATCCGCCTCGGACTTCATTCCGGCGGCGACGTCGAGGGCTCTTTCGTTGCCGGCGCATATCATCCGGCTCTGCGCGAGATGTGCGAGGGGCATATATATTTTGATATTATTAATAAAGCTCTCTCCGGAAAAGAAAAGGGGAAGTACATAATATATGTCGCCCCGCGTGAAGTTTCAAAAGCTTCCGGGCAGAGAAGATGCAATATCGAAAAGCTCAGAGAACTCGGCTATGAATGCAGGATAAAAGAAAATGCGGCTCTCTCGGCGCGCGATATAACCTTGGAAAAAGTCAACTTATTATAAAGGCAGGCAGATAAATGTTACTAAAAGCACTCGAACTGCAGGGCTTCAAATCCTTTCCCGACAAGACAACGCTCGAATTCGGAAAAGGCATAACCGCCGTCATAGGACCCAACGGCTCCGGCAAGAGCAATATCTCCGATGCCGTTCGCTGGGTTCTCGGCGAGCAGTCGTCAAAGAGCCTGCGCGGCTCGAAAATGGAGGATGTTATCTTCGGCGGTACTTCGCTGAGAAAAGCGATGGGCTTTGCCGAGGTCACTCTGCGCCTCGATAACACCGACCGCACCCTCAACAACTGCGACAAAGACGATGTCTCCGTCACCCGCCGCTACTACCGCTCGGGCGAGAGCGAGTATCAGCTGAACGGCGAGACAGTGCGTCTGCGCGATATCCACGAGCTGTTTATGGACACGGGACTCGGACGCGACGGCTATTCCATGGTCAGCCAGGGCAGAGTTGCCGACCTTATCTCTTCGCGCTCGCCGCAGAGGCGCGATATGCTCGAAGAGGCGGCGGGAATATCCCATTTCAGATACCGCCGCGCGGACGCGACCCGCAGACTCGAACAGGCGGAGGAAAATCTCGTTCGCCTGCGCGATATATTGACCGAGCTCGAAGGACGCGTCGGACCGCTCAAAACGCAGAGCGAAAAGGCGCAGAAATTCCTTGTGCTTGCAGGGGAAAAGAAGGAGCTTGAGATAGGACTCTGGCTCAAGACGATAGAGCGCTCCCGCGAGGGGCTCAGGGCGCAGGAGGATAAAATATCCCTCGCCGCCGCTGACTATGAGCAGGCGGAGCGTGAGCTCGAACAGATATCGGCTCAGATAGAAGAGCTGATGAGCACGGGCAGCGGAATAACCGTGCAGATAGAAGAACTGCGAACGAAAGCCGCCTCCGACGAAGAGCAGGCGACCGCAGTTGACGGCAGAATCGCCGTCGAGCACAACAACCTCGCGCATAACCGCGAGACGATAGAGCGCATAAAGCGCGACATGGAGGCGGCGACCGCCACCGAGCAGCACCTCGAGGAGCAGATCGACGCCGCCCAAAAAGAGATAGAATCTATAGACGCCGAGATAAAGGGCTGCCAGGCGCAGCTGCTCGAACTGCTCGACAGCACGGGCAAGCTCAAGGAGCAGGAGAGCGCGATAACCGCCGAGCGCGACAGCGCGGAGGCGCAGGCGAAGACCATAAACGAGTCTCTCTCCGCCGCAAAAATCGAGCAGAGCACGGCGCGCTCCTCCGCGCAGGAGATAGCCGCGCGCCTCGGCACAGTCGACGAAGTCATCGCTTCGCGCGGCGGACTGCTTGACGCACTCCGTGAGCAGGCCGAAGTCAGCCGCAGGAATCTTGACGCGTGCCTTGAAAATATAGAATCACTTTCAAATTCAATAGACGGCTATTCGATGATAGTCCGTTCGCGCTCCGAAAAGGCGGAGAAGATGCGCCGCGAGCTCGACGCTGCAACGCTCGATATCCACCAGAAGCAGGCGCGCATCAGAATGCTCGAGGATCTCGAAAAGAACATGGAGGGCTATTCAGGCTCCGTTAAAGCGGTCATGCGCGAAGCAAAGCGCGGAACGCTGCGCGGAATCCACGGACCTGTGTCCCAGCTGATAACCGTTGATGCGAAGTACGCCGCGGCGGTCGAGACGGCTCTCGGCGCCGCCGTGCAGAATATAGTAACCGACGACGAGTCGGCGGCAAAACGCGCCATAGCCTATCTTAAAGAGAGCCGCGCAGGACGCGCGACTTTCCTGCCGATGACGGCGATAAAGCCGCGCCCGTTCAGGGAGGACGGACTCGACTCCTGCGTCGGATTCATCGACATGGCGGACAGGCTTCTTCGATGCGACGACGAGTATCTGCCGATAATCAGGAATCTGCTCAGCCACACCGCCGTTGCGGATAATATCGACAGTGCGATAGCCATCTCCAAGCGCTTCGGCCACAGATTCAAAGTCGTCACGCTCGACGGTCAGGTCATGAATGCAGGCGGCTCGATGACGGGCGGTTCGCGCGGGCAGAACGCGGGAATACTCAGCCGCGGCAATGATATAGAACAGCTCAAAAAGACCGTCGCGAAGCTTGAAAAAGACCTCGCCGAGCGACAGGAGAGATACAAAGAGCTCGCGAGCGAAGTCTCGGCGGCGCAGGCGGAATACGACGGCGTGACGGCGGAGCTCCAGAAAGCGCAGGAAGAAAAAATCCGCCGCGAGGGCGAACTGCGCATGATAGATGACAAGATAGAAACCGCCGAGTCGGCGCTCAATGACCTCGAAGCGGAGAAGCGCAGCTCCGCAGAGCGTACCGCAAAGCTCGAAGAAATTCAGACTCAGGCGCAGAAGAAGATAGATGAATTTACCTCTCAGCTCGACTCTGTTAATGAAAAGATAACCGAAATCGAATCGCGCCGCGATGAACTGCTCAGCACCCGCGAACAGAACGCGGACAAAGAGAGCAGCATCAACCTCAGCATCCTTGCGTTCAAAAAGGATATTCAGGCGCGAGAGGAAGTTATCGAAACGCTCAAACGCCGCAGAAGCTCCCATGAGGGTCATGCCGATGAGCTTAAATCGGAGATCGACTCCATAACCGAGCAGATGACCGCGACGAACGAGCTTATAGAACAGCTCAAGGGCGAGGCGGCATCGCTTCGCGCCGAGGCTCAGCAGAAGAAAGACGAGATATCCTCGCTCGCTCAGAAGCGAAGCGGAGTCGAGGGCGAGAGCACCAAACTTCGCGCCCAGGAGCGCTCGGTCAGCGACAGGCGCGAGAGACTGTCCGGCGAGCGGGCAAGGCTCGAAGAGCGCCGCGACTCGATGCAGCGCGAGCTTGAAAACGCGCAGAACAAGCTCTATGACGAATATCAGCTCACTCGCCGCGAGGCGGAGGAGCTCGGAATAGTCATTGAAGACCCGCAAAAAGCGCAGCGCGATCTCAATGATATAAAGAACAAGATAAGAGCCCTCGGCAACGTCAATGTCGGCGCTATTGAGGAATACAAAGAGGTCTCCGAGCGCTACGAGTTCATGAAAACTCAGATAGACGATGTCGAAAGTTCGCGCGCGGAACTTCTCACGCTCATAGGCGACCTGACCGGCAAGATGTCGGAGCGGTTCAGGGAGCAGTTCGACCGCATAAACACTATCTTCGGTCAGACATTCTCGGAGCTGTTCGGCGGCGGCAAGGCGGAACTTATTCTTGAGAATCCGCTCGACGTGCTCGAATGTGCCATTGAGATAAAGGTTCAGCCCCCGGGCAAGAATGTTCAGAACATCGACCTGCTCTCTGGCGGCGAAAAGGGACTTGCGGCAATCGCACTGCTGTTCTCCATACTCAAGGTCACTCCCGCGCCGTTCTGCTTCTTCGACGAGGTCGAAGCGGCGCTCGATGATGTAAACGTCACGCGCTACGCACAGTATGCGCGCCGCATGACGAAGAACACGCAGTTCATCCTCATCACGCACAGACGCGGCACGATGGAGGAGGCTGATGTCCTCTACGGAGTCACGATGCAGGAGGACGGAGTTTCCAAACTGCTCGAACTCAAGACCGCCGAGATGGCAAAGAAG
>ENA-OQET01000672-OQET01000672.1-human-gut-metagenome-genome-assembly--contig:-NODE-672-length-17257-cov-3.063514_pt1 | contig 17257 bp, 19 predicted proteins | sample MGYA00242800_ERZ504645 | MGnify/ENA primary metagenome ERZ504645 (study PRJEB26092, sample SAMD00036308) | human gut metagenome | host: Homo sapiens | study: EMG produced TPA metagenomics assembly of... | reverse complement strand
GAGTTGCACTTGGTACTTGTGTTACCAGTGTTATCCAGTCTTCTTCAGCAACTACCGTTATGGTCATCGGTTTTGTTAACTCCGGTATGATGAAACTGAAACAGGCGATCGGTATCATCATGGGAGCCAATATCGGAACCAGTATTACTGGCTGGATCTTATGTCTTTCTTATATTGAAGGATCCAATGGAATCGCCAGCGTTCTTTCCACAGCAACTATTTCTGCTGTTGTGGCTGTAGTTGGTATTATTTTCCGTATGTTCTGTAAGCGTACCTTACATAAGAACGTGGGAAATATCATGCTTGGTTTTGCAATCCTGATGACAGGTATGCAGATGATGAGTGGTGCGGTATCTCCATTGCGTGAGAGTCCGATGTTCATCAAGATGCTGACTATGTTTTCCAATCCGATCGCAGGTATTCTCGTAGGTATCGCTTTTACTGCGGTACTCCAGAGTGCGTCTGCAACAGTCGGTGTGCTTCAGGCTCTGTCTGTAACCGGTATCCTGACGTTTGCAAGTGCGTTCCCGATCGTTCTTGGTATCGGTGTCGGTGCTGCATGTCCGGTCCTGATTTCTGCGATTGGAGCCAATAAAAATGGTAAAAGAACTGCTCTTGTATATCTGATCAATGACCTCTTTGGTCTGATCCTCTGGTCTGTGATCTTCTATACGGCAAATGCATTTGTACATTTTACATTTATGGATATGACCATGACACCGGTAGCAATCGCTCTTTTGAACACAGTCTTCCGTCTGGCAACCGTTATCGTGCTGTTCCCGTTTATCCCGAAGATTGAGAAACTGGTATGCTGGCTTGTGAAGGATAATAAAGAGGATCTGGAAGATGAGGCAGACTTTGATCTCCTGGAAGAGCGTCTTCTGAATTACCCGGCCCTTGCCATCGCACAGTGTCACCGTGTAATGAACGGAATGTCCAAGAAGCTCCGTAAGAATGTCAACAGAGCCATGAATCTTCTGAATGAATATCAGCAGGATAAGTATGATAAGGTTCAGCGAAAAGAGGATCTGATCGACAAGTATGAAAGTCGTCTTGGAGAGTATCTGATCCAGCTGACAAAGAGAGAGATGAATTCTGCACAGACAAGACAGACTTCACTGTATCTGCATACGATCAATGACTTTGAGCGTATCGGTGATCATGCTTCCTATATTGCTCATATGTCTAATGAAATGCATGATAACCATACGAATTTTTCACAGGAAGCCTGGGATGAGCTGAATGTTGTTATGGAGGCAGTTCGTGAGGATATCAATATAACCTGCAATGCTTTCATGAAAGACGATAAAGAAATGGCACAGAGAGTAGCACCTCTCGGAGCTGTGATCACAGGACTTTGTGATGTACTGAAGATGCGTCATGCAGAGCGACTGAGCCAGGGCAAATGCGGACTGGAAGAGGGAACGGTATTTAGTGATATCCTCAACAGTTTCTGTCGTATCGCAACTCACTGTGCAAGTGCTATGGTGGCACTTATGAAGAGCGGAGAGACAGGATCTGATCTTCATATTCACGATTCTAAGATCTATCCCACAAACAGTGCGGACTACTACCAGTATTTCAAGGAATACGGACAGAAATATGATATTGGAAATCAGGAAGGCCATATGCTCAGCATGGAGCCGGAAGAAGTAGAATAAGAAATTCAGGCAGCGGAAATGTAGATATTCCGCTGCTGTTTTTGTTAGGGATTTGCCCTAACAATGAAAAAAGAAAGGGCTGTCGCACTAATTTTTTAGTGCGACAGCCCCTTTGTACTGAGGTGATTATAGTTCAGAGAACAAATATGTCACCCCTTTATTTTTTATTACTTTTTGTAAAAAAACATATAATTGCTGATAATTACGAATAAGGGTTATCAAAATACAGATTTCATGATATGATAAACCTATCAGATAGCGTGAGACATATAATGGGGATATGTATCTCGCAGAAAGAAAAGGGAGGGTTTATTATGGGTGAAAGTATGATCACATCGTTTGACGGAACGAAACTGTATCTGAAAAAAGAAACGGCAGCAGACAATAAAGCGGTGATCGTGATTGTCCACGGACTCTGTGAGCACCAGGGCAGGTACGATTATTTTGCGGAAAAACTTCATGAGGCGGGAATCGGAACCTATCGTTTTGATCACAGAGGACATGGACGGTCTGAGGGTGAAGAGACTTTTTATTCAGATTTCAATGAGCTTCTGGACGACACCAACGTAGTTGTGGATATGGCAATTGAGGAAAATCCAGATATTCCGGTATTTCTTCTGGGACACAGCATGGGCGGATTTACGGTTTCTCTGTACGGAGCCAAATATCCGGACAAAAAGCTCCGGGGGATCATTACCAGTGGTGCGCTAACCGCAGATAACGGCAATCTGATACGTGGTGTGCCGGGAGAAATGGATGTACATACGCGCCTTGCCAATCAGCTGGGTTCAGGCGTATGCTCTGTACAGGAAGTGGTAGACTGGTACGGAAAAGATCCATACAATAAACAGTCCTTTACAGCGGGGTTATGCTATGCGATCTGCGACGGACTTGACTGGTTCAAAGAGAAAAAAGCAGAGTTCCATTAATCCAGTCCTTATGACACACGGCGAGAAAGACGGTCTGGTAAGTGTAACAGGATACCTATGATTTCTTTAAAGAAGCAGGATCAAAAGACAAGCAGATGAAGATCTACGGCGGACTTTTCATGAGATCCTGAATGAGTATTGTAAAGATGAAGTGATCGGGGATATGATCCGGTGGATGGAAGTGAGAATCTGAATATAAACAAATTGTTTTTACAAGTAGCAGCAAAGCCAGGTGGAAACATATAACACCTGGCTTTCTTTTGCAAAGAGATTCTGTTACAATAGCAGGATGAAAACAAGAAGATAGAACAGGAGAAAAATAACCATGTCAAATATCATAGAAATCACAGATTTCAACGCTCCGGAGCTGGATGTATATGCCAGGATCTCGGAGATACAGCTTTTGAACCGGGCAGAACCGGAGAAGGGGATCTTTATTGCGGAGAGCCCGAAGGTTATTGAGAGAGCTTTGGATTCCGGGTGCCAGCCGATTTCTTTTCTGGTGGAACATAAACATGTTGAGGGTGAGGCAAAAGAACTGATCCGTCGTTGTGGAGACATCCCGGTTTATACGGCAGAATTTGATGTGTTGACGCAGCTGACTGGATTCAAGCTGACAAGAGGAATGCTCTGTGCAATGCGCCGGCCGGCGCTTCCTGATATAGTCGATGTATGCAAAAATGCCCGCAGGATCGCAGTTCTGGAAAATGTGGTAAATCCTACTAATATAGGCGCGATCTTTCGTTCTGCGGCGGCTCTTGGGATGGATGCGGTGCTGCTGACACCGGGGTGCAGCAATCCATTGTACCGCCGTGCGATCCGTGTCAGCATGGGAACCGTATTCCAGATACCATGGACATTTTTTGATGAAAAAACAGAGTGGAAAACGGAAGGAATCCGGTCTCTGAAAGCGATGGGATTTAAGACGGCAGCCATGGCTCTTAGGGAGGATTCCTTTGATATTGATGATCCTCATCTGATGGCAGAAGAAAAACTGGCAGTAGTTCTTGGAACAGAGGGGGATGGCCTTGCTTCGAAGACCATTGCGGACTGTGATTATACAGTATGTATTCCAATGGCACACGGTGTGGATTCACTGAATGTGGCGGCAGCCAGTGCAGTTGCATTTTGGCAGCTGGGAAAACGCTAAATATTTAAGAGAGTTCCCGTTTTTATGATCTTGCATTCCGGTTTTCTTCTTCCATATCCATCAGATGAAAAGAAAGCAACAGATACAGGATCTCGTTTCTGTCTGTAAGATCTGAATCCAGAAAAGCTTTGATCTTATCCAGACGATAAAGAAGAGTACTTCTGTGGATAAATAAAGCGCTGGCAGTATGAGAAATGTTCTGGTTGTGCTCCAGAAAACAACGTAGTGTTTCATAGAGATGAGATTGCTTTGCCTCATCCTTATATTTCATTGACAGAAGCTTTTCGTGACAGACCATGTAAGCAGGAAGCTTTTTGGTTGCCTGTTCCAGAATATAGGGCAGAGCGATGGAGTCAAAATAGTGGATACTTTCTGCGGGATTTTTGCGTTTTCCAACCTGCAGGGTAACAGAAGCCTGCGTGTATTGCCGGTGGAAATTGAAATGTCCAAGCATCTTCCGGCTGTATCCGGCGCTTAACATGCTGCTTTTGATAAAACCCTCGATCTTATCGGAAATCTCATGGATAGTCAGAGTGCAGAGATCCAGATTGATAAAAAGCACCGCATTTCCTTTATATTCGGTAGCACAGCTGGCCGGGATCGTATTTTCAAGATAATTACAGATGGCATTGAGGGTCAGATTTTTCTGGTCGATCAGCCCGGTCTGGATCAAAATACATTGATATATATGGGAAGAAAGCCACCCTACATTTGTCAGCTGCTGACTGACTTTTACATAATCAGCTCCGGGATCAGTCAGAATGGACATAAAAATCTGATGCAGAGGAAAAGCTTTATCCCGGCTGTGCATGATACCTGTGGAAAGTGCATGGGATACCATCTGGGAAAGGTACTCCAGAACAAAACCAAACGTATCATCCAGGGGAACCTCACCTTCGGAAAACATCAGCCTGTATACTGCTTTATCATTATTGGAGATATTTACGCAAAGAGAAGGAGCAGTAAGGCCATTTCCCGGATAATAAAAAGTATCCGGTTTTATAAAAAAGCCTCTTCGTAATGAGGATCCTGCTTCAGGCTGTCCACAATAGCCCAGGAATTTTCAGTGGAACCCAAAACAGAATTGGAAAGATCACTTAGATTCCAGTCTCTGGAGGCAATGATAGTAAAATCCATACCGATCAGCATCATTGGATTGGGAATAATGGAAGCTGTAAGATCCAGAAGCTCCTGGATAGATGCGTTCCGGAGACGGGAATCCATCAGGGACTGATTCCACTGATCATATAGGATAAAAATATCCTGAATCCTGTTAAAGACAATATTGACTGGAATATCTTCAGGGATGATACACATGTTTGGCTGAGTTAATTCGTAGTTCTGATAGATTTTTTCCAATCATCAGGAACAGAATATTTTTGGGATGATGAAAAGTGAGCTGAAAATCCGGATCTGTGATAAGGTAAACACGCCCATCCTGAAGAGAGGTGTTCTTTTCAAAGCGGGAAGGGCAGGAAAGGGTGGGGAATGTATCCAGCCTGGATGTATGCATGGGAAAAGATTTCTGTAAATGATAGCAGATGAGTTTTGCACTGAGTTTCAAGGAAAATCCTCCCTCCTATATTTTGTAGGAAAAAACAGGAATAATAGCCGTGTTATGTGGAATTGTGATTCTTTTGATTTACAGTATAATAGAATCATAAGGAAAAAACAAGTGCAGAAACAAGCCTTCTATTAATAAGAAGCAAATAGAATAACAAAGGTCGGAAAAGCCTGCAAAACCCAGCAGAAAAGTGCTTTTCCGGTCTTTTTTTGTGAAATTCAGGAAAAAATAAATTTGTAAAGCAAAAACCCTTGACAGGTATGATGGAATCGTGTATGATAGCCAAGGTGATTACAGATGGAGAAATTTGTAGAGCAGACATTTTTATTTGATTTTTATGGAGAGCTTCTGACAGAGAGGCAGCGGCAGGTGTATACCAGTGTGGTATTTGAGGATTATTCCTTAAGTGAGGTTGCTGAGGAACTTGGCATCAGCAGACAAGGTGTGCATGATATGATCAGACGGTGCAATCGGACGTTGGAAGAATATGAAGAGAAGCTTCATCTGGTCGAGAAATTCCTGAACATCCGCAGTCAGGTCATAAAGATCCATGAACTGGCTGACAAGTACCACGCCGAAGATATTGCGGCGATTTCCAATGTGATATTAGAGGAGTTATGATCAATGGCATTTGAGAGTTTAACAGATAAACTGCAGAATGTATTTAAGAAGCTGAAGGGCAAGGGTCGTCTCACAGAGGCTGATGTCAAGGTAGCATTGAAGGAAGTTAAGATGGCGCTTCTGGAAGCGGATGTTAACTTTAAGGTCGTTAAGCAGTTTACGAAATCCGTTCAGGAAAAGGCTATCGGACAGGATGTTATGAATGGTCTGAATCCGGGACAGATGGTGATCAAGATCGTAAATGATGAGCTGGTCAACCTGATGGGAAGTGAGACAACAGAGCTTCCGATCAAACCGGGAATGGATCTTACCGTTCTTATGATGGTCGGTCTTCAGGGTGCAGGTAAGACAACGACGGTTGCCAAGCTGGCAGGCAAACTGAAATCCAAGGGAAAGAGACCACTGCTTGTGGCCTGTGATGTTTACCGTCCGGCAGCGATCACACAGCTGCAGGTAAACGGTGAGAAACAGGGCGTCGAGGTCTTTTCTATGGGAGATAAGCAGAATCCCGTGGATATTGCAAAAGCAGCTATCGAGCATGCGAAATCTAATCAGCAGAATGTTGTGCTCATCGATACAGCAGGACGTCTTCACATTGATGAGGATATGATGCAGGAGCTTGAGAATATCAAAGCGAATGTGAATGTAGATGCTACAGTGCTTGTAGTTGATGCCATGACAGGACAGGATGCAGTAAATGTGGCGCAGAACTTTCTGATAAAGTCGGCATTGATGGCGTGATCCTGACTAAGATGGACGGTGATACACGAGGCGGCGCTGCGCTTTCTATTAAAGCTGTGACCGGCAAACCGATCTTCTATGTTGGTATGGGAGAGAAGCTTTCTGATCTGGAACAGTTCTATCCGGAACGTATGGCTTCCAGGATCCTTGGAATGGGCGATGTAATGAGTCTGATCGAGAAGGTGGAAGCATCTGTGGATCAGGAACAGGCTCAGGAGATGCAAAAGAAGCTGAAGAAAATGGACTTCGACTTCAATGATTATCTTACCAGCATGGAGCAGATGAACAAGATGGGTGGTATTTCCAGTATCCTGAACATGCTTCCCGGAATGGGCGGTAAGATGAAGGATATCGAGGGTATGATCGATGAGAAGGCTATGGACCGTACCAAGTCCATCATTCTTTCCATGACACCTCAGGAGAGAAGTAACCCCAACATTTTGAACATCTCACGCAAGAACCGTATCGCCAGAGGCGCCGGAGTGGATATTACAGAAGTAAATCGTCTTGTGAAGCAGTTTGAGCAGAGCAAGAAGATGATGAAACAGATGCCGGGATTAACAGGCGGCAAGATGAATATGGGAAAAAGAGGCGGCTTTAAGCTTCCCTTTTAATAAATAACAATAAATTTTCAGAAAGATAATTGGAGGAAAACAAAAATGGCAGTTAAGATCAGATTAAGAAGAATGGGACAGAAGAAAGCACCTTTCTATAGAATCGTAGTAGCAGATTCCCGCTGCAAACGTGACGGAAGATGCATCGCAGAGATCGGAACATATGATCCGAATCTTGATCCAAGCGTATACAAAATCGATGAAGAGGCAGCTAAAAAAATGGCTTGCAGCTGGTGCTCAGCCTACAGAGGTAGTTGCTAAGCTTCTTAAACTTGCCGGAATCGAGAAATAATACCTGACAGATTTGGATCTGTGGCCTCAATGAGGCAGGAGCAAGGAGGTATGTAATGAAACAACTTGTAGAAGTAATTGCAAAATCTCTTGTTGAAAATCCGGATGAAGTAGTCGTTACTGAGACTGAAAAAGACGACGCGATTGTTGTTGAACTGAAGGTCGGACCGGCCGATATGGGTAAGGTTATCGGAAGACAGGGCAGAATTGCCAAGGCAATCCGTACTGTTGTGAAAGCGGCTTCTTCAAAAAGCAGCAAAAAAGTGATTGTAGATATTCTGCAATGAAAAAGAGACAGGAGCTGTGGATTCCATGGCTCCTGTTTTTACTCTGAAAGGGAGCAAAAATGGAAGATTTATTAAAGGTAGGAGTTATTACAACGACCCATGGCGTCCGTGGTGAAGTAAAAGTTTTTCCGACAACGGATGACGCAGAGCGTTTTCTTGATATTGAATATGTGCTTCTGGATACAGGAAAAGAGCTTCGCAGACTGAATATTCAGAATGTAAAGTTTTTTAAAAATCTTGCGATCCTGAAGTTTGAAGGCATTGACAACATCAATGATATTGAAATGTATAAGGGCCGTGAGCTTTGGATCCCACGTGAAGAGGCACAGGAGCTTGGCGAGGACGAATATTATGTGGCGGATCTCATCGGAATGGAGGTACTTCTGGAGAATGGGGAGAAATTCGGAGTGCTCCGTGATGTGATGGAGACCGGCGCCAATGATGTTTATATTGTAGATCGTGTGGATGGCGAGGAAATCCTGCTTCCTGCGATCCATGACTGTGTTCTTGATGTGGATGTGGAAAAAAATACCATGACTGTACATTTGATGAAAGGGCTTGTTTAAATGAATTATCATGTACTTACATTGTTTCCGGAAATGATCGAGAACGGAATGAACACAAGTATTACAGGCCGTGCCATTACAAAGGGACTGTTATCACTGGAAGCGATCAATATACGGGATTTTGCATTCAATAAGCACCAGAAGGTAGATGATTATCCTTATGGCGGCGGAGCCGGAATGCTGATGCAGGCGGAGCCGGTATATCTGTCTTATGAATCCATTGCAGAACGTATTGGAAGGAAACCTCGCGTGATCTTTCTGACTCCTCAGGGAAAAACCTTCAATCAGGATATGGCAAAAGAGTTTGCCCTGGAAGAAGACCTGGTTTTCCTCTGTGGTCATTATGAGGGAATTGATGAGCGTGTTCTGGAAGAAATCGTAACAGACTATGTTTCCATTGGTGATTATGTACTTACCGGTGGAGAACTTCCGGCTATGGTCATGATGGATTCTATTTCCAGAATGGTACCAGGTGTTCTGAATAATCAGGAATCCGGTGAGACGGAATCCTTTTCCGGGAATCTTCTGGAGTATCCCCAGTACAGCCGCCCGGAGGAATGGCATGGCAAAAAGGTTCCGGAGGTGCTGCTTTCCGGACACCATGCCAATGTGGATAAATGGAGAAGAGAGCAGTCTATCATCCGTACAGCCAAATGGAGGCCGGATCTTTTACCAAAAGCTGATCTGACCAACAAAGAGTGGAACGAGGTCCGCAGGCTTCGCAAACAGTGGAAAGAGGAAGTGGAAAAATAATTATGAAAACATCAGATTTTTATTATGATCTGCCACAGGAACTGATCGCTCAGGATCCGCTGGAGGACAGAAGTTCTTCCAGACTGATGCATCTGTCCCTGAAAGATGGAAGTATCGAACATCGTCATTTTACCGATATATTGGATTACCTGCATAAGGGAGACTGTCTTGTGATCAATGATACCAAGGTTATCCCGGCACGTCTTTATGGTCACAAGGAAGAAACAGGAGCGCTGATCGAGATCCTGCTTCTGAAACGCCGCGAAAATGATATCTGGGAGTGTCTTGTAAAGCCGGGAAAAAAAGCACGTCCCGGTGCAAAGATCACTTTTGGTGACGGTATCCTGAAGGGTGAGATCATTGATATTGTAGATGAGGGAAACCGTCTGATCCAGTTCCATTATGAGGGGATTTTCGAAGAGATCCTGGATCAGCTGGGAGAAATGCCGTTGCCGCCGTATATTACCCACAAGCTGAAGGATAAGAACCGTTATCAGACTGTATATGCAAAGAATGAGGGATCTGCTGCCGCACCTACCGCAGGACTTCACTTCACGCCGGAGCTTCTTGAGAAAGTAAAGGAGAAGGGTGTGAATATTGCACATGTAACTTTGCATGTAGGTCTCGGAACCTTCCGCCCGGTAAAGGTGGATGATGTAGAAAAGCATCATATGCACTCGGAGTTTTATATTGTAGAAGAAGATCAGGCAAAACTGATCAATGATACAAAGAAAAACGGCGGAAGAGTGATTTCTGTGGGAACTACCAGCTGCCGTACCCTGGAGTCCGCAGCCGGAGAGGATGGAATCGTGAAGGCCGGAAGCGGATGGACAGAGATCTTTATCTATCCTGGATATAAATTCAAAGCTATCGATGGACTGATCACTAATTTCCATCTGCCGGAGTCCACGCTTCTGATGTTAGTTTCAGCCCTTGCCGGAAAAGAACATATTATGGCTGCTTATGAAGAAGCTGTGAAGGAAAGATATCGTTTCTTCAGTTTCGGGGATGCCATGATGATCGAATAAGATTTAAAATTACTTTTTATATAAATAATATCCCAACGGATCGCAGCATGGAAACATGCATTATTACAGGATCTGTTGGGATATTATTTTTTGTTATGCTATTTATTCTTCACTGTCAGAGCCTTCCGATGTAGCGGATGAAGAATCCGCGGCAGGAATCGCAGCACTGCGTTCCTCTATCTTGGATTTGATCCTGGATGCCTCATCTCCGGATGCAGGAGTTGGCTGATAATTGTTGTAGCCATCTGCGGAAGAAATAGAACAGGGAATGATATTGGTCACGTTATCAGCCTGTACGCCTTCTGAGGTGACAGTGAAGGTCTGCTGGAAGATCATGGTGTCCATATCACTTGGAGAACTGTTTCCTCCAAAACAGAAATTGCCAAGACTGTAGACGATGTTTTTTCCTTTATAGGTTTCGATTCCCTGGAGTACGTGCGGATGATGGCCGCATACCAGATCTGCACCTTCATCGATAGCAAGACGGCCAAGGGTCATCTGATTGGTATCAGGAACTGTTTCGGTCTCATTGCCCCAGTGGAAGATCACAACTATAAGCTCTGCTCCATCTGCTTTGACCTTTGCGATATTATCTTTCAGCTGCTGTTCGCGCCCAAGATGATCCTTCAGCTCATAAATTCCGACAAGACCAACTTTGATCCCCTTGATGTCCATAACCGCAGTATCATCATAACCGAAGTGTGTAATGCCCGCATTGTCCAGAGCAGTCAGAGTATCCGTGTAGCTCTGCTCTCCGTAATCGTGGCTGTGATTGTTTGCAGTGTTTACGGCTTCAACGGAACCGCTGGTGAGTATCTGAGCATATTCGGCGGGTGCTTTAAATGCAAAGGTTTTATCTTCTCTGGCATCGGAATCAGTGAGAGTTCCTTCAAAATTGGCGATCGTCAGGTCATCTGCCTCAAAGATGCTTTTTACATTCTTAAAGAAATAATCTTTGCCGTTGTTATCGTAGCATGCGTTCAGACTTGTGTCATAATCAAAGGTCTCATCGGTACCCAACGTGCAGTCCCCGACTACGCTGAGCGTCAGTGAAACGGGATCTTTCACAGCAGCAGCTTCTTCTTTTGCCTTTTTTTGCGGCCTCCTCTTCCTGGGCCTTTTGCAAAGCGGCGGCTTCTGCAGCTTTCCGGGAAGAAATGCATGCACGTGCGGAAAAAATGATCACAAGAACAAGTATGATCAGGATCCCGCCAGCTGCAAGAAACATTTTCTGACGGCGTACCTGGTAATATCTGGATTTTTTGCTGATGTCATTCCTGCGAGTCCCGGTGGAATGTGAACGGGAATTACGGGATGCAGAACCAGAATGCTTCCGCCGTGCTTCCCGTGCTCTGGCGGCTTCTCTGCGTGCCTGCTCTGGATCATGGCCATGAGGCGGCCGCCTTTGATTGTCGTTTGCCATTCTTTTTCTCCTTCGTATGTAAAGATATCTTTATTATAGAAAGAATGGTAAGTATTGTAAAGAAAGAATCGCGGACTTTTCAGAAAAAGAAGTTTTTGATATAATAATTAGGCCAAAAGGCAGAAATATAAACTACAGGGAGATGGTGCTGATATGATATTATATATCGGAAATCATACAAGTTCGTCCAAAGGCTATGCTGCCATGGGGCGTCAGATGCTGAAAAACGGTGGAAACACGTTTGCTTTTTTTACCCGCAATCCCAGAGGAGGCAAGGCAAAAGAGATCGATCCTGCAGATGTGGAAAGATTTCTGGAGCTTTCCAGGGAAAATCATTTTGGAAAGCTGGTGGCACATGCACCGTATACCATGAATGCCTGTGCCGCAAAAGAAAATCTGAGAGATTTTGCAAGAGAGATCATGGCAGATGATCTGAAACGTATGGAATATACACCGGGAAATTATTATAATTTTCACCCGGGCAGTCATGTAGGGCAGGGAACTGAGACGGGAATTACCAAAATTGCGGAAATCCTCAATGATGTCCTTACAGAAGAACAGAGTACGACCGTCCTTCTGGAAACTATGTCCGGCAAGGGTTCGGAAGTAGGAGCAACGTTTCAGGAGCTTCGTGATATCATTGACAGGGTGGAAAAAAATAATAAACTGGGTGTCTGCCTGGATACCTGTCATGTATGGGATGGCGGTTATGATATTGTCCATGATCTGGATGGTGTTCTTGATGAGTTTGACCGGGTGATCGGCCTTTCCAGATTGAAGGCTGTTCATCTTAACGACAGTATAAACGGACTGGGCAGTCATAAGGATCGTCATGCAAAGATCGGCGAAGGTCAGATCGGCCTGGATGCACTTGTGAATGTGGTGTGCCATCCGGCTCTTGAGGGAATTCCCTTTATTCTGGAGACACCAAATGATGATGAAGGATGGAAAAGAGAAATTGCACTTTTACGAGAACGATATTCCATGAAAGGAGATTGATCCATGAAAAAGTTCAGATATTTTATCCTGGTGCTTGCTGGGGTGGCAGCGATGATGCTGGGAGGATGCAAAGATAAGGAAAAATATGATGAATCCGCTTTTCAGGATGACCTGGAACCTTTGAGTGAGGATGAAGTGGAGGCCATGGACCAGAATGGTGACGATGAGATGGCAGTAGCTGATGAAAGCGACCTGGAGCAGCTGCAGGATTCTGAAAATGCTGCAGGAGCAGGAGATACAGATGGGTCCGATTCATCGGATGCAGCAGACTCGCAGAGCGAAAAGAAACTGGATGAAAATGGCACCTATACAGATAAAGATGAAGTGGCCCAGTACATTTATGAGTATGGCCATGTACCCTCCAATCTTACTGCTGCAGACTATGATAATGCAGACAGTATGCTTCCGGTAGAGGAGGGCGTCACCTATCAGCAGTGCAGCCTCGATGATGCAGGGAAACAGAAGCTGATCTTCACTCAGGATGCAAAGCGCATTTATTACACAGACGATGACGGACAGTCTTTTGACGAGATCTATTAAAATCAAAAGAACAAAATAAGCCCCCGGATACAGATAAACGATCAGTATCCGAGGGGCTTATTTTGTGTGTCAGGGCTGAGACCGATCAGTGGACCAGATTTTTCATTTCAGCTCCAACCATAAAAGCTTTTGCGTTTTCCAGGGTTGTCTCCGCAATATTGGTCAGTGCTTCTACCGTAAAGAATCCCTGATGTGAGGTCATGGTCACATTTGGGAAGGACAGAAGACGCTGGATCGTGGAAGTGGGAAGAATGCTGCTTGACATGTCTTCATATACATATGCGGATTCTTCTTCGTAAACATCCAGACCAACGGCGAAGAATTTGTGATCACGGATACCTGCGATCAGATCATCTGTTTTGATCAGTCCACCTCTGGAGGTATTTACAAGGATCACACCATCTTTCATTTTTGCAATCGTTTCGGAGTTGATCAGATGCTCTGTTTCCGGAGTCATCGGACAGTGCAGACTGATCAGATCACTGGTGGAAAGAAGTTCATCCAGTGAAACATACTCCAGAAAGTCAAGATTTTTATTAGGGAAAAGATCATAAGCAATTACCTTCATGCCAAAGCCGCGACAGATTTTTGCCATTGCCTGACCGATTTTTCCGGTGCCGATGATGCCGGCAGTTTTCTGATAAAAGTTAACGCCCATGAGACCGTTCAGTGCAAAGTTGTTTTCACGGCATTTGATATATGCCTTGTGGGTGTGCCGGTTGGCGGTAAGAGCCAGTGCCATGGCGTGTTCGGCAACTGCTTCCGGAGAATAACCGGGAACACGTGCCACCTGGATCCCGCATTTTGCTGTAGTTTCCAGATCAACATTATTGTATCCGGCACAGCGCATCAGGATCAGTTTTACACCCTGGCGGTGAAGTTCTTCAATGACCGGTGCGCCGAGATCTGCATTTACAAATGCACAGATGGCATCGTAGCCGTGGGCAAGAGCTGCGGTTTCTTCATGGATATTTGCTTCAATGAATTTAATTTCAATACCTGGATAAGATGGAAGCAGCTTCTCAAAAAATTTCCCTATCGTAGCTCTTGGTGTCATAAAACAAAATTTTCATAATCGTTGCTCCTCTCTGGAAATAATTATTTTCCGAAAAAATAATACCATAATAGTAGGAATTTGGAAAGTGGGGAAAGCGATAAAATTTATCAAAAAATGGTTTTGTTTGGAATTATGATATCCATAATAAATAAAATTATACGAAATACAAAAAAGAGAGCATTTTATGCACTGTCATCTGATGGAACAGATGTTGTGATACATGAAAATGCTCTCTGTCTGGATATGAGATAATTATTCAGCCAGACTATAAAGATCAGAATAGAATTCCGGATAGGAGATGTTGACACATTCTCCAATTTTTGATGGAAAGTGTTCTCTCACAAAGCAGTCCTGCTACTGCAAAAGACATGGCTACACGGTGATCCAGATGAGAATCGATCTCTGCGCCATGAAGGGCTTTTCCACCATGAATGATCATGCCATCTTCGGTTTCCTGGATATCTGCGCCCATTTTCCGAAGATTTTCCGTCATAACCTGGATGCGGTCGGACTCTTTGACACGAAGCTCCTGTGCATCCCGGATAACAGTGGTTCCTTCTGCAAAAGCTGCCATAACGGCGATCATCGGAAGTTCATCGATCAGAGTAGGAATGATCGCGCCTTCTATTGTGGTCCCGTGAAGCGCAGAGGAGCGGATCAGAAGATCGGCAGTAGGTTCACCCTCTGTGGTTTCATTGAGGAGAGTGATATCTGCTCCCATGGCCCTGCATACACGGAGGATGCCGTCACGGGTCGGGTTGATCCCCACATTTTTCAGAAGGATCTCACTGTTGGGAACAAGAAGACCTGCTGCGATAAAATAAGCTGCAGAAGAGATATCTCCCGGAACCAGGATCTCACGTCCGTAAAGAGATGGGTCCGGTTTGATGGATGCTGTTGTTCCCTCTGCGGTTACATTGGCGCCAAAGTAATTCAGCATGATCTCCGTGTGATTTCTGGAAAGGACCGGTTCTGTTACACGAGTAATGCCGTCAGAGTACATTCCGGCAAGAAGTACGCAGGATTTTACCTGGGCAGATGCTACCGGAGAATTGTAGTGGATGGCATGGAGCTTTCTTCCGGAGATCTTAAGCGGTGCACATCCGTTTCCGTTGAGACTTATGATATCGGCACCCATTTGGGAAAGCGGAGTCATGATCCGTTTCATAGGGCGTTTCTGGATGGAAGCATCGCCGGTAAGCTCTGATACAAAGTTCTGTCCTGCAAGGATCCCGGAGATGAGACGGGTGGTAGTGCCGCTGTTGCCGACATCAAGAGTCTCTGATGGAGCACTGAGACCATGGAGACCTTTTCCGTGGACCAGGATCTCTCCTTCTGTATTTTCAATGTTAATACCCATTTTCCGGAAACAGGAAATAGTGGAGAGACAGTCTGCACCCTCCAGAAAATTTGTGATTTTGGTAGTGCCTTCTGCAAGAGAGCCGAACATGACAGCTCTGTGAGAAATGGATTTATCTCCGGGAATGGCAAGAGAGCCGGATAATTTTTTTGCTTTTTTGATTTCCATATTAGTACCTGCCTGTATTGTTATTTTTGAAATACATGGCAGCAGATCGGATATCTGCTGCCGTTTATATATCAGCGTTCGCAGATCTTGTAATTACGTTTTGTAAGAAGCACTTTAGCCTGCTCCAGAGCTGCGTCTGTATAAAAATTCGATCTTCAGAACGCCATCTTCAAATTCTCGGTTGTGGATAATACCGAATTTTTGATGCTGACCTTTTCTGTTGCAAGGATGGTTGCAATGGTTGCAATGGCACCGGCCTCATCTGCCACATCGATATAAAGGACATAGGAGCGGGGGATCAGGCTGTTGTCTACAATGTCAATGGAGTCACGGTAATCCTTGGAGCTTGCAAACATGTCAAAGATGTTGTCGGCTTCTTTGTTGTCAATGGAACAGCGGATCTGGATCAGCATACGGATAAATTCATCCAGAACCGTGGAAATGTTTTTCTGATTTTCCAGACAGATCTGTTCCCACATAACCGGTGAAGAAGAGGCAATACGTGTGATATCACGGAAACCGCCGGCTGCGATCATTTTCATATACTGGGCGTCGTTATCCAGAAGATTTACAAGATTTACAAGAGCGGAGGCTACGATATGAGGAAGGTGGCTGACTCCTGCCGTGATGAAATCATGTTCTTCTGCAGTGATAACAAGGGGGATCGCACCAAGAGAGGAGATCAGTTCTGTGAAATCAGAAATTTTTTCCAAAGCAACTTCTCCTCCCGGAGTGATGATATAATAAGCATTTTCCAGAAGATGATCACTGGAATTGGAAAAACCGCTGCGTTCGGAGCCTGCCATAGGATGACCGCCGATGAAGCGTCCTTCAAGTCCGAGCTCGGTTACTTTTTCGTGGATAACGCTTTTTACACTGCCTACATCTGTGAGGATACAGTTCTTTCCAAGAGAATCTTTGATCTTTTCCATGTATTCCACATTAAATTCTACAGGTGCACAGAGAAAAAGATAATCACAGTTATATAACTGCTCATCGTCAATATCACAGATCCCGTTGATCACGTTTAAACTGACTGCCTCTGCCAGAGCACTTCTGTCTTTGTCAAAGGCAAGCAGGCGATAATCCGGGTGAAATTTTCGTATGGTTCTGGCAATGGAGCCGCCGATCAGTCCAAGGCCGATAAAACCTATGGTTTTCATAGTACTTCAGAGTCCTTTCAGGTTACTTTTTACTTTTATTCTTTAATAGTGTAAATCACGACTATATTGTAAAAGAAAGTGTGAAAAATGTCAACAATGTTAGCGGAAACAGGAAGGCCATTTTATAGCTGTTTACCGTAATGTTTTGCGAACAGGGAAGAGTAATAGAAAGTTACTGTTCATTGGTAATATTCCGCGAAGCGTGTTGCTGAGAACGGAGTGAACAGTAACAATAGAAAAAGGCTTGAGAAATCAGAGATTTCGGACGTATAATATAATAAGAAAAAATCAATATAAGATACAGAGGAGAATTTAGCATGAAATATCAGTCAGTAATGGATC
>ENA-OQET01000671-OQET01000671.1-human-gut-metagenome-genome-assembly--contig:-NODE-671-length-17280-cov-2.035854_pt1 | contig 17280 bp, 22 predicted proteins | sample MGYA00242800_ERZ504645 | MGnify/ENA primary metagenome ERZ504645 (study PRJEB26092, sample SAMD00036308) | human gut metagenome | host: Homo sapiens | study: EMG produced TPA metagenomics assembly of... | reverse complement strand
GACTCCGACTTGCATTTGGCGGCGCAGCACAGTTGATTTTGGTGATAACGACCGGAGTTCTTGGTTAACTTATGGCAAAATCATTGGTGCCGGAATACCGGTAGGTGCATATGGCGGAAGAAGAGATGTGATGGAATTGGTTGCTCCGGCAGGAAAAGTATATCAGGCAGGTACTTTAAGCGGAAATCCGGTAGCTATGGCTGCCGGGCTTACCCAGCTGAAATATTTGTATGACCATCAGGAAATTTACACGGAACTGGAGAAAAAGGGAGAGCTTCTCTACGGTGGAATGGGAAAAATCGTGAAAGAAAAAAGGTCTGAATTACCAGATGAATTATGTGGGCTCTCTTGGAAGCCTGTTCTTTACGGGACAGCCTGTTGTAGATTATGTTTCTGCAAAATCTTCTGACACAGTGGCATTTGCAGAATATTTCAAAAAAATGCTGAATATGGGAATTCATATGGCTCCGTCCCAGTTTGAAGCCATGTTCCTGTCAGCGGCTCATACAGATGAAATTATTATGGAAACTCTGGATGCAGTAAAGCTTGTTCTTTGAAAATGTGTGTGGTATAATTTAGACACAATTACATAAAAGAAACCAGAATACGAGTTGCTGTAATAAAATGCGGCTGTAATAAATGAACCGTGGCAGAGGATTTACTGATATAGAGGATGCAGTAATATTCAGAGCTGCACAGTGACCCGCTACGCTGTAAAAAAGATCGGAAGAACAGCGTGAACGGACGGTTTCCAGAAAGAGACTGTAGGAGGCTAGACAAATGGGTAAGAAATATGTGGCTTATGTAGGAACCTATACTCACGGAACCAGCAAGGGAATTCAGGTTTATGACGTGAACCTGGAAGAAGGTACTCTCACAGAGAGAAGTGAAGTGGAAGTTAGTAATGCGTCTTATACCGCAGTATCCAAGAATGGAAAATACCTTTATTCTATCGAGGATGAGGGTGTTGCAGTATTCAAGCGTGATCATAATGGCGATTTGGCACGTATCAACAGCGTGGATATTGATGGCATGAGAGGTTGTTTCCTTGCTACAGACGTAGATGGCAAAATATCTTTACGTAGCAGGTTATCACGATGGAAAGGTAACCGTTGTACACACTCATAAGGATGGACGTCTTGGAAGTGTTATGGACGGTGTTTTCCACACTGGTCTTGGAAGTGTTGCAGAGCGTAACTTCCGTCCTCACGTAAACTGTGTACGTCCTACTCCGGATAATAAAATATCTCTGCGCAGTAGATAATGGAATTGACCAGATCAAGGTTTACCGGATCAATAAGCGCACAGATAAGCTGGAGCTTGTTGATATTGTCCGCTGCCCGAGAGAGAGCGGACCGCGTATTATCCGTTTCAGCGCAGATGGACGTTATGCATATGTTCTGTTTGAGCTGAGCAATGAGATTAAAGTGTACAGCTACAATGGAGAGGGTGATACTCCGGAGTTTGAGCTGCTTCAAAGTGTTTCCACCCTTGCGAAGAAGGAAGACGGAAGCGTATCTCATAATGCCGCATCAGGTCTTGCTCTTGCACCGGATGCAAGCATTTATTCGCACTACAGCAGGTGAGAATACAGTAGGTATGTTTGAGGTAGATGGTGAGACTGGTCTTCTGGATCGTAAATTTGTTCTTCCTGTAAGTGGTGATTATCCGAAAGACCTTGTTATTTTCCCGGATAATCAGCACATTGCCGTTGCCAACCACTCCAGCAACAGCATTACAACCTTCAAGGTTGACTACGAGAAGAACATCATTATGATGAAGGGCAAACCACGTAAGATCGAGACCCCGAACTGTATCAATATCTGGCCGGTACCGGATGGAGAGGATATTGAGGATATAGAGGCCTGATAAATTCTGATTGACAAACAGGAAATGCTGTATTATACCTTTTTTGATGTTGTGTTGAGAATTGAATAAAACGACCATTTTGGTGCCTGGTGGAAATTAAAATAAATTCTAGCAGGTCAAACGGGAAACAGGTGAAAATCCTGTGCTATGCCGTAGCTGTAACAGTTGAGTAAGCTTTCGAAACCACTGAATTTTTATCGGGAAGGGAAAGCATTATGATGACACTGGAGCCAGAATACCGGCCAGAATGAAGAACTTTTGCTGCGGGGCACGGTATAGGGGTTGGTTTTATATAACAGGATTATTATGTCATTAAGCCGCTGCGTTAGCAGCGGCTTTTTCACGCTTTTATTACATGAATTCCCTGATTTGGCAGAAGTTTATGCTATTGGAAAGGATAAACACAAATGGCAGAATTGTTAAAGAATATTCAGTCATATTGGGATATGAGAGCTGGAGGATTTTCAGATGCCAGTATGGAAGAAAGAAAAACAGAACCTGGAGAGAGATGGGGAAAATATTTTCAAAAATTCTCTTAAAACGGGATGCCATGTATTAGATGATGGGTGTGGCGCTGGCTTTTTTACCACTTTGCTTGCTTCGATGGGATTTCAGGTGACTGCGGTAGATTATAGCACAAAAATGCTGGAAGAAGTCAGAAGAAATCTGGAGACAGAAGGACTTAAAGCAGAACTTCATCAGATGGATGTGCAAAGCTTAGAATTTGCTGATAATTCCTTCGACGCAGTGGTATCAAGAAACGTATTCTGGAACCTGGAGCATGCAGATAAAGCTTATGAGGAAGCGTACAGGGTTCTAAAAAAAGATGGAATTCTAATTCTGGAAGATGGAAATTATTATCGCCGGTTTTTTTAGTGATAAGTATCAGAAAGCCTATGATGAGTTTCAGCGGGGACATGAAAAAGAAGAACAAGGGTGCCATGCGCGACATAATAAAGAAAATGTAGATTTTTCCATTATGGATGAAATTGCAAAGAAATTGCCAATGAGTCAGGTAGATCGACCTGCCTGGGATTTTAATAAACTTGTAGAAACAGGATTTCATAAAATACAGGTGGAAATAGCTGGCAGCCCTTTACCGATGAGTTTTTGTATTGTAGCACAGAAAGGCTGAAAAAGTGAAAAGAGAGATTATAAAACGACTGATTTCACTTGTGATTATTTTGTTTTGGGCTGTCTCTGATGACCTTTGGACTTACATATATTTTGCCGTCAAATCCAGCTGAACAGCTGGCAGAATCTATGGGTGCAGGTCATGACCGGGAGGTAATCGCAAAGATTGAAGAAAAATACGGATTAGACAAATCTTTTGGAGAGCAGTATGTGAACTGGCTGAAGGGTGCGTTACATGGCGATTTCGGAATGTCGGTAAAATATGCACAGCCCGTTTCCCAGGTATTAGGAAGAAAACTCCCCAATACGGTTAAACTGGCAGTTGCATCGTTTATTCTGATGATATTAATTTCTTTTCCGTTAGGAAATTTTATCAGCAGTATATAAGGATAAAAAGGCTGATTATATTATTCGGTTTATGTCTTTTATTGGAATTTCACTGCCTAGCTTCTGGGTTGGTATGATGATGATCTATTTTTTTGCAGTTAAGATGCACTGGCTGCCTGTGGGGGGATCAGATTCTTTTAAAAGTCTGATCATGCCGTCTGTAACACTTTCGTTAAGCATGAGTGCGTACTACATAAGACGGATCAGGGCGGTAATGGTCGAGCAGATGAATGAGGAATATATAAATGGCTGTCAAGCAAGGGAATTGGAAGGTTTCGTACAATTTCTTTCATGTGCTGCCAAATTCCCTGCTTACTGTAGTGACAATGCTCGGCATGTCATTTGGAGGATTACTTGGTGGAACAATGATCGTTGAAACGGTCTTTAGCTGGAATGGAATCGGCAGCGCAGCAGTGGCATGCGATTTCCGGCAGAGATTACCAGCTGAATCCAGGGATATGTTATGTGGATGGGATGTATTTATGTACTGGTGAATCTTTTGGTAGATATATCTTACCAGTGGCTTGATCCAAGAATTAGAAGAGGAGCCCTGCAACATGAAGAGTAAGAAAAAATTATGGATTCGTTTTGTGATTATAATGGCATTTGCAGTGCTTTTCTTATTATTTGCATTGTTCGCGGGAAAATTGCACCTTATGATCCGTTGGAAACACACTATACAGACCTTCTGAAAGCGCCATGCAAACAGTATCTCATGGGAACTGATCAGATGGGAAGGGATATAATTTTCGAGAATTCTTTAACGGAGGAAAAACATCACTTTTGATCGCATTTGTTGTGACAGCGATCATTTCCGTTGTAGGAATTCTTATCGGGACAATAGCAGGCTTCTGGGAGGCGCTTTTGATGCTGTTTTAATGCGTTTATCTGACATGCTGATGGCCTTTCCTGGTTCCATTTTTACAATTGCACTTGTAAGCTTTCTTGGTACAGGACTTCCAAATCTGATTTTGGCAATGACCATAACAGGATGGACTTATTATGCAAGAAATTAGCCGGTCATTAGTGCTTTCCATTAAAAAAATAATACATATATAGAGCAGGCAAGACTGGGAGGCGCTAATAATTTCCGGATTATGACAGGTTATATTATTCCAAATGTCATGCCTTCGCTGTTAGTAAATATTACGCAGGATATTGGAAGTAAACTTTTGACCATTGCAGGTCTTTCCCTGCTGGGGCTTGGTTCCCAGCCACCTACACCGGAGTGGGGATATATGCTGTCTGAGGGAAAAGACTATATGTATTCGGCACCCTGGATGCTTATGGCACCTGGTATTGTTATTTTAATAAATGTAATCATATTTAATTTACTTGGAGACAGTATTCAGGATCTGATGAATCCGAAAAGAAAAAATTAAGAATGTTTACTCTTTAAAATAAAGAGTTGAACATAGATATAGTTTAACAACAGGAGGAGAAATAAAAAATGAGAAAACGGTTAGTATCTTTATTGTTTGCAGGAATTATGGCATGCAGCGTAATAGGAAGCGGTGTTACTACATTTGCAGCCGAAAATGACAGTCACATTAATCTGGCACTTTTCACCTACATCGAAGGCATGGATCCTGCAACAGACTGGTGCGGATGGAATCTTACACGCTGTGGTGTAGGAGAAACTCTTGTGACTGTAAATGAAAATATGGAAATTGTAGGACAGTTAGCTGATGAGTGGGAGCAGGTTGATGATACAACTTATCGTTTTCATATCCGCCAGGGAGTAAAATTCAGCAATGGTACCGAGCTGACACCAGAGATCGTAAAGGATTCTATCCAGAGATCTATTGATAATAACTCTCGTGGAGGAGATCTTAAAATTGCAAACATCGAAGTAGATGGAGAGAATGTAGTATTTACTACAGATGGTGCATACAGTGCTTTTGTTTCACAGCTTACAGAGCCGATGACAGTTATTGTAGACACCACAGCTGATACAAGCAATTATGATACTATGCCAATCTGTACAGGACCTTATGCAGTGTCTGAGTATGTATCTGAAGAGAAGATTGAGCTTGTGGCAAATGAGAACTACTGGGATGGAGCACCGGAAATCAAGAGCATTACTGTAAAGAATATCGGAAGTGATACAAAGGTAGATGCAATGCTTTCCGGAGATATTGACCTTGCACAGGGACCGGATGCAACAGCTCTTAATCGTGTGGAAAATAATGACGATATCAACATTGTAAAAGTAACCGGAACAAGAGAGAATGATTTCGAATTAAACTGCCGCGAGGGAAATCCCCTTTCTGATAAGAACCTTCGTCTTGCACTGTCCTATGCAGTAGATCGTGATGTTGTAGCACAGGTAGCAGGAAATGGTTATTCTTCTCCAATCAGCACAGCATTCCCGCCATCTGTAGGATACGATTCTGAAGATGTAAACGGACAGGTTTATGATCTGGATAAGGCAAAAGAATGCCTTGAGGCAGCAGGCTACAGCGATTCTGACGGAGATGGAATTGTGGATAAGGATGGAGAGAATCTGTCCCTTACAATTTCTATTGCCAATGGTTCTTCAACAGCAGTAAGTGAGACTTTACAGGATTATGATGGAAGCAGATCGGAGTTGATGTACAGATTGAAATGCTGGAGAATGTAAGTGACAAACGTGCTTCTGGTGATTTCGATATGCTGGTATCTCCAAACTGGCAGACTGTAAATGCTGGTGATGGTCAGAAATATCTTATGAACCGCTGGTCTGATGGAGGAAGTGACAATTACAGCGGATATCACAGTGATGAATTCCAGTCTGTTCTGGATAAACTGGATGCTGCATTTACTCAGGAGGACCGTGTAAGCGCATTTGTAGAAGCCCAGCAGATCCTGGCAGATGATGCCCCGGCAATCTGGATGTATGCAAATGATAACGTGACTCTTGTAAACAGTAAACTTGAGAATGTAACAGTATTCCCAATTGACTATTATCTTGTAACAAACAAGTGGACATTAGCTGAATAATTATGGATATTCTGAAATATTGAGAACTGTACGATTCGCTATCAGGAGCAGGAAGCGGCAGTAGAGCATGTTTCTCTTTCTGTAGGAGAGCAGGAAATCGTCAGTAATCGTAGGTGAAAGTGGAAGTGGAAAAACAACTTTAATTCGTGCTATTCTCGGAATTTACCTCCTGGCGGGACAGTGACAGAGGGGAAAATCTTATTTCAGGGAAAAAATATTTTGGAATTAGATGAGACGTCTTTACAAAAGCTCCGGGGAACGGAAATTGCAATGATCTTTCAGGATGTTGGAGCATCATTGGATCCCATACGGATTGTAGAGTCTCAATATCGGGAATCTATTCTAGCGCACAGGAAAATGGCAAAGGCTGACTGTCGGTCACTGGAAAAAGAAATGCTGGCAAAAATGCATCTGACAGATCCGGAACGTGTAATGGTATCTTATCCTTTTGAGCTTTCCGGCGGGATGAAACAGCGTGTTGGAATTGCAATGTCAATGACTGCAAGACCAAGACTTCTTCTTGCAGATGAGCCTACTTCTGCATTGGATGTGACAATTCAGGCAGAAGTGGTACGAGAAATGAAGAAGCTTCGGGAGCAGTATGAAACTGCAATTATTCTTGTGACACATAACATGGGAGTTGCTTCTTACATTTCAGATAAGATCGGTGTGATGTGCAAGGGTGAGCTGGTGGAATTTGGAAAAAGAGATGATGTGATCTTTCATCCGAAGCACGAATACACCAAAAAACTTCTGGCGGCAGTGCCAAGGCTGGAGGGAAAACGATTTGCAAAATGATACGATTCTCCTGGAAGTGAAAAATCTGAATAAGACATTTCCAGTGAAAAAAGAAAAATTATATGCAGTAAGTCATGTTAGTTTTCCCTCAAAAAAGGTGAATGCCTGGGGATTGTGGGTGAAAGTGGATGCGGGAAAAGTACAGTGGCGAGAATGATTGCCGGTATCATACCTGTTTCGGGTGGAGAAGTACTGCTGGAAGGGGAAGCTTACATGAACCTAAAGGGCAGTGAAAAAAGACGTTTCCGCCGAAACATTCAGATGGTTTTCCAGGATCCTTTAAGTTCATTTAGTCCAAGAATGAAAGTTGGCACTTATCTTATGGAATCCAGGAGAAACTTTGATGGGATCAGTAAAGAAAATGGTCTTAAGGAAGCGCGCAAACTGCTTCTGGAAGTAGGTCTTCCGGAAGATTTTGTGAATCGTTATCCACATGAGCTTTCGGGTGGTCAGCTGCAGCGTGTGGCTATTGCCAGGGCCATTTCTATTCAGCCTAAACTACTGATCTGTGATGAAGCGACAGGTGCACTGGATGTTTCCATACAGAACCAGATTGCGAAGCTGCTGGTAAAGCTGGTGGAAGAAAAGCAGATCAGCTGTCTGTTTATTGGGCATGACCTGGCACTGGTAAGGAGTGTAAGTCAGAGAATCGCAGTTATGTATCTGGGAAGAATTGTGGAAATTCTGGAGAGTGAGACGCTTGCTGCAAAAGCAGTACATCCATATACGAAAATGCTGCTTGGTTCTGTTTTTGATGTATATTGCGATCAGAATGAGGAAATTGCAGCTGCAAAGGGAGAGCCTCCAAGTCCTCTTGAAGTGCAAAAGGGCTGTGCTTTTGCCGGGCGCTGCAACTGGTGCAGGGAGAAATGTAAAGAAGAACTGCCTCTTTTGCAGGAGATTGAGCCAGGACATAAGGTTGCCTGTTTTCAATTTATGAAATAAAATACTGCTCTGAGCGCAAAAGCTGTCTGGTAGATGCCAGGCAGCTTTTTTTGAGGTGGAATAAAGTTTAATTCCATGCTCGAAGCAGTTTTTGTACCATTTAAGATTTGTTCCAGAAGATATTAGAGCACCTGTACATCCAATGTAAGTTTTGGGAATGACATGATATATCCGACTGATTGGCAGTTTCAATGCCAAAAATGTTGTCGCTGTAAGTGTTCAATTCTACGATGTGTTTTGCACCAGCAAGAAGGATAACATTATTTACAGAGGCAATATCCTGTTCCAGTGCGTCTTCACAATGAAGCTCATGAAGCTTTTCCTGAATCAGATTTTTCCGTGTGGCATTGTAAATAAAGTGGATGGATGACTTTGGGCTTAATGCCTAAATAACCGGAAAGATAATCCACATATCCTCTTAGAACGGATGGTTCGCCTTCCGCGGCATAGCGAAGATCCTTTGGGAAGCCTTTATTTCCCATATTATGTGCAATGAAATAGAAAGCGCGCGAACGGCTTTCTTCAATATAATCTAATGCAGGTTCACAATTTGTTCCGAGCAAAGAGGAAATCCCCCGGACAAATTCTTCGGTGAGGTCAAAACCGATTGGCATTCCTCCGGTCTCGTAAACTGGTATGGGAAAATGGCTGCGGAGATATTCGGCTGTTTTTTTTACAACGCTCCGGGCAGAGTATAATATTGGCGTCTGCCTGAGCAATTGTACGAAAATCAGTTATGGGACAATTCATACCAGCTGCTACATGAACAGAGATTCCGCAAAGCTTCAGTAATTTGGTGATTTCCTTTAAACCGCCTTCCGGGAATTTCTCATGTGCATCAAAACCAAAAAGGTTAATAGATGGAATTTTGGAGGCGTTTTTTATTGGTGCAAGGTTTATCACATAACAATTCCATCAGGCGAACGGTTGCTTCGTCGTATCCGATCATAGAATTTTCTGATAAGCCAGGGGATTCGATAAAAAGGTGTGGAATTCCAAATTCTTTGCTGATGGCATCCAGTTCCGGCTCCAGTGCTTCGCCGAGGAGAGAAGTACCGGGAGTCTGGATTACTGTGAATAAGTCATAACTTCTTTCTGAAAACAGATCGTTTAATGCGCGATGAAGTTGTTCGGCGGTCCCGAAAATATAATCAGAATAGCGGAGATTGGTAGCTGGTATGCGAGGACTGCCGATGCAAAACTGGCTGCGAAGCAACCGGTCATCCATAGCATCTTCCAGTCGAAGCTCATCACCAAGAGTCCATAGATTGGATTTTCGAATCAAAGAATCAACACCACTAAAGGTATAGTAGGTTTTACAGCCAATAGGACCATTTAGGAGAACCAGGTTGTTTTGGATCCCTTCGCATGCAGAGATAACACCCGCAATGTGATCAGGGACAGCGTTTCTCAAATAATGATTTGTCATTTTTCCATCGTCCTTCCAAAGTGTTTTCAAATAAACGGATCCATTTTGCAGCACAATCTGTTCCAGTAAAGAAACCTGTGCTGATATCCCGTGCAAGATTTACGGTGCAGATTTCATCAGGTATGAAAGCCTGTCCCATAAAATCATTCAGGATAATAAGATCTGGCTTTTGTTTTGCAATAGAAGTAAATAATTTATTTTGTGCATTTTCCCAGTCCGCTGAGAATTGATGCTTCCAATCTGCAACGCTGTCTTCTTTACTTCCGATAAGGATAGAATCCAATACATCCAAATCCAGATCATGAGCCAATTCAAGAATCCAATCAATGCTATTGTTCTTTAAGAATAAAATTACTTTTTCCCTTTATACAAAAGTTTGAGGTTGTTAATAGTTTGGGTGTATTGAATGCGGTTTTCTAAAATTACCTGTTCTGTTTCTTTTTCTTTTCCATAAAGTTTTCCTATTTTGCGAAGCCAGGAGGCTGTTTGGGAAAATCCCCTGGGAAGCTCGTTGCAAAGAAAACGGCAACCATATTTTTCTTCAAATATTTTTGCAGTTCATGTCCTAGTTATCATAGCGTGCCATGATCGAATAAGGCGCTTTTAAAAAATTATGGATGTTCTCCATTGATTCTGCGCAGATAAAGCGACAGTTGATTCGGATTCCTATTCTTTTAAATATTTCCTGCAGATTCATAAAAGTACGATCTGTCTGAGAAGAAATTGTATGTTCATAGACAAGATTGATGCAATCAGGTTCTGGCTTTACGTTCGGATCAACAGCTTGAAGAGCAAGCGTTTTGTAGCAAAGTGCCATTCCTTCGTTATAGTCACCGGCTTCGATTCCGTCAGTATGAATAATATACATATCGACACCAAGACTTTTTAATTCTTTTGAAGTGGAACCAGGTCATCGCCACTCATGCCTGGAATACAGGAAGTGACAGTGATAATATTGCGGATTCCGCGTTTCACCATTTGAAAAGCTTTACGCCGTGTCTGTTCTACACCACCGTATACGGCTTCGTTTATGGTGATATCAGTATTCTCAAACTGTCTTGGAACAAAGGCCGGGTAAAGGATTCCGCGTTCATACAATCCTCTTCGTCCGTAGCTGGTAAAACCGTTAATGGCATACCAGGTGCAGCTTTTGGGAGCATGTCCGAGAATTGCGGCATCTTTGATATGAACCGCCAGATCGATAGCACCACGATAAGCACAGCCATATAGCGGAACTCTGCTAAAAGGATCAGATAAAGCTCTCTTTTTCGTGGCAGAAGGCTGTGCGGGAACAGCAGGAATCACGGGAGCAGATGTATGTTTGGAAATTGTAGTGGTAGTGTGGGATAGTCTTTCCCCACGCATAAAAAGCTCCATCTGCTCTTCAGATAAAGGGGCAGCGGCATAAAGAACAGGCTGCGTTTGTAATTTTTGTGCAAGCTCCAGAAAAATATTAGCTTCGGCACTTTTGGGGGATTTTTCAACCAGAGTCATTGCTTCTTTTTCTGCCTGGGTAAAAAGATTACTTCTGGGAATTTCTGCAAGAATTGGAAGATTGACAGCATTGGTAAAGTCTTCTACATATTTGCGATCATCACCGACTCCGCGGCTGTTATAGATGATCCCGGCAATCTGTCTGCCCTGGGGATTAAGATTCTTTATTCCGCACAGAATGTTATTTGCAGCATAAATAGACATAGATTCCCCACTTGTTACAAGAACTACTGCATCGGCATATTGTTTGCGGACAGGAACCGCAAAACCGCCACAGACAACATCTCCTAATACATCATATATGACCTGGTCATATTTTTCTATGGCGTGGTATTTGTTTAAAAAATCAAATGCAGTCAGAATTCCCCGGCCTGCACAGCCCATTCCTGGTCTGGGACCGCCTGCTTCTATGCAACCAGTGTCAAGAAAACCTGGTATTAATACATCTGCCAGGTTTTGTTCATCTTCAGGAGTGTTTAGAAGATAATCGAGGATAGTTGTGATTTTTTGCCCATGGTGTAGAAGACGGGTTGAGTCGTGCTTGGGATCACATCCTATTTGAAGTACTTTACTGTTGCAGACTGCTAAGGCTGCGGTCAGATTCGCACTTATTGTGGATTTCCCAATCCCTCCCTTTCCATAAACTGCAATTTGCATATTGGTCCTCCTCATTATGAAATTCCAAATTACCTTTGATAATGGCATTGGAGACTGTTATTACTTGCTGGAAAAATTTTTAACGACGTTTTTTTCGTAATCTACAGATAAAAATCCTTCACATAATCCATCCGTGCGCTCATATTAGAAAACATAGCATCTACCAGTGTGATGGCGGCCATGGATTCTACTACTACAACGGCACGGGGGACGATTACCGGATCATGGCGGCCTTTGATCTCAATAGAGATATCTTCTCCGGTTGTAGTAACTGTCTGCTGTGGCTGTGCGATAGATGGAGTTGGCTTAACGTGGGCGCGGAGAAGGATTTCACTGCCGTCGCTGATCCCGCCTAAAATTCCACCGGAATGATTGGTGTTTTTTACGATTCTGCCGTTTTCCATATGGAAGCCATCGTTATTCTCGGAACCCCTCATAGTGGAAACCTTGGCACCGTCACCAATCTCTACTGCCTTTACGGCTCCAATAGACATCAGTGCCTGAGCAAAGGCTGCATCAAGCTTACCGAAAACAGGATCTCCGATTCCGGCAGGAACACCGTTTATACGACACTCAATGACACCACCTGCACTGTCATTCTTTCGCATACAGCTCTCTAGATATTTGATCGCATTTTTGGCAGCAACCATATCCGGCATATAGAAGGAGTTTTCTTTGATTACCTCTGGGTGGTAGGTCTGACAGGAAACAGGTCCGATGGAGCTGGTATAAGCCTGCAGAGTGATGCCAAGCTCCTTCAAGATTTTTGCTGCAATAGCACCTGCAGCAACTCTGCCGATGGTTTCACGTCCGGAGGAAACGTCCGCCGCCTCTGTAGTCCCGGATACCATATTTGCTGTCAAAGCCAAAATCAGCATGTCCCGGCCGGTATGTATTTGCAATATTTCCATAATCATGGGAACGCTGATCTTTATTGCGTACGATCATGGAGATCGGGGTTCCGGTGGTCTGTCCTTCAAACACTCCGGAGAGGATTTCTACTTTCGTCACCTTCATTACGGGCAGTAGTATAGCGGCTTTGTCCGGGTTTTCTCCGGTCAAGATAAGCCTGTATATCTGTTTCTGTAAGGAAAAGACCTGCGGGAACACCATCCACTACAGCTTCCAAGCGCTTTTCCATGGGATTCTCCCCAGGTAGTAACCGTGAATTTTTTTCCAAATGTTGACTGACTCATAGGCATAAATCCTTTCTGCTGCTGATCATGGTGCTCAATATGTTTTTTAGCAGCTTAACTGTATCGAATTAAAGTATAAATGTGTCTTTAAAGACATTATAGCGAAATGCAAAAAATTTGTAAACCGAATCTATTAGAATTGACAAAATTTCCTGTACAAATTATAATGGAAAATGTATTTTTTGAGAAACAAGAGATGGAAGGAGTGCAGTTTGTGGTAAGGATTTTTAAGACGATAGAGGGTGCGATCCATCAGATCCAGGAACCACAGGAGGATTGCTGGATTGCGATGACCAATCCCACTGCCACTGAGATCTTTGAAATGTCCGAAAGGTTCGGGATAGAAGTAGATGATCTTCGGGCACCTCTGGATGAGGAGGAACGTTCCCGTATCGAGGTAGAAGATAATTACACTCTGATCCTTGTAGATGTTCCTATGATCGAGGAACGCAATGACAAAGACTGGTATGGCACTATTCCCCTTGGTATTATCGTTACCAAGAAGATGATCTTTACGGTATGTCTGGAAGATACTCAGGTACTCACCAGATTTATGGAGGGAAGGGTACGTAACTTTTTTACCTATATGAAAACCAGATTCATTTTGCAGATCCTGTACCGCAATGCCACTATGTACCTGCATTATCTGCGTATTATAGATAAGAAAAGTGAACAGGTGGAGGAGAAGCTCCACATGTCCACCCGTAATCAGGAACTGATGGAACTGTTGGAACTGGAGAAATCCCTGGTTTATTTTACTACATCTCTTCGGTCGAACGAGGTAGTACTGGAGAAGCTTCTGAAGGTAGAGAGCATTAAGCAGTACCCGGAGGATACGGATCTTCTGGAAGATGTTATCATTGAGAATAAACAGGCAATCGAGATGGCCAATATATACAGCGGTATCTTAAGCAGCATGATGGGTACTTTTGCCTCGGTTATTTCCAATAACCTGAATGTGGTTATGAAGGTTTTGTCCGTTATCACGATTGTAATGAGTATTCCCACTATTGTGTTCAGTGCATATGGAATGAACCTGAGCCCTTCGGGAATGCCGTTTTCTGCTGACAAATGGGGATTTTTAGTGGTGATATTGCTGTCCATACTGGTGAGTATTGTGGCAGCTGTGATTCTGTCCAAGAAGAAATTTTTCTGAGTAGGAGGATTACATGAAATTTATTGATAAGCTGGAACGAAAATTTGGAAGATTTGGTATTCCCAATCTCACAATTTACATGATTGTATGCTATGTGATCGGTTATGCACTGATGATCGTGAATCCAGGCATACTGAACTGGCTGAGCCTGGAACCAGCGTATATTCTGCGGGGACAGGTATGGAGACTGGTAACCTGGGTACTGTATCCACCGAGCACTTCCGGAGTATTATGGTTTGCAATTGCAGTTCTGTCTTTTATTATCCAATTGGAACTCTCTGGAGCGGACGATTGGAACTTTTAAATATACGTTGTATATTCTTTCGGGCGTGATATTTACAATTTTGGGAGCGTTTATTCTGTATTTCCTTCTCGGAGGAAATGTTCTGGTAGGAAACGTATTTTCTACTTATTATATCAGTCTGTCCACATTCCTTGCATATGCAATGTGTTATCCGGATATGCAGGTTCTGCTTATGTTTATCATTCCGGTGAAGATGAAGTGGATGGCAATTTTTTATGTGGTGATTGTTGTATATGAAATGATTCAGTACGTTATGGCAGGTGCATGGTATCTGGTGATCCCGATTGTGGCTTCACTGTTGAATTTCATTATTTTTTACTTTGGAACAAAGGATTTCAGCCGGTATAACCCGAAGGAGATCCACAGAAGAAATGAATTCCGCAGAGCAATGGAACCCCAGGGACGTATGAAATCAGGCAGCGGCAGTGTGACCAAGCACAAATGCGCGATTTGCGGACGTACTGAGCTTGATGATCCTAATCTGGAATTTCGTTTTTGTTCCAGATGCAATGGAAATTATGAGTATTGCCAGGATCATCTTTTTACACATACACATGTGAAATGAAATTAATGTAATTGTTAACCGGTAACATCGCATGGCTGCTGTGAACGATGTGGGCAGCAGCCAGCAAATGACTGAAAAGACAGAGGGAAAGACTGCTTATGAAGAGACAAAATTATCTGTACTATGGGACCAGCATCCAGTAAGAAAAATACTTTAAGAGCTATGATGCGTGCCGGAAATGGATATTGCACGTTTTAATTTTTCCCATGGTTCTCATGAAGAACACAGGGGAAGAGTAGACATGGTCAAAAATCCTACGGGAAGAACTGAATATTCCGGTTGCCCTGCTTCTTGATACAAAGGGACCGGAGATCCGTACCAAGCTTCTTAAGGATCATAAGAAGATTACATTGGAGGCTGGAAGCGAATTTACACTTACTACCGGTGATATAGAGGGAGATGAGACCAGAGTCGCCATCACATATGAAAATCTTTACAAAGATGTGAAAAAAGGCGGTAAAATCCTGATTGATGATGGTCTGATCGAACTGGAGATTGAGAATATTAAGAATGGGGATATTGTCTGCCGTGTCTTAAACGGCGGCGAGCTTGGAGAGCGCAAAGGAATCAATGTTCCTTATGTGAAAGTGAAGCTTCCGGGAATTACAGAGCAGGATAAAGATGATATTCTGTTTGGAATTACACAGGAGTTTGACTATATTGCAGCTTCTTTTGTCCGTGATGCAAAAGCGATTAAAGAAATCCGTCAGCTTTTGGATGAAAATGGCGGACATGATATTGGAATCATTGCCAAAATCGAGAATGCCGAAGGCGTTGAAAATATTGATGAGATCATCAAGGCTGCAGATGGTATTATGGTTGCCAGAGGTGATCTTGGTGTGGAGATTCCTCCTAGTGAGGTTCCTTATATCCAGAAAATGATCATCCGCAAGTGCAATGAGAACTATGTTCCGGTTATTACTGCTACCCAGATGTTGGATTCCATGATTCGCAATCCACGTCCTACAAGAGCAGAGGTGGCAGACGTTGCCAATGCTATTTACGACGGTACAGATGCTATTATGCTTTCCGGTGAGACTGCAGCTGGTAAATATCCGCTGGAAGCACTGAAGATGATGGTGGAGATTGCACAGACCACAGAGCCTCACCTGAATTATGAGGATTATACCCATAACCGCAATATGTGTGGTGAGAGCAGAGTGTCCAGCGCTGTGGGACTGGCAGCAGTGCAGACTGCAAGAGATCTGAAGGCCAAGGCCATTGTGACTCCTACCTTTGGAGGAAGAACAGCCAGACTGATTTCCAATTTCCGGCCGGAAGCTCCTATTTATGCTGTTACTCCCAATGATACGATTCTGCATAGACTTCAGCTTGTATGGGGCGTTACACCGTTGAAAGGATACGAGAAGGATTCCACAGAGCATATTATTTCCCAGGCCATGAGCGTTGTCCGCAGAAAGCGGCTTGCAAAGAAAGGAGACCTGATCGTATTTACGGTTGGAGATCCTGCTACCAATATGACCCGGGAAGGTGCTGTAACAAATATGCTGCATGTGATTGAAGCCAAATAAAGCTGTCACAGGCTCTGACTTGTGACAACAGAAAAATTACTTTTTAAGAGCAGCGAGTGCTGTATTTTACAAACGAGGAGAAACTATTATGAAAAAGACACCTTTTGTAACACTGGAGAAGGTACAGGAAATTACCGGAAAATATCCTACTCCATTTCATCTTTATGATGAGAAGGGTATCCGGGAGAATGCACAGGCTTTGAAGGAAGCTTTTGCATGGAACAAAGGCTTTAAGGAGTTTTTTGCAGTAAAGGCAACCCCGAACCCATTCCTGATCAAGATTCTGCAGGAATATGGCTGCGGATGTGACTGCTCATCCATGACAGAACTGATGCTTTCCAAAGCTATCGGATGTAAGAAGGGAGACATTATGTTTTCCTCCAACGACACTCCGGATAAAGAGTTTAAATATGCAGATGAGATTGGTGGAATTATCAATCTTGATGACATCACTCATATTGAGAGTGTAGAGAAAGCTGTTGGAAAGATTCCGGAGATTATCAGCTGCCGTTATAATCCTGGCGGAGTGTTCAAAATCAGCAACGATATTATGGATAATCCCGGGGATGCAAAATATGGCATGACTACGGAGCAGATTTTTGATGCATTCCGTATCCTGAAGAGTAAGGGCGCCAGGGAGTTTGGAATTCATGCATTTCTTGCCAGCAATACAGTGACGAATGATTACTACCCGATGCTTGCGAAGGTTATGTTTGAACTTGCTGTGAAGCTTCAGAAGGAGACTGGGGCGCATATTAAATTCATCAATCTTTCCGGTGGTATTGGTATTCCTTATCGCCCGGAGCAGACTCCAAACGATATTCGTGCAATT